>WOR8_10004347_pt1 | contig 13796 bp, 11 predicted proteins | sample DeeMarSeWOR38_10_FD_19890 | JGI IMG/M metagenome (IMG submission 19890) | reverse complement strand
AGCTCGTGTCGCTGTAAAAGTTCCTTGCTGGTTTCCTTGATCAGCCTTTCCAGGTCCTCAGTGTATTCTCTGAGTTTGTTCCGCAACCATATCTTCTCCTCGGCACGCCTGAGGGCAACCGTGAGACTCTCATCACTTATGGGTTTATTAATAAAGTCAGATGCCTCGAGCTGGAGGGCCTGAATCGCCAGATTCATCTCCCCGTGGCCGGTGATGACAATGACCTCCGAATCGGGATTCTGTTCTTTCACCCTCCTGAGGACCTCGATGCCATCCATGCCAGGCATCTTAATATCCGTTAGCACTACGGGCGGATTCTCCCTGGCAAATATTTCGAGTCCCTTGGCTCCATCCTCAGCGGTAAAAACCGTATATCCGTCGCTTTCCAGGGACAACTTCAAGAGGTCTCTGGTACTCGCTTCATCATCGATCACTAGTAGCTTTTTCATGCCGAACTTCCCTTTTGCAGGTCCTCTTCGGTGGAAAGCGCGGGAAAACTAATCTTGAAGATGGTGCCGCTCCCAGCGATGCTTTCCACCTCGATGGTACCTTCATAATCTTTTATTATTCCATAGCTGATAGAAAGTCCCAACCCTGTCCCCTTGGTAACCTCTTTTGTGGTAAAAAACGGTTCGAAAATCTTTTCCTTAACACTTTCGGGCATGCCGTTGCCATTATCCCTGACAACAGCGACCACTTTGCCATCTTCCTGGTAGGAGCGGATACTCAACACACCCTCCTTCTCTTCCCCATAAACCATCTCCCGCTTTTCTTCGATTGAGTCTCTGGCATTCATAACAAGATTGATAAATACCTGCTCCAACCGGTTCCTCACCCCCAGAATAGGAGAAATATTTTCATCCAGATCCAGGTTCACCTTAATCTGTCTGAGTTTAAGCTGCTGTCCGAGTACAGTGAACACATCTCTAATGGGCTTGTTTATGTCCACCTTTTCCAGTTCGTCCAGGTCACTCTTGCGTCCGAATTCCCTCAGATGATTAATAATGCTGGCGGCACGTTCCACCTGGGCAGCGATTTCACCGGAAACCTTGCTCGTCAAATCCGGGTCGAGGCTCTCACCACGGTCTACCATTTTTTTCAGCAGGTCACTACCGATACGGATGGCATTCAAGGGTTGGTTCAACTCATGGGCCACCCCTGCAGACATCTCGCCCAGGGTTGCCATCTTGCTTGCCTGGATCAGTTGGGCCTCTGCCTGAATGCTCTCGGTAATGTCGGCAATATTGGCAATAATGACATCTTCCCCTAAATGCTCCCGGGGGCATGAATGAATGTCCACGTGCATTACGCTTCCATCTTTCTTGCGATGTCTAACCTTGGGTAAGAAGATACACGCTTCCACCACGGATGACCTGATCTTCTCCGCGTCCTCTGGATCACCTAGATCGCGGAAAGACATTTCAAGCAACTCCTCTCTGGCGTAACCGTACTTTTCAGTGGCGCGGATATTGGCGTCGATAATTTGGAAGGTGGCGCGATCGAAAACAAAGATGGGATTGGGGTCATTGTCGAAAAGAGAACGGTATTTTTCCTCTGAGGCCTTCAATTCCTGCTCTGAGATCTGCAGCCGTTGGGTCATCTGGTCAAAAGAGCGAGCCAGGGTTCCAATCTCATTGGTTGCTGAAATGTCAAGGGGAGTCGAGAGGTCACCGGCGCTAACGCGTTCAGTTCCTCCCAGAAGGTGCTTGACCGGCCGACTCACAAAGCGCTGGACAAAGAGACCAATTGTCAGGGAGATCCCAAGAATGGCAACCACCGCAAAAAGAATCATCTTCTTCTTGTTACTGATGATCACCTCATCCACTTCAGTCAGGGAGACGTCTATATCCATAACCCCTAGAACTTTTTGCTCCTGGGGATGAACATGGCAAGCCGCCGAATAGCAGTCTGGTTCATTGTAGATGGGATTGATCATGCCCAGCACCCTATGGCCGGCAGCAGTTTCAAAGATCCGACTTCTGGCGGAGGTGGTCAAACGCTCGAAGGGCTTTTCCTTGGCATGACAGGCGTAGCACTGCTCGGCAGATTTATCCACCATAGTGCCCATTTCTGTCCGGTCGGAGGAGTAGATAATCTCTCCCAAATAATTGAAGATTCGTACCTTCTCGATTCCTTCCTGGGCACCAATGGTATCGATAGCACGGTGGAGCCTATCTGGCTGATACTTAAGCATGTCATATCGCATGCTGCGCTTGATAGTCTCACTCACCCGGCTGGAGCTCTGAATAACCTCATGGATGAGCTGATTTCTCTGGGTATTAATGTTCACCGAGGCATAAATGCCAATGACCAGCATCGCGATGGCACTCACCGAGCAAATCAACTTTAATCCGAGACTGCGATACCACATCTCAAAACATCCCACCGACAACCCTGGCCAAAGGCTGCCAATAAATGCCCAGGCCTAGGGTGGGAACCAGCAGAGCCAGAAGGAGTGCCTGGGAACTGAGAGGTACTTGAATCTGGATAGCTTCAATTGGCTTCTCCAGAAACATGGCTTTAACGATCCGCAAATAGTAATAGAGGGAGATGACAGTGTTGAGAGCCGCCACCACCGCCAACCAGTAGATTTTTTTGGAAATAACCGCGGCAAAAAGATAGACTTTTCCCACAAAGCCTGCAAAGGGCGGGAGCCCGATGAGAGAAAAGAGAAATATGGCCATGGCCACACAGACATAGGGTGCTCTGACCCCGAGGCCCCTGTAGGAATCTATCTCCTCGCTTCCCCCTGCGGTTGCCACCATAGTAACCACCGCGAAGGCCCCAAGATTCATAAAAAGGTAAACCACCAGGTAAAAGACCACCGACCTTAACCCCAGATCGCTCAAAGAAACTACACCCATGAGCAGGTAGCCGGCATGAGCAATGCTCGAATAAGCCAGCAGACGCTTAAGATTATTTTGGTGGATCGCCGCCAGATTTCCCAGGGTCATGGTTATCGCAGAGACCAAGGCCAGAATCGTGGGCCAGTCCAATCCGGAAATAGCCTCATAGACATTCGCTTCATGTCCAGTGGCGAACAGTGGATAGAAAAGCCTTATAAAAAGTACAAACCCTGCAGCTTTCGGGCCCACACTGAGAAAGGCAGTAATGGGTGTTGGCGCTCCTTCGTAGACATCAGGACACCAGAAGTGGAAGGGAAATGATGCTGTCTTGAACAGCAAGCCGGCCAGAAAAAACAAGATGGCCACTATCAGCAACATTTTATCTTGGGGATGTTGGCTAGCAAGCGCTACCTGTTGGCTGATCTCCAAAAGATCGGTGCTCCCGGCAAGCCCGAAGAGCAGCGAGAAACCGAACAGCATGGTGCCAGAGGTAAAGGCACCGTAAAGCACATATTTCAACGCTGCCTCGCCACTGCGCTCATCTCTTGCCCTGATCCCCACCAACAGGTAACTCAAGATCCCCATAGTCTCAAAGGCAAGGTAGATCATGAGGAGATCGGTGGAGGCAACCAGAAGCATCATACCCATGGTGACGGCAAGCACCAGGATGGTGCACTCGCTGTATTCGGTGTTGTCGATCTCTCCGGTAACCTGGGTTAGCAGAATGGTAAAGACACCAACAGCAGCAAAGAATGGCTTGGATAAAAAGGTCAACCAGTCCCAAACAAAGAGCTCGGAAAGATAGGTTAGACCCGGCGCCGGCTGCGGTAACTTCCACAGAGGAACGAGTGATCCGGCTAGACCCGCCAAAGCCAGAATCGTAAAAAGTAGACGGTGGCGCCAGTAAGGCAATAAAACCCCCACCAACAAGATGAGCAGGATCACGAGGGTAAGGATGATCTCCGGACCGATGAAGGAGATCCCCTGGAGGTTACTTTTTATGAAGTTCTCCGGAATCATTAATCTTGGGTTTCGCTCTGTCGTTGATTCGTTGGAATCGTTAAAGCCGTTCAAATCGTTGAAGTATTAACATCGCGGCCTAAAGCCGCTCCCACAGTAGAATGTCACTACTATCCTCTCTTCTGTGCTCTGTCTTCTGTCTTCTGCCCTCTGCCTCCTGTCTTTCTGCCTGCTGCCCGCTCTCTAACCTACCACCATGGCCACCGTGCGCTTCAGAGTTGTCCCAATCAAGTCCAACACCGGCATGGGATAAAAACCCAACAAGATCACAATGAGTGCCAGGGGTGTCAGGGTAAAGGCCTCACGCAGGCTGATTTCTGGGAGCTCGACCCACTTTTTATTTTGGGGTCCCAGAAACACGCGCTGCATGGTCCAGAGAAAATAGGCGGCAGTTAGAATAATACCGGTGGTGGCAGTTATGGTGATTATCTTGAATTGCTGGAATGAACCAACCAGCACCAGGGCTTCACTAATGAAACTGGACAGTCCGGGCAGCCCCAGGGCAGCGAAGAAGGCCAGGCCGGTGTAGCCCGCATAAATCGGCATGGTTTTGGCCAGACCGCCAAAACTGTCTATATCGCGAATGTGAGCCCGATCATAGATCACCCCCACCAGCAAAAAAAGCATGGCGGTGACAGTGCCATGATTGAACATCTGCAGAACCGCCCCGTTAATAGCAGTGGTGTTACTGAATACTGACATGCCTAACATCACGAAACCCATGTGGCTGATGCTGGAATAGGCGATGAGTTTTTTCATATCCGTTTGCGCCATGGCGCAGAGGGCACCGTAGATGATGCTTATTAATCCAAAGATGGCCGCGTAGAGCGCAAAGGCGAGAGCCATGTCGGGGAGCAGCGGATAGGAAATCCGCAAGATCCCATAGGTTCCCATCTTCAGAAGAATGCCAGCCAGAATCACGCTTATGGCAGTGGGTGCCTCCACGTGGGCATCCGGCAGCCAGGTGTGGAAGGGTACTAGAGGGATCTTGATGGCAAAGCCAATGAACAACCCCACGTAGCAAAGCCAGCGGATGGTGTGTTTCTTGAGGAAGACCTGGTGTACAGACTGGTCGGCCAGAATGGTGAGATCAAAGGAGTGCAGCCCGGTGGTGGGTTCCACCGAGCCGAAATAGAAGACCAGCATGACAACAAGCATCAGCACACTGCCCACCAGGGTAAAGAGGAAAAACTTGATAGCTGCGTATTCTTTCCTGGGCCCACCCCATATCCCGATAAGGAAATACATTGGTAGCAGCATCAATTCCCAGAACACATAGAACAGGAAAAAATCCAGGGCACAAAAAACTCCAACCATGCTGGTATCCAGGAGGAGAAAGAGGGTGAAATAGCCCCGGACGTGTTCATTGATATTCCACGAGGCAATGACACAGAGAAAGGCCAGGAGTGCAGTGAGCAACACCATGGGAACGCTGATCCCGTCTATGCCCAGATAATAGTGGATATTAAAAGCCCTAATCCAGGAGACCTTTTCCACGTATTGGAATCCCGTATCCCACCGATCAAATTGAACGTAGAGGTTTGCCGCCCACCAGAGAGGTGGGATAGTGGCAGCCACGGCAATTCCTTTCATCAAGGTAGGATACCTTTTGGGCACGAAGAGGATGAGGCCAGCTCCAAGGAGCGGGAAGAAGATCATCCAAGACAAGAGGTGATCTGGCAGCATTTGTCAATTCTCCCCTTTCAGTTCGACACGACGTTTTTCCAGCGGACAGCTTGCAGCTAGCATATCTTCAAATTAACCCTAACGTTGCATAGTCACGCCGAGGAAAAGCGCGTCAGAGTGCGTCCGCCTGAGGCGGAGCGCGCACAGACTGGGACAGGATGAACAGTACTTGACCGTACGTGAGATCCTGTCCGAGCCGAGCATGCTCGCAGGTGGCGCACTATCACGCGAGCGTAGCGATTTTTGCCGGTTTGGGTATGCAACGTTAGGGTTAACTCTTTTCTGTTGCCAGCCGCCTGCTGTCCGCTGCCTGCTCAATATTCCGCGTCTCCGCGTCACTTTGTTTTTCTCGTCATAACTTCACAAAAGATGAACCCTTTAGAACATAATCATCGCCACACTAAGCAAGAATATCCCCAAAACTACCGAATACAGGTAATGCTGTACTCTGCCTGTCTGCAAATGCCTGAGCGCTGCACCCCACCGCTTGAAGATATCGGCCAGACCGTTGACCGCGCCATCTACTATTTTCAGGTCCTCCCAGCCAATGAGAAAAGCGAATTTGGCGGTTACCCTGGAGGAAAGATTCACCGCACCGTCAATGGTGTGCAGGTCGAAATGGCCACTCAGAGCTACCAACTTCAGCAGCGGGCGCACGAAGAGGGCTTGATAGATTTCATCCACATAGTATTTCTGCTCGAGCACCTGATATATTCTGGCGAAACGGGCTGCCACCTTGCCTGGTAGCTCGGGTCGTTTCACATAGAGAAGCCATCCTAGACAGATGCCAGTGGCAGCAATCCCAATGGATATCAACATCAGAAGCATTTCCAGCCAATAAGCATGTGCTTGATGGCCAGACGTTCCATGGCTACTGAGCACTGGACCTAGAAAATCGTGAAGCAGATTGGGCAAGTGTGTCACTGCCGGCAGACCGATTACACCTCCCACCACTGAGAGCACGGCAAGAGCCATGAGAGGCAACGTCATTACCGCCGGGGATTCGTGAAGGTGCTTCTCCTTTTCTGAACCACCCCGGAAACTACCCTTAAAGGTCAGTGCAATCAATCGGGTCATGTAAAAAGCGGTGAGCCCCGCAGTCAGCAGACCCAGGGCCCAAAGTGCTTTTCCCAAGCCTGCTACTGGTAGGTGACTGTTAAAAGTGGCCCACAGAATTTCATCCTTACTCACAAACCCGGAAAGCGGGGGTATTCCGGATATGGCCAAGTACGCTGCCATGAAGGTCAAGTAGGTGTGCGGCATATATTTCTTCAGTCCACCCATCTCCAGCATGTCATTGGAATGGACAGCATGGATCACACTCCCAGCTCCTAGGAAGAGCAGAGCCTTGAAAAAGGCGTGTGTCACCAGGTGAAAAATCCCGGTGCTGAAGGCCGCCACTCCCACTGCCAGAAACATGTAGCCCAACTGACTAATGGTGGAATAAGCAAGGACACGCTTGATGTCATTTTGAGTCAACGCAATGGTAGCGGCATAAAAAGCGGTCACCCCGCCCACCACTGCCACTACTGCCATGGCAGCCGGAGCGGCCACGTAGAGGAAGTTAAGCCTGACAATCATGTAAACTCCGGCCGTCACCATTGTTGCCGCGTGAATGAAGGCACTAACCGGCGTGGGGCCAGCCATGGCATCGGGCAACCAGATGTAGAGCGGAATCTGCGCCGATTTGCCTGTGGCGCCTACAAAGAACAACAGGGCAATCCAGGTAGCCACCCCGACTCCCATAATGGGACTGGCCGAGCCCAGTAAGGGTATGCCGTCCCGCAACTGCTGGAAACCTAAGCCGGTCATAGTGCCGCTGCTGCCTTCAAAGAGAGTCCAGAAAAGGAGCATTAACCCCACAAAGAAGCCAAAATCTCCCACCCGGTTGACGATAAAGGCCTTCATGCCCGCCTGCGCTTTTTCCAGGTCAGTAAACCAAAAGCCAATAAGCAAGTAGGAGCAGAGGCCCACTCCTTCCCAGCCGACAAACATAAGCAGAAGGTTGTCGGACATTATCAGTAGTAACATGGAGAAGGTAAACAGGTTCAGATAGGCAAAATAGCGGCCCTGGCTCTCATCCCCTGCCATATAGCCGACAGAGTAGAGATGAATGAGAAATCCCACTCCCGTGACCACAAGACAGAGGACCATTGAGAGGGGGTCCAACCTGAAGGCCACTTCCAGGCTGAAACTGCCCTGATGCCAGACGGTGAGTATCCACTGATACAGGGACTGGATGAGAAACCGCTGCTCAGGCTCCTCAATCCCAAGGAGGGTGAAAAATCCAGCCACAGAGATCAGAAATGCCAAGAATACACTGGCACAGCCAACAAAATGGACAAGACGTTCTGGAAGCCGTCTACCCAAAAACCCATTGATCACCGCCCCAGCTAGGGGAAGGCAAGGGATTAACCAAAGGCTTCCTTTTATAATCTCAGGATCAGTCAAAGCGTTCACAGCGGTTCTGGAAATTTAGGTTTCAAGAGCTTAAGCCATTTGTTAATGCCGAAATCAGAAGCACGAAATCCGAAACACGTTCAAAATTCTAATTTTCCAATGCTCAAAACAGAGACAAAGGCAAGAACCTGGATATTTCTCGTTTTGATCATTTGAATTTTGAACATTCGGATTTGTTTCGAGTTTCGATATTAGAATTTCGGATTTAGAGTCGCCCGATTGTAATGAACGTTTGCTAAAGCCAAAATTGTCACAAATGACTAACCATCTATCCTTGAAGCTGTTTGAATTCTTCCACATCAATGGTCTTCATCCTGCTGTATAGAGAAAGGACGATCGCCAGAGCCACGGCCACCTCAGCTGCGGCGACGGCAATGATAAAAAGGGTGAAAACCTGACCGCCGAGCAGATTCGTCGTCTGAGAAGATTCCAGAAATCGCGAAAAGGCAACAAAGTTGAGGCCGGCTCCATTCAGCACAAGTTCAATACCCATAAGGATGCCAATTGCGTTCCGCCGGGTAAGCACGGTGTACATGCCCAGGCAGAAAAGGAGTGAGCTCACAATCAGGAAACTCGGCAAGCTGTACGGCACGACTATTCTCCTCTTACACTTCGCCTCACTATCAAGACCGCTCCAACCAATGCTGCCAAAAGCAACACCGAGGCAATTTCGAAGGGAATAAGATACTTGCCCAGCAGCAGATCACCGATTGCCGCTGATGTAGGCTGGGGCTCCCCTACAACAGCCGCCACGGGCCACAGGGATCTGGTTGACGCCAATAACAAGGCCACCAGGATAACCCCGGTGAGGACAGCAGCGAAGACTTTGCCGGGTAACTGAATGGAGAGCGGCAATAACTTGCCTCTCTGGGTCATCATAACCCCAAAGATGATCAGGACTAAAATGCCGCCAATGTAGACAATCACCTGAACCACCCCGATGAAATCTGCACCCAGCAGCACGTAGAGACCGGCTATCCCAAATAAGGTTACGAGCAAAGAGAAGGCGGCATGAACGATATTGCTGGACAGCGCTACCCAGAAACAAGGTATGACCGTCAGCAGTATAAAAACATTGAAGATTATATCTCTCATTTTCCTCTATCCTGTTATTAGTAGCCAGTAGTCAGAATCGAGTAAAATCACATGAACACTTTTGGAACTTTGGAATGTTGGGTCAAAGGGAACTGACAAAAACACCCTTCGATTGTGTCTTTTTAACCAATATTCCATGATTCAAATAATCCGTCGTTACCTCCTGGCTACTGCTCTTTCTCCTCGTTTTCCTGTTTCTTCTTTTTTTTCTCTATGGCTTTCTTTTTGGCCACCTCGGCCAACTGTAACCGCTCGAGATAAAGTTCAGGACTGATGAACTCCCTGATCAAAGTGCGGTATTCAAAAGTGGCCCCCTCAAACTGCCGGGTGAAAAAAACAGCATCAGTGGGGCATACTTCCACGCAAAGCCCGCAAAACATGCATTTAGAGTAGTCAATTCGAAAGGTTGTCGGCGCCTTGCCCTTGCGTCCTTCAATCTTGACGCCCTTGACCCTGATCACATCAATGGGGCAGTTCTGAGCACACAGAAGACAGGATATGCACTTGAGCTCATCATAGCCCAGCAGACCCCGGTAACGTTCCGTTAACTGGGTATTGAGAGGGCCTCTGTAATTTTGCTGGCTGGCCCCAAGCAGGGCTTCAAAAGGTGGAAGTAGATTTTTTTGCTTAGGGAGAGATGCATCTCTCGACTCACCCTTAAGGATATCATGAGAGGGGTACTGGAGGGTCACCTTGCGCTCGAAGAGGGCTGTTTTGAAAGTAATCCACATACCCATAGAAATGGTGGTGACACTCTCATAGATGTTGCCAAAGTACTCTTTGATACCCTCAGAGACTTTCAACATTCCTCCGTATCCATCAGCTGAAAAGCCACATCCAGAATCCCTGTCCAACCAGACAGGCGAATCCAATGGGGATAAGGTACTTCCAGCACACCCCCATCAACTGATCTACTCGCAATCTGGGAAGAGTCCAGCGCCACCAGAGCACCACAAATGAGAGCAGCATGGCCTTGGTAAAAAAGACCAGAAACGGCACAAGATATTGAAAAATCAACCGGTAAATGGTGGGAAGATGAGCGCGGAGCGGCACGTGAAGGACCAATACCAAAGCACCGCCTGCAAAAAGCAGCCCCAAAACCAACAATTCGGAATGGAAGCGCACAAAGCGGCTGCCAAAAAAAGCCTGTTTACGACGCACGTCCCATACAAAAGCCCGCAACGCTTTCCAGGCCAGCATGCTAATACCCAGGGCAACTGCTAGCATAAGTGTCAAAACATCACCACGGCCCAAAAAAATACCCAAGCCACGGCCCACTGGCCCCAAATCACCCACCTCAAGCAGTGGAACTTGCCAGCCCCCAAGAAAACAGGTCACCGCCACTGCGCTGATGACGTAAATATTGCCGAACTCAGCCGCGAAAAAGACACCAAATCGCATAGCGCTGTACTCGATGTTATAGCCAGCCACAAGCTCTGATTCTGCCTCAGGAATGTCAAAGGGCACCCGGTTGATCTCGGCAATTGCCGAGATGAAATAGATAAAAAAGGCCAAAAAACTGAAAGGGCTACTGAAGAGAAACCAGTGGTGAATGCCGCCAGCTTGGGCCCGAATAATTCCCTGCATACTCATGGTACCGGCGGTAAGCACCACAACCAGAATCGCCAAGGCATTGGGAATCTCGTAACTGACAATCTGGGCGGCTGAGCGCATACCCCCCAACAGGGCATACTTGTTGTTGGAGGCCCAGCCCGCCATGATCAGCCCAACCACGGTGAAGGAACCCGTGGCCAGTAAGTACAAAACTCCAACATTCAGATCGCCTATGATCCACTTGGGCCCAAAGGGGATCACCACGAAAGAGAGGGCTGTGCCCAATAGGAGCAGATACGGGGCAAATTTGAAAATACTTCGGTCAGCAGCGGCGGGGATGATATCCTCTTTGAGGATCAGCTTCACACCATCGGCCATAAATTGTACGAACCCGTAGGGTCCTACCCGATTAGGGCCTCTGCGTGAGTTGGTCCATCCCGCAACCTTTCTTTCGAAAAAGGTAAAAAGGCCTGACATCAACCCAAAGAAATTCAAAACCACGAGACCACAAGCCAACATCACAATCGCAGCCGTCGGCACATAGCCCAGCTTCTGAAGAAAGGCGAATTGTCCAAAAAGATCGTTTACCAGGTTTTCCATAAAAGAAAGGGCCTAAAGTGAACTAAAATGAGTGATTCGTTTCGCCGTGTCACGGCAGTTTCAGCATGGAGCATAGCATGGGCATGGAGTCGACTGTCTGGTGTACTCTTCCCACAAATCTTCAATCAGCATTATGCAATCTGAAATCGTCCTCTGCCCACTGCCTGCTGATTAACGGTCCACCTCCGGTGCAACCACGTCCAGACTGGCGATGAGTGCTACCAGATCGGCCACCATGAGACCTGAGCCCAATTCTTCTACAATGCTCATTGCGGAAAAAGAACCGGTTCTAATTTTTAGCCGGTGCGGCCGAATTCCGCCTTGGCTTATCAAATAGAAACCCAACTCACCCCGGGGCGCCTCGGTACGGACATAAATCTCTCCCGGCTCCACTTCCAGTTTTCTCTTTGACTTATTCAAATAGGGACCCTCGGGCATCTTGGCGATACACTGGCGCAAAATGCGCACGCTTTGCTCCATTTCCCAGATCCGGACCCAGTAGCGAGTGTAGCAGTCTCCCAACACCCCGAATTCTGAGGTTCCAACGGAAACATCGAACTCCAGATCTCCGTATACTGAATAGGGCTCATCTCTCCTCAAGTCCCAATCAATGCCAGAGCCCCGTAGATTGGGGCCCACGAGAGCGTAGTCAAGAGCCTGCTGCTGGCTGATCACCGCCACCCCCACCAGCCGTTCTTTGAAGATCTTGTTCTTGGATATGAACCGGTTGTATTGCTCCAGCCGCGGCTCAAAATAGTCCAGAAACTGGCTCAGCCGATTAAGAAACCCATCAGGTAAATCGAAGGCCACCCCACCAAAGCGAATGTAGTTATAGGTAAGCCTTGCGCCGCACAGTTCCTCGAATAGATCATTGACCCATTCCCTCTCCCGTATCGTGTGAGTGAAGGGCGTCACCGCCCCGATGTCCATGGCAAAGGTGCCCACTGAAATCAGGTGGCTAATAATCCGATTGAGTTCAGCCACCAGAACCCGGATGTACTCGGCCCGTGGCGGCACTTCAATATCTGCCGCCTGCTCCACCGTGATGGCATAACCGAGGTTGCAGTTCATAGCGGCAAGGTAGTCAAGACGATCCGTATATGGCATGAATTGAGCGTAGGGGAGCTGCTCGGCAATCTTCTCCAGCCCTCGATGCAGGTAACCTATATCCGGCCGGCACATGTGGATCACCTCACCATCAGTGCGCAGGATGAAGCGCAGGACCCCATGGGTGCTGGGGTGGTGCGGGCCCATGTTGAGGACCATTGTTTCCGTAGTTAAAGGCATCAACCGCTCTCCTCAGCCAATACTCCTTCTACTTCTTCCCGCGCAGTACCGATTCCTCGATAGGCATCAGATTCTTGATAGTCTTTCTGCAATGGGTGGCCTTCCCAGTCAGTGGGAAGGAGCAAGCGGCGGAAATCATCATGGCCCACAAAATGGATGCCGAACATGTCATAGACTTCCCGTTCCATCCAGGCCGCGGCAGGCCAGATCCCGGATACTGAATCTACCCTTAAATAGAAATGAGGAAAGAATGCTGGCCGTTCCAACTTGACCTTGAAAATAAACTGGTGGCGGTGCCGTATTGAATAAAGGTGGTAGACCACCTCCATCTCGTCTTGTTCCTGCATGTTGTGTACACCGCTCAGACACATGAGAGTGTCAAAGGCGAGATGAGCGTCTCCCTTGAGGTATATGGCCAACCGCCGCAGTTTTTCTCTGGGAATGACCAGATAGGGGTCTCCAAGCTGGTCGTCGACCCAGACCAGATCGGCCTCACCTATGATTCTCTTGATCCTTTCGAGGATACCCTGCTCTTCCACTATGGACTCTTCACCAGAAATCGTTCGGTGCGAATTTTCTCTTGGAGCTTCAAAATGCCTTCCGTGAGCGCCTCAGGCCTGGGCGGACAGCCGGGGACATAGACGTCCACGGGCACGATTTTGTCCACCCCTTTGACTACCGAATAGGAGAGTTGAAAAAGACCACCGCAATTGGCGCAACTGCCCATGGCAATAACATATTTGGGTTCAGCCATCTGATCGTAGAGAAGACGCAGCCGCGAGGCCATCTTATAGGTGAGAGTTCCGGCCACGATCATCAAGTCAGACTGCCTGGGAGTGGGGCGTGGCACGGAACCTATGCGATCAATGTCAGTGCGCGGCCCGCCGGTCTGCATCAGTTCGATGCCACAGCAGGCCAGGCCGAAGAGAAGGTACCAGACCGAGGAGAGTCTGAACCAGTTGAGGGCTCTATCCACTGTGGTAAAAGCAGCGCCAAAAAAGCCCTCAGAAGGCATCCTGTTGTAAAGGTGGATCATCGCTGTACTCCTTTAGCCCGGATATTCCATGAATCAGCTGTTGGATTCCGGATGACGCATACAGGTGCTGGTTAAAACAGAATGGGTTTTTCTTCCTCCAGCACTACTCCTTCTACCAGCTCCTCAGGTACCTCCTTGGTCCACTTGAGATCACCTCGGTTCCACATGTAGATCAAACCCAAAAACAGGATTCCCACAAAAACCGTAATTTC
>WOR8_10008267_pt1 | contig 13799 bp, 13 predicted proteins | sample DeeMarSeWOR38_10_FD_19890 | JGI IMG/M metagenome (IMG submission 19890) | reverse complement strand
TCCTCAACCTGGACGCCTACAGCTTCATCGAAAACCTGGCACTGTATCCGGTCGAGTTGCGGGGGTTTTTGGATCGCGGCGGCGCGGTCTGCTGGGGGCTGATTCCCAACAACGAGCAAATTTATAACGAGACTCCCCGATCGCTGGCGAAAAGGTTGCGAGACGGGATCAGCCAAATCTGCGAGAAAGCTGCGAGGCGCGGCGTCACCATCCGCCCGGACGAGTTCGCATCCCGCAGCCTGATCGCACCCGCCTGCGGACTTGGACCTGCTTCCGTTGAAATCGCCGATTGCGTCTTCGAAGTCTTGGTTGAGACAGGGGCTATCCTTAACAAAGGATAAAGCTCCTGCCCACTCTCCTGTCAAGGCGTATAATAGGTAGATAACTATACAAAAATTAGCTTGACAAATGCTATCTCTCTTTTTCAAGGACCAACTCTATGACAGCCCCATTCCCCCCACGCAATGGAAATACATTTGACCCTGCACACGATGTTTACCGCTACACGCCGCGTTCCCTACAGCCTATCTTCTCCCCAAAATCCGTGGCAGTGATTGGCGCGACTGAAAAAGAAGGCAGCGTTGGCCGCACTGTTATTTGGAATTTAATTAGCAGCCCATTCGGTGGCACAGTCTATCCAGTCAACCCTAAGCGCGAGAACATCCTGGGCATCAAAGCCTATCCTAACATCAAAGACCTGCCTGACCAGATCGACCTGGCCGTCATCGTCACGCCGGCTCCCACAGTTCCAAGCATCATAGAAGAATGTGTGGAAGCGGGCGTGAAAGGCGCCATTGTCATCTCGGCGGGATTCAAGGAAGTGGGACCGGAAGGCGCAAAGCTCGAAGAACAAATCCTGGAAAACGCCCGCAAAGGCAAGATGCGTGTTATTGGCCCCAACTGCCTGGGCGTGATGAACCCGCTCACCGGGCTGAACGCTACTTTTGCTACCGCCACCGCCCAACCCGGCAATGTGGCCTTCATTAGTCAATCAGGTGCGCTGTGCACCTCCGTGTTAGACTGGTCGTTCAAGGAGCATGTCGGCTTTTCGGCTTTCGTCTCCATCGGCTCCATGTTGGACGTGGGCTGGGGCGATCTGATCTACCATCTCGGCGACGACCCGCACACCAACAGCATCGTCATCTACATGGAAACCATCGGCGACGCGCGCTCCTTCATGTCTGCCGCGCGCGAAGTCGCGCTGACCAAGCCCATCATCGTCATCAAGCCCGGTCGTACCGAAGGCGCGGCCCGCGCTGCCGCTTCCCACACCGGCTCGCTAACCGGCTCGGACGAAGTGCTTGATGCGGCTTTCCGTCGCTGTGGCGTGCTGCGCGTGGACACAATTGGCGAGATCTTCTCTATGGCCGAAGTGCTTTCCAAGCAACCGCGCCCAAAAGGCCCTAATCTTACTATCTTGACCAACGCAGGTGGACCCGGCGTGCTGGCTGTAGACTCGCTCATCACACGTGGTGGAAAATTGGCAGAAATCTCTTCGGACGCCATGGAAAAATTCAACGAGATCCTGCCGCCGCAATGGAGCCACAACAACCCGGTCGATATTCTCGGTGATGCCTCGCCCGAACGCTACGCCAAATCCCTCGAAGTTGCTGCCCAGGACGAGAACAGCGATGGCCTGCTGGTGGTACTCACCCCCCAGGCCATGACCGATCCCACCGCCACCGCCGAAGCCCTCAAGCGCTATGCCCAGAGCTACGATAAGCCCATACTGGCATCCTGGTCTGGCGGACAGGATATCGCCGCCGGCGAGTCCATTCTTAACAAAGCTGGCATCCCAACTTTCATGTATCCTGACACTGCGGCAAAAGCCTTCGCCTACATGTGGAAATACACGGACAACTTGCAGGCACTGTATGAGACCGTCAGCCTGCCGCAAGATAGCGCATCCCGAATCGACCGTGAGGCTGCTGCCGCTATCATCGAGGCGGCTCGCAACACAGGCCGCTACCTGCTGACCGAAGCCGAGTCCAAGCAGTTGCTGGCATCCTATGGCATTTCAACCGTACCTACGCTCATCGCTACGACTGTGGACGAAGCAATCGCAAAGGCTGAAGAGTTGGGCTATCCGGTGGTGCTGAAACTGCACTCCGAAACCGTGACCCACAAAACGGACGTAGGGGGCGTACAACTCAACTTAGGCGGCGAGCAGGCCGTTCGGTCCGCTTTCGAAGCGATAAAGGATGGGGTCAGCCAAAAGTATTCCATAGATGACTTCCTGGGTGTCACCGTCCAGCCAATGATCAAATTGTCCGATGCTTACGAACTCATCATTGGCTCGAGCATCGACCCGCAGTTCGGGCCGGTTGTATTGTTTGGTATGGGGGGGACATTGGTCGAAGTCTTCAAAGACCGCGCGCTGGGTGTGCCCCCGCTTAACACCACGCTGGCACGCCGCATGATCGAACGCACTACCATTTTTGAGGCGCTTAAGGGCATCCGCGGACGCCCGCCGGTAGATATTCACGCATTGGAACAACTATTAGTGAACTTCAGTCAACTGGTCGCAGAGCAGCCCTGGATCAAAGAGTTGGATATCAATCCACTGCTGGCTTCTCATGAAGGCCTGCTGGCGCTGGATGCGCGCGTGCTGATCCATGATGTCAAGAAAGAAAGTCAACTGCCCAGACTGGCGATCCGTCCGTACCCCAGCCAGTACGTGGCCCCCTGGACAATGAAAGATGGCACGGAGGTAACTATCCGCCCGATCAGCGCCGAAGACGAGATGCTGATGCGCGGATTCCACGAGTCGCTTTCAGACAAGACGGTATACATGCGCTATCTTTCCCCGATGCTGGCGAGAACGCGCACCACACATGCGCGCCTAGCACGCATGACCCACAACGACTATGACCGCGAGATCGCATTGGTCGTCGAGGGCGAAGAGAACGGAGAAAAAGCCATCTTCGGCGTCGCACGACTGAGCAAGCTGCGTGGAACCAACGTTGAAGGGCGTTTCACTATGCTGATCTCCGATAGTTATCAGGGCAAGGGGCTGGGCAAAGAATTACTGACCCGCATCATCCAGATCGGCCGTGACGAAAAGATCAAGCGCATCATTGCCCTGATGTCACCGGACAACGAAGCGATGAAGAAACTGTGCCGGAGAGTTGGATTTTCTTCGTTTGAAACCGATTCTCAGAACGGGATGTTGAAGGCGCAGATTGAGCTGTAAGAACGCCGGCAGAGATTTCAACATTTTTATACAACCTGTGTAAAAAAAGAGACTTTATGTGGTACATGAATCTTCTCTATGCAAACCTTGTTCCAGATTTCGTGCTACGACCAGTTCTCCGGCAACTCATTCGCCATAATGTCAACAGATGGGAAACCATAGGATTCCAGGAACGCGAACTCCAGCGGCGGGAATTATTGGAAAAGTTCGATCGCAGTCCCATAGCTATCCAGACACAGCTTCCCAACCTCCAGCATTACGAGATACCGCCTGCGTTCTTCAAGCTGGTACTCGGCAAACTTCTCAAGTACAGCTGTTGTTACTGGCACCCAGGAGTTACCACTCTGGATGAAGCTGAAGAAAGTATGCTGGATTTGACTTGCCAGCGAGCCCAACTAGAAGACGGCATGACCGTCCTAGATCTTGGCTGCGGGTGGGGCTCTCTTACCCAGTGGATTGCTGAACATTATCCTTACTGCAAGATCCTGGCGATCTCGAAATCACAAGATCAAATTGATTACATCAATACCTTTACTAAAGAGAAGGGATTCCAAAATGTGAAAGCACGCGTGGTGGATGTAAATGATTTGATTCTGAACCAGCGGTTCGATCGCGTATTGTCAATTGAAATGTTTGAACATATGAAAAACTACAGGCGTTTGATGAAGGCTATCAGTCAAATTTTATATCCCAAGGGAAAGCTGTTTGTACACATCTTCAGTCACCGCCTATTCGCTTATGAATTCGAAGCGGGTGACACTACCAACTGGATGGCGCAAACATTCTTTACGGGTGGAACAATGCCCTCGAATGATTTACTGCTTCATTATCAAGATGAAATGCATCTGGTGGATCACTGGCGCATGTCTGGATTGCATTACGCTCGAACTTTACACGCGTGGTTAGAGAAAATGGACCACCAAAAACCATACGTGCAAAAGGTGCTGGCTGATACATATGGCCGTGAAAACATGTTACGTTGGTGGGTAAACTGGCGGTTATTCTTCCTGGCCTGTGAGGCGACCTGGGCATATCGTGGAGGGCGAGAGTACATCGTTTCGCATTATCTATTTGAAAAGCGATAATCAATAAAGTTGAAAAAATGATTAGACCAGCCAACTCTCCACCGGCCTTTTACTTTTTGAAAGAACTTCTCAATTTATGGCTCAACCAAAGCCACAACCAGCTCTCGACAAAAATCAGGAATGTCCACCACTACCCGCCCCCAAACTAGATTTCCCTCGCGAAATGCAGGCTCATCGACCCAAATTGCTCCAGCATTGACCAGGTCATCTTTGATGCCAAGCGAACCCGTCGCATGCTTGCCATTAAGAATGCCCGCGGATATTGGCACAAGCCCGCCGTGGCAGATGATTCCAATGATCTTTCCGGCCGCATCCATCTCTTTTACCAGGTCTGTTACAGCTTTGTACCGCCGCAGCTTGTCAGGAGCCCAACCGCCAGGAATGACCAGTGCAGAAAGTTCATCACTATTCAGTGAATCGATAGTAACATCCGGGGTTATCTCCAGTCCGTTTTTACCGATGACAGGATCGAGATTTATTCCTGCTCCAACAACTTCGGCCCCTTCTTCCTGCAACCGCATATAGGGCACGTAGAATTCCAAATCCTCAACGCCAGGCGCGACAAGAACCGCTATTCGTTTTCCGTCCAAACGCATGATATTTTTCCTTTCACTATTGTTTGCGGGATTTATTATAGGCAATCCCGGGATAGAATGCAACAAAAAGAGTCCTATTCGGCGCTATGCCAAATAAGACTCTCAGTCCTTCTAAAGATTTGATAAGCTAACCCAAGATGGATTCCATCATCTCTGCCACCGCCTGATAAACCGGTGAGTCGTCACCCAGATCCACCAGCGGTTTGCCAGAGAATTCGAAGGCAGCCAGGTCATCATCTGCCGGGATAACGCCCAGCAGCTGCGCGTCCAGTCCACCAACAAATTCCTTGAGTTGAGGATGCAACTTTCCATTTGGCACGCGGTTGACGATCAGATAGGCATTCTCAATATTAATTTCCAGTTCTTTTTGAATATCCACAATACGCTGGGCGGCTACTAGTCCACGCCGAGTGGCATCACTGACGATCAACAGATGTTGGACGTCTCGAGTGGTGCGGCGACTGAGATGCTCCATCCCGGCTTCGTTGTCGATGACCACATACGGGTAATGCTTGCTCATACCATCGATCACATCCCGCAGGTTATGGTTGACCGCACAATAACAGCCTTGTCCCTCACCGCGCCCCATCGCGATCAGGTCAAAGCGCGAGCCTTCTGCCAGCGAAGAACGGACATGGTAATCCAGATAATCACGTTTATTGACTCCGCCGGGCAGGTTGCCCATGGCTGCGCCACCCTGCACCAACGAGTTCTTGACCTGATGCAGCATATCTTCGCGGATATCGCCAACCGTCCATTCCAGGTCCAGGCCTAGCACCATGTTCAGGTTTGCGGAGGGGTCGGCGTCAATGGCCAGGATGCTGCCAGTCTGATTTTGTGCCAGGTACTTGATCACCATTCCAGCGGTGGTTGTTTTACCCACGCCGCCTTTGCCTGCCAGTGCAATTGTCGTTGTCATAACCCTAAATTTCCTTTGCTTCGCTTATTTTTACAGCAAGTTGTTTTGCCATTGTGTGCGCTGACTCTTTGAGCCCAGGCACATGATCATAGACTGGGATGCCCAGTCTATCAGCTTCCTGTACTTTCAAGTCAGCGGGCAGAAACCCAAGAACGGGCAAGTCCGGTGTTTCGGACTCAAGAAAGGCCCGCTCATCATCATTCCGCACTTTGTTCCCAACCAGATATAGCCGCTTCAGGCCAATATCATTGGCTAGTTTCTTGATCTGTGAAGCCGTTCCTAGGCTGCGACGGGTCGGCTCGACCACCACAATCATCGCATCCACAAAGTCAACTGTGGCGCGGCCAAGGTGCTCAACACCCGCATACATATCCAACAGGAGCACGTCATCTTCACGGAAGAGCAGGTGCGTGAAGAGCGTTTTTAGAATGGCTCCTTCAGGACAAATGCAACCAGAGCCACCCAAATCTACTGAACCGGATTCAAGTAAGCGTACACCGCGATGAACAACACTAAATTTCTCAGGAATATCATCCACCCGCGGGTTGAGGGTGAAGAAACCACCTACCTGACCTTTTTTTGCGCCAGTGCGCTCGTAGATCAGGTCATCCATTTCAGCAATGGGATGCAGTTTCTCGCGCAGTTCGTCAGGAAATCCTAAGGCCCCAGCCAGACAGGGACTGGGGTCCGCATCCACAGCCAGAACTTCCCGGCCTTGATCCGCATAGACCTGCGCCAGCAGCGCAGATAGTGTCGTTTTTCCAACCCCGCCTTTGCCCGTAATTGCAAGTTTCATCGCTTAGTCATCTCCAACAGACAGTGATTCTGCGTCCAAATTTTTAACCTGATAAGTATAGCCATCCTGAACAGTCTGCTGACTCTCAAGATAATTCAGTACATACTGACCGCAATTGCTGCCAACTTTGTTCTCTTCAGCTTCACCGATACTGACAATTGTCTGGTAGCCAGCCTCCGCCATGCGCTCAGCCAGGGATTGCGCCGTTTCTGGACGATGCGGATCAACGTGCGAAGCCAGTCCGTTTTTGACAGCGTGACTAGTCGGGTTGACCGGCGTGATCTTGACCAGATAACGTTCCGGATCAAAATAGCGCAACAATACGTTCGGATCGGCTGGATTACCATCCACTAACGCAAAGTTCAAGGTGATCTTGCGGTCACCGTCTCGGTAAAAACGTTTTCCATAGGCAGCCATATCTTCAAACGACCATTTCTTAACCGGGATCATCTGGTTGCGCAATTCAACATCGGTAGTGTGAATTGAGAACTGAAACTGGAAACGCCCGTTTGCATACAGACGATTTTTTACATCGATCAAGCGCTCAAAGAATTCCTCTGTACTATGCGGGGCAATCGTTGAAATGGAAGGCATCAACCCTCGCGCATCGTAACGGCTCGGCAAAGCCTCCAACGCATCCAATACAGCCAGGTTGAAAGCCGGCTCGCCCATGCGCGCAAACTGAATTTTGAATTTTCGCGAAGGAATGCGCCTGCCCGGAAACCATTCGTCTACCATGTAATCGATCTGGCTCAAGATTTCTTCTGCGGTTGGTTTGCCGCGATAGTGCCCGCCAGCGTCGCACATCTGGCATTTGACCGGGCAGCCAAACAAAGTTGAAACCATTAAAATCCAATGCTCATCCCGGCCATAGGGCGGCTGGCAGGCTTCCACAAACTCGATCATGCGGTCGTCGCCCATATCGGCCATATAGACCGTTGCGAGATCAGGGTTGCTTGTCACTGCAAAAACTTTCATAGAATTATGCCTCCGGGTTCAGTTTGAAATAGATTTCCATGGCGACGCGCAAGCCATCCCCCGCTGCGATAGCTGCCTGTCTGAATAAACCATTTTTTACATCTCCAATAAAATATAAGCCTTCGATTTTTTTATCAACAAGTTCATCAGACAAAAAATCTGTCTGCGAGTTTCGGCCAATCGCGAAAAGTAAGTAATCCGTTTCGATGGATTCCCTCGCATCCAACCGGACCTTGAGCCTGTTAGCCAATTTATCGAGCTCTACTGCGCGGGCAGGTGTTTCCGCGCGATACTCGATGGACGGTTCAGCCATGGCTCGTTCCCATAGCAATTCTAGGCATTTTACATCTACCCCGCGATTGAGAATAGTGACAAAGTTCCCCCTTTTTACTAGGTTAAGAGCATAATCGAAGGCCGCATCCCCCGCCCCAACGATGAGAATCTGCTTTTCGTGCACGTCTAGTAAATGATATACGTCACTAAAAACTTTGTCTTCTGCTTCTTTGGGAATGGAAACGGGAAACGGATTCGGCCGGGTGCCGGTTGCAACGATCACATAACGGGGGCAGTATTCAGCCTGGGAAGTTGCAACCAGGAAACGATCATTTTCATAACTTAGCCCAGCCACAGAATCAAATGTAACCTCCACCCCAATACGTTCCATCTGCTTTTCCATCAACCCGATCAGTTTGGGCCCACTCACACCCGCAGGGAAGCCGGGATAATTTTCCACCAGATTGGCATTCCACAACAAGCCCCCTACTCTTTCCTTCTCCAGCAGCACGAACGGGATACCATAACGTTTGAGTTGGATAGCGGCCGTCATACCCGCTGGACCCGCTCCGATAATTACAACTTCTTCAGGCTGCATCATGCTCCATGGCTACCAGCAATTCATCTATCAATACTGGCACTGCAAACCCATGCGAGAGCGTCAACAAGGATGCGTAGTGCAGTTCTTCATTGTAGGTAGCCGTACCATCCACAGTGAAGAAGACTTCAAAACCGCGCATGAATGCCGAGCGCGCAGTGGTTTCACAGCACAGGTGGGTCATCACACCGGTAATAACAACTTGCTCAACATCTCGTTGTCGGAGCGTTTCTTCAAGCGTTGTGTTCAGAAATGCATCGTATTGTGTTTTGTTAATGGAAGTACAGTTTGAGATTTTCAACTTGCTAATATAATGACTATACGCACTTTGCGAATTGATGATGTCACGCCACCACTTTGACATCATGCCCGCATCTTCATTTGTATTCAGGTGCCGGGTTGCGATGACTGGTCTGCTTGCCGTTTCAAAAGCGGAGATCAGTTTATTGATACCCAGAATGATGGCCGGTGCGCTGGGCACAAAGGCATGCGAGTCTGATTCCAGAAAATAAGTCTGCATATCCAATACCAACAAAGCGGCTTTCTCCGGGCGAAAGATCAAGTCCGTATGGCGGCAGCGAGACGCGGATACGTACTCCAATAATTCTTGCGATTTCTCTTGAATTGTCTCTTGCGTGAAATATGTTTGTTTTTGCATCCCCACAATTTTACTATGCTGTCGCTTTTACCACTTTCCGCGCCACCATATTTCCCAGGATGGCACAGGCTTCGGTAGGTAAATAATGGCTCACAGATTCATCAAATAAAAGCCTGCAGGTAGAAGGAAAATCTTCATCACCTTGCCAGTAATTGACCAGCATAGGAATGCGAGGTAGAGCCTGAATCGCGTAAGCCACATCCCCATACCCCCCAAGAGATATGCCTCCAAGATTTTCACAAGCATTTCGCAAAGCCTCGATATTTACGCCATAGGTTTTGACCAGCAGGTTTTCGGTATTATTTTGAAAGGCGCTGTTATACACGCGGCCATCCGGCAGGTCTGCAAAGGATATCCATTTCCCTGTTACTGGAACAGCCTTAGCAGAATCAAAATAGTACATCACCATTGCATGGTGAAAGGATGGAAGTTCATTGTTCTGGGCATCGAGTACTTTAAATTCAGGATATGTGATGCTCAATTGTGAGTCTACCAACATAAGGCGGAATTCACCCCGGCCTGGACTGATAGCCTGAAAATTCGGGAATTCACCCCGGCCTGGACTGATAGCCTGAAAATTCGAACCCGTCCGGTCAGCCAACACATTAACGGGAACATCCTTGAGCGCCCCGCGCAATTCGTCTACACGGCCAGCAAGGGCGGACTTAGGAAGATGCGGAGAAGTATCCTTTTTAGACATCCACAGCCAGGCAAGTCATTGTGTCGAGTATGCCGGGGATGGGCTGGATATCGTTCGCCAAAATAGAGCCAATGCTCTTGATGTCATCCATTTCGATCACGGCCACAGCATCATAGGGGCCGAACGTCATGTGTGCTTCAACAACACTGGCGACCCGGCGAAGGTGCCCGACAACTTCCTTTACGCTGCCTGTGCGAATATTTACCAAAACATATGCTTTCATTATTGCCTCTCTTTATGCATCTCGATTTCGAAGAAATACAGACCAGTAGATGGCAGCCACCAGCAAGCCGCCGCCAAGTATGTTGCCAATGGTAACCGGCAAAAGGTTATTAACCAGGAAATTGCCCCAGGTCAGGTTTGCCAAATCAAGCCCTCGTTCGGCCACGAAAGCGGGATCAAAGGATTTAATCAGCAAGCCATAAGGGACAAAGTACATGTTGGCAATACTGTGCTCAAACCCGGCAGCAACAAAGGCCGTGATCGGGAAAATGATCGCCGCAATTTTGTCGATCGTGCTGCGAGCGCTAAAGGTCAGCCAGACCGCCAGACACACCAGGGTGTTACACAGCACGCCTAACGCCAGCGCCTGGGAGAATTCCAGACCGGCTTTGCCCAAAGCGATCTTCAAGGCGGTTTCGCCCACCGTGCCGCCACCGAAGGTGTATTGCTTGCTCCAGAAGACCAGCAAAGCTGTCCCAAAGGAGCCGACGAAGTTGCCTGCGTAGACAATAACCCAGTTGCGTAATAAGGCACGCCCAGTCACCTTGCCGCTGGCCCAGGCCATCACGATCAGATTGTTGCCGGTGAACAACTCTGCCCCACCCACCACGACTAGGATCAGCCCCAGGCAAAAGACCAATCCTGTGAGCAATTTCGCCACACCGAAGGGCAGCGCGCCAGAGCCTGCTGCGGTATTTGTCGCAAACACCGCCCCTAGAGCGATGAAAGCCCCAGCCATAACAGCCAGAGTAAACATGGTCCAGGCCGGGGCCTCGGCCTTGCGCACGCCCACATATTCCGCCCTGGTTGCCATCTCGGCTGGCAGCAAGGCATCGATTCGGATTTCACTCATTTGCTTGCATCTCCAATAAACGTTGATTTATTTGTGATTTTATTCACAATGCGTACAGTATACCAGAAAAATCAAAGTTTGTCAGACATGTTTTCGCGAACTCATCCAGGTCAGCATGCCTGCGATTAGCAAGGTAACCAAAACAATACCAATTACAATCCCAGATCCAGGATTATCCCTCGAAGTATCCGATGATTCGGACATCAAAGTAGCAGTTTCGATAATCATCACAGTGACCGTAGGGAATGGCGTGGAAGTAAGAACAGAAATGGGAGAATTTGATGAAATCACAGATGTGGTAGCAGTTACGGCAGGAGACGGAGGCGCATCTTTCCGGACCAGAAGTTTGTCTCCCTGGTAGATGTCTGTTTCTGGCCCCAGATTGTTCAGTGCGCGAATCTCATCGATCTTAACGCCATATTCAATAGCTATGGCCCACAGCGTTTGACCATATTGCACTTCATGATAGACCAGGCCGTTTTCATCCGGTGTGCTGGCGATGATTGGCACGATGAAATCGCTAGGCGCCGAATTCCCAATAACTGGGTTGCCAGGCTCAGGTGTGTAAACCTGGGGTTGCCCACTGGTGGTTGGATGGGCACAGTCAATCACCATGTAATACCTATCCCCTACTTTAGCAACACCGGCTCCAATCTCAGTCAAATTCGGAGAGAGCATGGTGTCTAGATGCGGCGCATCCCCCGTCCAGCCCTGCACGGCCTGGGCAGCCGTTTTGTTTCCCCCGGTAATGTTTTCTGCACGAAAGCCTCCCAATGAAAGATCGCCTGCCAACGGATAGCCCGCATTCAGTAAACGTTGCGTCAGTTGAATCCCACCCGGACCACTGTGCGTTACAGCGCCCGTAGCAGCCATATAGTCAGCCTGCGCCTGAGCGGTGCTCATCAGGATAGGGCTAACAGTATAAGCTGGCAAACCATTAGCAATACGCAACGCATTTACTTCTGTAATTAGGTCGTTGGCGTTGCTCTGAAAGGATGGAAGAAATACAGGCTGCGCCAATGTATTTTCAGGTGAAACAAGGGCTACAAACACTAATAAAGTGAAACTAAAATTAATGGTTAATTTCTGCACAAAATTTTCTCCATAATGGTTCAAATTATACCTTTTGCATATAATTAATCGCTCAATTATCGTTTTCCCTGAAAATCCACCCAAAATGGCTTTTTTCTCACTGGTCAAAGGTAAGCAGAAACCACGATGTTCATCGTGGTTTACCATGATTTTTCTCACGTTCTATTAAACCTGCCTAATGCTAGAATAATAGTAAGGATTTTGAATTTAGTGCCAAATCCTGACAGGCATATTTATAACAAACAAAACCAACACAATTTAGTAGGAGGTGTTTTATATGGAAACGAAGACGTTTGAAGCGCCTGCACTTTATGGAGACCATCATGTCTCAGAAGTGCAGAGCATCCTGAAAGAACTGCCCGGTGTAGAAGAAGTGTACGCCAGCAGCGCCTTTCAAGCAATCGAAGTCACGTTTGATGAGAAGAAGACAACGGCTGACAAGATTACCTCCCGCCTGGAAGAAGCGGGATATTTAGGGGATGTTCCGATGCTTGCAGAAACAGGGGTAGCAGCGTATGGAAGAGAAGATGGAAATAGTAACTTCCGCCACACAGCTACATATGAAACAGTCAAAAAAACAGTTAGCTTCGCTCAAAGTGTCCAGTATCAGGGGCGCCCGTTATGGCCATGCCCCGGCCTAGGCACTGTTGAGATGGATGAATAATAGAGGTAGGTGAAACATGCCAAAGAAACGAGAAATTAAAGAATATTCAACCGATCCGGCCGCACAGGAAATGCTGATCCGCGCTGAAGAACTGGGTATCGGTACCGCCTTCACGCGTGCAGACGACATGGCGCCCTGTAACATAGGTGGCGCAGGTATGTGCTGCAAGCAATGTGGCATGGGCCCATGCCGTCTGACCAAAGACGGTCAGGTTGGTGTATGTGGCGCAACCATTGACACCATCCAGGCCCGTAATCTGACACGCGCAATCGCAGCCGGTGGCGCAGCTCACTCAGACCACGGCCGTGATATGGCTTTCTTACTCAAAGCAACCGCCGAGGGAGAAGCTGAAGGGTACATGATCCGCGATATCGCCAAGCTGCGTATGGTCGCTGGTTACTACAACATTCCAGTCGAAGGGCGCGCACCTGAAGAGATCGCCAACGAACTGGCTGACTTATATATTTCGCAGTTTGGTCAGCAGCGCGGCGAAGTAGCCCCTGCCAGACGCGCCCCAAAGAAGCGCCAGGAACTTTGGCGCGAACGTGGCGTGGTTCCTCGCGGGGTAGACCGCGAAGTGGTCGAGGCCTTGCACCGCACCCACATCGGCGACGACCAGGATCCAGAGCATATTCTCGAACATGCTATTCGTACCGCATTAGCCGATGGCTGGGGCGGTTCGATGATCGCTACCGATATTTCAGATATCCTGTTTGGCACCCCCGCCCCCGTATTGGGACAGGCCAATCTGGGCGTCATCAAAAAAGATATGGTCAATATTGTAGTCCATGGTCACGAACCCAGCCTGAGCGAAATGATCGTGGCAGCTTCGCAATCCCCTGACATCATTGAATACGCCAAGGCTGCTGGCGCTGAAGGCATCCAGCTTTCTGGAATCTGCTGTACTGCCAACGAAATCCTGATGCGCCAGGGTATCCCGGCGGCAGGCAACTTTCTGCACCAGGAACTCTCCATCATGACTGGCGCAGTTGAAGCCATGGTTGTGGACGTACAGTGTATTATGCAGGCTCTGGTTGGCCTGGCTGCCAACTTCCACACTAAGATCATCACCACTTCACCGAAGGTCAAGGTGAAGGGAGCGACCCATATAGAATTTGAAGAGGGCAAAGCGCTGACCATCGCGAAGGAAATCCTGAAAGCCGCGATTGACA
>WOR8_10008359_pt1 | contig 13818 bp, 14 predicted proteins | sample DeeMarSeWOR38_10_FD_19890 | JGI IMG/M metagenome (IMG submission 19890) | reverse complement strand
ATCATGCCATCATTGCGCTGACGGCTTCCAATCACCAGGATGTTTTTGCCATTACCGTGGAGGCCTTTAATTTAGCCGAAATTTACCGGACGCCTGTAATTTTGCTGTTGGATGAAGTTGTTGGCCATATGCGGGAGCGTTTCGTGGTTCCGCAACCCGGTGAAATTGAGCTGGTCGAACGTTTAAAAACCACTGTCAGACAGGACGTCGATTATCACCCCTATCTGCCGCGCGAAGACGGACGGCTGCCCATGTCTGATTTCGGTGGTGTCCACCGCTTCAACGTTACCGGGCTGTTTCATGATATGTGGGGATTTCCATCCAGTGACCCCGGGGCCGTCCATGATTTGTTGCGCCATCTGGTCGATAAACTCGAGAACCGGTCGCATCAGCTGGCACGCTACAAGGCGTATTATACTGAAGATGCCGAGCAGTTATTGCTGTCGTACGGTTCTGCAGCCCGCTCCGCCCACCATACAGTCGAAGATAGACGGTTACGCGGCGAGCGCCTGGGCCTGCTGGAGTTGCAGACGCTATGGCCATTTCCGAAAGAAATTGTGCGGGAAAAATGCGCCCATGTAAAATCCGTCGTTGTTGTAGAACAGAATATGGGCCAGATTATGCAGGCCGTGAAACTCGCCGTGGATCAACCCGACAAAGTGTTTCTGGCCAATCGTATTGACGGCAGTTTCGCCATCGGATATCATGAATATCCTGCGGGTGATCCAGGGAAAGGGGGTTTAAGTCATGGCGATCAAAGATTATTTGCGTGAACGGTTTTTCCCTCATTTGTGGTGTCCCGGATGCGGTCACGGCACGGTTTTAAACGGGCTCCTCGGTGCAGTTGAAAAACTGGGTATGAGCAAAAATGAGATTGTGATGGTTTCGGGTATCGGTTGTTCATCAAGAATTACGGGCTATGTCGACTTTCACACCCTGCATACCATTCACGGCCGTGCGCTGGCCTTTGCGACGGGTGTTAAAATGGCGCGTCCGGAACTGAATCTGATTGTTCCCATGGGGGATGGCGATGCGCTGGCGATTGGTGGCAATCATTTTATTCATGCAGCCCGCCGAAATATTGATATCACCGCCATTGTCATGAACAACCGAATATACGGCATGACCGGTGGCCAGTATTCGCCCTTATCGGGTGAAAATGTCCGGGCAACCACCGCTCCGTACCTGACGATCGACCCCAGCTTTGATGTCGTGGCGCTGGCAAAAGGCAGCGGCGCGACCTTTGTGGCGCGGACGACGACCTACCACGTTCAGCAGATGACGGACATCATCCGTCAGGCCATTCTGCACGAAGGTTTTTCGGTAGTGGAGGTTTTGTCGCAGTGCCCGACTTATTTTGGCCGCAAAAACAAAGCCGGAGATGCGGTGGATATGATCCAGTATTTTAAGGAAAATACCACCGCGATTGGTTCAAAGGCCAAAAAAGAGAATCCCGATCTGCTGGAGCGCGGTATTTTCGTACAAAAAGAAATGCCGGAATATTGCAGCGAATATGATAAAATGGTCCAAAAGGCGATGAAAGGTCGTTAAAGATGGAAAGATGCAGGATGGTATTTTCAGGATCGGGCGGGCAGGGGGTCATCACCGCATCCATTATTCTGTCCGAAGCAGCGGTGCTTTACGAAAACCTGACTGCCGTTCAATCCCAATCATACGGTGCCGAGGCCAGGGGGGGAGCAACGCGCTCCGATGTCATCATATCCGACTCAATCATTCATTTTCCAAAAGTGATTCAGCCCAATGTGCTGGTGTGTTTGACTCAGGCCGCCTATGGTAAATTTTATCCGATTGTCCGACCGGGAGGCTTATTGATTACCGACACCCGATTTGTGCAAACTGAAAAAAAGGTCGATGCCCAGCAGAAAGAAATAGAGATGTATGAAACCGTAATGGCCAAAATCGGCAACCCCATTGTTTTTAACATATGCATGCTCGGGGCTGTTATTGGCTTAACCGGGCTGGTGAATCCCGAATCCATTATGAAGTCACTCGAAACCCGGATTCCGGCCGACTTTCTGGATATGAACCGCAAAGCGCTGGATATCGGGCTTGCGTTGGGAGAGGAAGCTAAACACTAAATACCAAATGCAAAACACACTCACAAAAAGGCTGCTTTTCTGACTTTTTACGAGATTATCAAATTTCATAAAATTAAAATTTAGAATTCGACTTTACCACAATCGTTGTGCATGTTCTTGTGGAAGGCCTGCCGCCTGTATTTTTTTAACGACCGCCGCAATGTCATAGGCCACATACTTCACTTCAACCGTATCTTCGACGGAGTCCCAGATCAGGTATTTTGATTTATTGTTTCCGTCTCTGGGTTGCCCAACGCTGCCTGCACTAATGATATATTTTCGGCGGGCATTCAATTTGTTGCGGCCCTTTTTGAGATAGCCATATTCAAGCCCCTGCCGGTCGTAACTGATTAAATCCAGTGTATGCGTATGCCCGATAAAACAGCGCTTTTCAGATAAATTTTTCAGGGTTTTTAGCATTTTATTTTCAGAGACCTGAAATAAATAGGTGAGGGGGCAATTCGGCGGAAACCCATGCACAAAGCGGCATCCGTATGTTGTGAGGTGGGTTTCCAGTTTAGAGATAAATTCGATCGATTGGCCGGAGAGAAGTTTTGAGGTGGCCTTTAATGATTGCCGTGCGGCCTTGTTAAACCAGCTAAGATAGCTTGGCTCTATCAGGGCCAGTTCATGATTACCCTGTACCGAGGTGATATCTTGCTGCTGGATTCGTTTGATGACGGAATCCGGTTCCGGGCCGTAGCCGATATTATCACCCAGACTGATAATGTCTTTGACCGGCGAACTTGCGATATCAGCCAAAACGCCCTCGAATGCTTCCATATTGCTGTGGATATCGGAAATAATTGCAACTTTCATGACGGTCTTAACAGGTTAAAATACCAGGTAATTAATTGGGGGCCAAAAAAAATATAAGCCGTTCCGCCAATGGCCAGGAAGGGGCCAAATGGAATCGCCAGCTTCATGGTTTTACGGGCCTTGAGCATCAGAAGCAAGCCTGAGACCGTGCCGATGGCTGATGCCACAAATATCGTGAACAAAACCCCCTGCCATCCGACAACGGCTCCCATCATGGCCAGAAGTTTAATATCTCCGCCGCCCATGCCTTCTTTATGGGTCAGCATATGATACAACCAGGCGACCAAAAATAAGCTTCCGCCGCCAATTAAAATCCCCAGGATAGACTGCACAACCGTAATTTGCCGAAGGGCCAAACTGGCGGCAAAGAAAATGGGTATTCCCGGCAGGGTGATCAGATCAGGGATAATCTGGTGATCAATATCAATAAAGGTGATGACCAGCAGAGCGGCAACAAAGGTATAATAAACCAGCGCTTCGAAGGTCAGGCCGTACTTAAGAAAAACCCCTACCGCAAATATTCCGCTCATAAATTCGATTACGGGATAGCGAAACGAGATGGGCGTCTTGCAATGGCGGCATTTCCCTCCAAGTAGGACATAGCTTATAATGGGGATATTGTCATAAAAACGGATGAGTGTCTCACATTTGGGACACATGGAACGGGGATGGACAATTGACTTTGATTCCGGAAGCCGGTAAATGCATACGTTTAAAAAGCTTCCGATACACAAGCCAAAAACAAAGATAATAAATTCGGTTAAATAGGGTGCCATCATCGTTTATCTGTCCCCGTTCCTGGGTGATTGCATGCCTGTCGTCTGAACATGTAAAATTACCCTGTATATGGTTATGTCGGCTTTAAGCAATAAAAAATTATTTTTTCTGGTATGGATATGATTCATAAAAAAATAAGATGGATATTGTCAAAGAAAAATTCTGTCTTATACTAGATCGGCCTGGGCTTGCAATCCGCTGCCCGCTGGACCAACACACGATAGTTTCGGCAAAACAAGAGTGGACCTTGAATCCCGAAGCAATTCCCTGGAGCAAAAATGGCACAAAGCGATAATGATGATCTGATCAGCCTCATCGAAGACGATGACGTAATTTCTGAAATTCCGACTTCCCTTCCTTTACTGCCGGTTCGCGATGTCGTCGTTTTTTGTGACATGGTGCTGCCGTTGTTTGTCGGGCGCGACAAATCGATCCGAGCGGTTGAGGAGGGGGTAGCCAAGGATGGTTTTTTAATGCTGGCGACCCAAAAGGATCCCGCAATAGAAGACCCGGCCGCCGATGACATATACGCTGTCGGCACCGTCAGCCGGGTGCTGCGAATGTTGAAACTGCCGGATGGTCGCGTTAAAGCACTGGTGCAGGGCGTCGCCAAGGCCAAAATTATGCGTTACCTCAGGAAACGATCCTTTTATCGCGTCAAAATTGAGAAAGTTGAAGAACAGGGACTGTCAGGGAAAATTCAGAAAAGATCCTTTCTTTGCGCGGAGAGATGTCCGGCGATATCAGCACCATTTTAGATAGCATTGAAGCGCCCGGCAAGCTGGCGGATCTGGCGGCATCCAATCTAAAACTCAAAATCCAGGATTCGCAGGAGTTGCTTGAATTGGCCGAGCCGGTCGAGCGTCTTAAAAAAGTAAACGATTTGCTCTCAAGAGAACTCAACCTTTCAACGGTTCAGGCCAAAATCGAATCCGAGGTAAAAGATGAGATCTTCAAATCCCAGCGAGATTATTTTTTACGCGAGCAGGTCAGGGCCATCTATAAAGAGCTCGGGGAACAGGATGACAGGACCGCTGAGATTGAAGATTACCGCAGAAAAATCAAACGCGCCAAGATGCCTAAAGTGGCAGACCAAGAAGCCATCAAGCAGCTCAAACGTCTTGAGCAGATGCATCCCGACTCTGCTGAAGCAACCGTGTCGCATAACTATCTCGACTGGCTGGTGGATCTGCCGTGGGCCAAATCATCGCGAGATCGTTTTGATATTGCCGCCGCCAAATCCGTGTTGGAAAAAGATCACTACGGATTAAACAAGGTAAAAGATCGTATCCTTGAATATCTGAGCGTCCGTAAACTGAATCCGAAGATGAAAGGCCCGATTCTATGTTTTGTGGGTCCTCCCGGTGTCGGCAAGACCTCGCTGGGCCAATCCATCGCTCGGGCCCTCAAACGCAAGTTTATTCGAATTTCGCTGGGCGGAATTCGCGACGAGGCTGAAATTAGGGGTCACCGTCGGACCTACATTGGTGCCATGCCCGGCCGCATTCTCCAGGGGCTGAAGCAGTGCGGCAGCAACAATCCGGTTTTTATGATGGATGAAATTGACAAGCTGGGTGCTGATTTTCGAGGAGATCCGTCTGCGGCGCTTTTAGAAGCGCTGGATCCGGAGCAAAATTTTGCCTTCAGCGATCATTTCATCAACATACCCTTTGACCTATCAAAAGTGGTGTTTATCCTGACTGCGAATTTAACCGATACCATCCCCTCCGCCCTGCTGGATCGGATGGAGGTTATCCCGCTTTCCGGTTACTCTGAAGAAGAGAAAATCGTGATCGCCAAAAATTACCTTATTCCGCGACAGATCAAAGAAAATGGCCTAAAAACCCGCTCAACTTCCATGAGTTCCGGAGCCCTGCAGCTGATGATCACGGAATATACGTCTGAAGCGGGACTGCGAAACCTTGAAAGGGAGATTGGCGCAATTTGCCGCAAAGTGGCGCGTAAAATTGCTGAAGGCCAAAAAGGATCCTTTGCGGTCACCAAGGCCAACTTGCATAAATATCTGGGGGTCCCCCAACATGGTCCCGAAATGGATAAGGAAGAAAACCAGGTCGGCCTATCTACCGGTCTGGCCTGGACTCAGGCGGGCGGAGAAGTGCTGTATGTCGAAGCCTCTTTGATCGGTGGAAAGGGTGATTTGATTGTGACCGGGCAACTGGGAGATGTGATGCAGGAATCCGCCCGCGCAGCGGTAAGTTATGCACGGGCGAATCTGGCGTTACTGGGGCTGGATGAAAAGAAATTCGAAAATTCTGATATCTATATTCATGTCCCGGCAGGCGCCATCCCCAAAGACGGCCCGTCTGCAGGCATCGCCATGGCGACAGCACTGATATCTGCCTTAACAAACAAAGCCGTTCGCAGCGATGTGGCCATGACCGGTGAAATCACGCTGAGGGGCCGGGTTCTTCCGATTGGCGGCTTAAAAGAAAAGGCCCTGGGCGCCATGCGGGCGGGAATTCGAACCGTCATTATACCCGAGAAAAACAAAAAAGAACTCTCTGAGTTGCCCCCCCATCTGAGGCGCAAAATTGAGTTTGTCCCTGTAAGACAAATGTCTGAAGTCGTGGCACGGGCGATTATTGGGACTAAATCCCGGCGCAAATTAAAACGGGCAAAAACCAGACGCAAATAACCGATGAAAATCCTTTCACTGGACACAGCTACAAACAGCTGCAGCGTTGCCGCAACAGATGATGGGGCCCTGTCCGCTGAATTAACCATACGTAAAAACCAGACGCACGCTAAACATTTAATGGAACTAGTCCATTCAGTTCTGGAAATCGCCGGTTTTGGTGTTGTAGACCTGGACGGTCTGGCCGTTACGATCGGTCCGGGCTCATTTACCGGCCTGCGAATCGGCATCAGCACGATCAAGGGATTAGCGCATGCGCTGGGCAAACCGGTGGTGGGGGTATCAACGCTTAAAGCGCTTGCCTGGCAATGTGGTCAAACATCGCATTTAATCTGCCCGCTGCTGGATGCTCGCAAAGGCGAGGTATATGCTGCCACTTATCGTTTCAATGCGGGTCAGTTAGTTCAAAAGACAAGCGCGCGCGCAATGACTCCTGAAGCCGTCGTTGAGGATATCAAATCACCCTGTGTGTTTATTGGAACCGGTGCCCGGCTATATCGCCAAAGCATTGTCGCTGCGGCGGGAAGTTTGGCCCATTTTGTTCCCGCGGACCAAAACGTGGTGCGGGCATCGAGCGTTGCCTTTCTGAGCATGCCAAGATTTGAGGCCAATGATACCGATGGAATTGCCGGCCTGGTCCCGCATTACATCCGGAAATCGGATGCAGAATTAAACTTTGGCCGATAATGTTGCGGTCAAACTTCTGGGGCCAGGGGTTATCGAATCATGTCACGGTAATCATTGACAATCTGTATTCATATTGATATGCATGCAGGTTCAGGTTTACGGGAAGCACTTCCGTAAACCCATTTTGCTTTTAATCCTTGGGACAAAGATTCCATGAACCCACATTCTTGGCCGGATCCACCGGGCCAGACGGCTTTTCCGGTGGCAAGAGCCGGTTATCCGCCGATTTTTGCTGCGGCATTCGTCACCTTGATTTTGGCCCTGCTGGGGATGACTTACCTGACCTTACTCGGCCTGTTGGTTACTTTCTGTTTTTGCGGGTTTTTCAGGGATCCGGATCGGGTGATTCCCAATCAACCGGATGCTATCGTTTCGCCGGCGGATGGCAAAGTCATTTCGGTGGGCCCTGTTGACGGCACTTCCTTTTGTGAAGGCAGTTGCCAGAAGATCAGCATCTTTATGTCTGTATTTAATGTGCACGTCAATCGGGTTCCGTTTGACGGCAAGGTCAAAAGAGTGGGTTATTATCCGGGTAAATTTTTTTCGGCGAACCTGGATAAAGCATCTTTGCAAAATGAACACAATGCGGTTTTTCTGGAAACGGCAGAGGGCAAACAATTCTGCACCGTTCAGGTCGCCGGATTGATTGCCAGAAGGATTATCTGCAAGGTGCAGTCCGGTGATGATGTGTGTAAAGGCCAGCGTTTCGGAATGATCTGTTTTGGTTCGCGGCTCGATGTGTATCTGCCGGATGATGTCGAAATCAAAGTGACTGTTGGAGATAAAGTAAAGGCGGGGTCTTCTGTTATCGGTCGATTTGCGATGCCTTAATTGGGCACAAGTCCCAATTAAGTCGTTATGAGAACCCATCTCAAAAATAGGATTTTGGTTCAAGATCGCGGCGGGGTCAAACTTTAAGCCGGAGGTCCGCCTGAGGCGGATTGAGGATTTGAAACGAGGCTCCAACAAAGATATTGGGCCAAAAGACATTTTTGAGATGGGTTCTAAAATCTTCCGTCTCACGGAGCCCGGTTTTTTTTATAATAGATCGCAAATGTAAATCTGCGGCTAAAGGAATCTATTGATGAAAAAAACATATGATATCGCTGTTATCCCGGGAGATGGAACCGGACCGGAGGTCGTTGCAGAAGGCCTAAAGGTGCTGGAAGCGGTGGCCGCCAAATGTAATTTCGGTTTTCAGTTCTCGAATTACGATATCGGCGGTGACCATTATCTGGCCACTGGAGAAACCATTTCCGATCAACAGATTGATTCACTCGCCCAAAAAGATGCCATTTTTCTGGGAGCCATCGGTCATCCGGATGTGAAACCCGGCGTCCTGGAGAAGGGCATTCTGCTGAAAACCCGCTTTACCTTGGATCAATATATCAACTTAAGACCGGTTAAACTCTATGAGGGTGTTTATACACCGATCAAGGACAAACGCGCTGAAGATATCGATTTTGTCGTGGTACGTGAAAATACGGAGGGGATTTATGCCGGTGCCGGTGGCTGCCTGAAGCGCGGCACTCCGGATGAGATTGCCACCCAGGAATCCATCAATACGCGCAAAGGTGTCGAACGGTGCATTCGATATGCCTTCGATTATTGCCAGACAAGAAACAAGACCAAAAAGCTCACCCTTTGCGGTAAAACCAATGTGCTGACCTATGCCTTTGATCTTTGGGAACGAACATTTTACGAGGTTGCCCAGGAGTATCCGGAAATCGAAACCGATTATGCCCATATTGATGCCATCTGCATGTGGATGGTAAAAAATCCGGAGTGGTTTGATGTGATCGTTACCGATAACATGTTTGGCGACATTATTACCGATCTGGGTGCGATGTTACAGGGCGGTTTGGGTATAGCGGCCGGCGCCAATATCAACCCCAATGGCGTTTCGATGTTTGAACCCATCGGCGGCTCTGCACCCAAATATACCGGGCAGAACAGAATAAATCCGATTGCAGCCATATTAGCAGCACAGTTGATGCTGGATACCATCGGGGAAAAAAAGGCCGCTGCTGTTGTGGAAGCCGGTGTTGCCAAAGTTTTGCGGGAAGATATCGAGGATGTCGCCGCCGGTAAAATGGGGCATTCGACCCAGGCGGTTGGCGATTTGGTCGTAGATTATATCGTAAAAAACTGTTAGAAGTGGTTTAAAAAAACAATAACCAAGGAACAAGGTATGGCTCAGAAGAAAATGAACATTGCGGTTGCCGGTGCCACCGGTGCGGTGGGCAATCAGATGATCCGCTGTCTGGAAGAGATGGATTTTCCGATAAATTCCGTCGCATTTCTGGCTTCGAGTCGTTCAGTGGGTCGCCAGCTCAGATTTAAAGGCGACCTGATCGATGTAAAGGAGCTGAAGGAGGATTCTTTTAAAGGATTCGACATCGCGCTTTTTTCAGCCGGCGGCGGCACCAGTGAAAAATTTGCGCCTTTTGCTGCCAGGGACGGGTGTGTGGTCGTGGACAACTCGAGCGCCTGGCGCATGGATCCCCAGGTACCGCTGGTGGTGCCTGAGGTAAATCCACACGCCATTGCCCAGCATACGGCAAAGGGCATTATCGCCAACCCGAATTGTTCGACGATCCAGATGGTCGTGGCGCTGCATCCGATTCACAAAAAATATGGCATTAAACGAATCGTGGTATCTACCTATCAGGCGGTATCGGGAACCGGCAAAAAGGCAATTGATGAACTTTTTGATCAAACCCGGGCAATGATCAATTTTTTGGATTATGAGAAGAGGGTGTACCCGCATCGCATTGCTTTTAATTGTTTGCCCCACATCGACACTTTTCTGGACAACGGGTATACCAAAGAAGAAATGAAAATGGTCAACGAAACCCGCAAGATCATGGAAGATGATTCCATCGCCGTCACGGCGACGACGGTGCGCGTGCCTGTTTTCTTCGGACATTCCGAATCCGTTAACATTGAAACCCATGAACCGATATCTGTTGAGGATGTCAGGGCTTTGCTGGAAAATGCGCCGGGAGTTCGAGTGATGGATGACCCCGGGAAAAATCTGTACCCGCTGGCCACAGATGCTGCCGGCCAGGATTTAACCTTAGTCGGACGGATTCGTCAGGATGAATCCATTCCCAACGGCATCAATATGTGGATTGTCGCGGACAACATCCGAAAGGGTGCCGCTACCAACACAGTGCAGATTGCCCAAATCCTGGCTCAAAAATATTTATGATCATTTTGGGATTCAGGGATTGAGGAATTGAGAAATTCAGGAATTTAGGAATTCGAATAACGAATAGCCGATAATGAATAACGCCAAATTGAGCGTTTATCGCTCAATTTGGCCAGGAGCAACAAATTGGATCGAATCCCCGTTACCAAACAAGGTTTTGAAGCGCTTAAAAAAGAGCTGCAGAATCTGAAAAAAAATGAGCGCCCCCAAAACATAAAAGCGATAGAAGAAGCAAGGGCTCACGGTGATTTAAGTGAAAATGCAGAGTATGCCGCTGCTAAAGATCGTCAGGGCTTTATTGAAGGGCGCATCAATGAATTGGAATTCAAGCTGGCGAATATTGATGTTATTGACACCGAGAAACTGCCCAAGGATCGGGCTGTTTTCGGCTGCAAAGTCGTTCTTGAAAACATTGAAACCGGGGAGGATGTCAGCTATCAGCTGGTGGGGCCGGATGAGTCGAATATTGAGAATGGTCGCATATCCGTAGCATCGCCTCTTGGGAAAGCCCTCATCGGTCGAAAGCCGGGTGATGAACTCACCCTCGAGGTGCCCGGCGGCAAACGCATGTATGAACTCATAGAGATATTATAATATGGTTTAATTGGTTTGATTGGTTCCACTGGTTTAATAATTATAGCTGTTCACCGATCCAGACCAATAAAGCCAATTTAAACAAATTAAACCAATAAAACAAATCAGATGGAGGTTTTATCCGTGGCACGAATTACAATTGAAGATTGTCTAAAAAAAGTTGGCAATCGATTTTTGTTGGTAAACATGGTCTCCCAGCGCGTCAGACAGATTCGGGAAGGATCTGATTATCTGGTAAGTTCTCCCAAGAACGAAGATGTTGTGGTCGCTTTGCGGGAAGTGGCCGCCGGAAAAATTGCAATGATCGAAAAGGAGGAGGCAGAAACGTAACCAGAAATAGCGCGAAATACAAAGCTTTGAACCGCGCGGTCGGCAAAGCCGTGCACCGGTATGACATGCTGCAGGACGGCGATCGAATCGTTGTGGGGATATCCGGGGGGGCTGACAGTCTGACGATGATGTGGGTGCTGGCTGAACGGCTGCCGCGGATACCGATAAACTTTGAACTGTATCCGGTACACATCGATCCCGGTTTTGCGGGCGGTTTCAGTGCGTCACTAAAAAGCTTCAGTGCCAATTCCGGCTTCCCCTTAAGGGTTGAACATACAGATTATGGGATTTTGGGGCACAGTGCGGTCAACCGTGAAAATCCCTGTTTTTTATGCTCGCGCCTGCGCCGCAAACGTCTTTTTGAAATTGCCAATGAACTGGGATGCAATAAACTGGCACTGGGGCATAACAAAGACGACATCATTGAAACCCTTTTTTTGAACATTTGTTACGCGGGTGAAATTAGCACCATGGTTCCTTCCCAGAAATTTTTTAAGGGAAGGTTCACCGTTATCCGGCCGCTGGCCTATGCGGATGAGGAGCTTATCCGGGCGTTTGCCGGAGAGCAGCGTTTTCCCGAGTTCGTCAATCCATGTCCGTCGGCAAATCATTCAAAACGCCAGGAAATAAAAACCGTTTTAAAGCAGCTTTACCACAGCAATAAAAAAATCAAAGGCAATATCTTCCGGGCGATGAGCCGTGTGAAAATAGATTACCTTTTAAAATAGCATGAAAGACACCCAAAACGAGCGTGATTACCGCAACATCCCGATTGATAAGGTCGGCATCAAAAATTTACGCTATCCGATAACGGTTCGTGATCGCCGTGACGGTTCGCAAAATACGGTTGCCACCATCAATATGTATGTTGATTTGCCCCATGAGTATAAGGGCACTCATATGAGCCGGTTTGTCGAGATGCTTCATCTTTTACAAACAGAGATTTCGTTGCAAAAATTTTCTGAAATCCTGGAAAGTATGAAGAAGCACCTCAATGCGGCTTCGGCGCACATTGAAGTCACATTTCCCTACTTTATCGAAAAGAAAGCGCCGGTCAGCACCGCAGCGGGTTTGATGGATTACACCTGCCGCATTATCGGCACCAGTGATCCATCCGGCAAAATCGATCTGGTTTCAGAAGTCATTGTCCCCATCTCATCTGTATGTCCCTGCTCGCTGGAGATCAGCGACCAGGGGGCCCACAACCAGCGCGGTGAAGTTCAGCTGGCGACCCGCTTTAAGAAATTCATCTGGATGGAAGATATGATTGATCTGGTGGAATCCGCCGCTTCCACCGATGTGTATTCCGTTCTAAAGCGCGTGGACGAAAAACATGTTACGGAAACGGCATTTGCCAATCCCAAGTTTGTCGAAGATATTGTGCGGGACATCGCCAAAAAACTGGAAGAAGACGATAATATTACCTGGTATTCGGTCAGCGCCGAGAATTTCGAATCCATCCACAACCACAGCGCATACGCGCATATCACCAGCGATTAAAAAATTTTGCTGCTAAATAGTTTTTTCCGAATTACGCATTAAGGCAGAAGGAGAAAATTCAATGAGTCACAACAAAACCCCTGGAGAAGGCACCATGGCTGTCTGGGCTGGTGAAGAAGAACCATTATGGGAAGGCGCCACTCAGGTTCCTGTCGTTCACAGCGTATCATTCGGTTATGATGATTTGGATAAGTGGTTGGAAATCGGACAAGGCAAAGCCCGGGGCCATATATACAGCCGGAATACCAATCCTACGGTGCGAGCCTTTGAGAATAAAATTCGCCAACTCGAAGGGGCAGCATCCGCCACCAGTTTCGCCAGCGGAATGGCCGCGATTTCAAACACGCTTTTTACCCTGCTATCGCCTGGAGACCGGATCGTTTCAATTAAAGACAGCTATGGTGGAACCAGTAAGATTTTCCTTGAATTTCTTCCCCGCTTCAATATTGACGTCACTTTGTGCAATACCACCGATCACGAAGCCATAGAGAACGCGGTAAGTTTGGGCTGCAAAATCCTTTATCTGGAAAGCCCCACAAACCCGACCATGAAAATTGTGGATATCATTCGTTTGTCAAATGCTGCCCGCAGGGTCGGCGCACTCGTTGTGGTGGACAACACGTTTGCGACGCCCATTAACCAGAAACCTTTGAAGTTGGGAGCTGACCTGGTTTTGCACAGTGCCACCAAATTCCTGGGAGGACATGCAGATGCCTTGGGTGGGGTCGTTTGCGGGCCCTCGGAGCTGGTCGAGCAAATCTATCATTTTCGAGAAATAAACGGTGCGGTTTTGGAGCCAATGTCTGCCTATTTTTTATTGCGAGGGATGAAAACCCTTCACCTGCGCCTCCGGCAACAGAGTCAAAACGCCATGCAAATTGCTGAACATTTGGATAAACATCCTAAGGTGATGAAAGTTTTTTATCCAGGACTGGCGTCTCATCCGCAACACGATATTGCCCGACAGCAGATGAATGGTTACGGGGGCATGCTTGCGTTCATGGTCAAAGGTGGCTATGATGCTGTAAAAGCCTTCCTACCCCGGCTTAGATACGCCCATCGGGCTGCCAACTTAGGCTCAGTGGAAACCATAGTGGGACCGCCGGCGACAACCAGCCACGTAGAATGCACAGCCGAAGAAA
>WOR8_10007641_pt1 | contig 13819 bp, 21 predicted proteins | sample DeeMarSeWOR38_10_FD_19890 | JGI IMG/M metagenome (IMG submission 19890) | reverse complement strand
GTTTATCCCCGCCCGCCGAAGGTTGTGCTTTGTGGTTGCACTTTATGGTTAGTAACTCTCTGAAAAAACTTCCATCAATGCCACCATCTTTGCTATCCTGCCTCATGGGATCTACTGGGTGTTGGAGAAGACGTCACAAGCAGGATGCTTAGAAAATCTCTATCAATGTCATTCTGAGCCCTTCGGCAAGCTCAGGACAGGCTCCGCGAAGAAAGAAACGCTCTGTCATCATCCTGAGCCCTTCGACAGGCTCAGGATAAACTCCGCGAAGGATCTCGAGATTCTTCGTCGTCCCGCCGTCGGCGGGACTCCTCAGAATGACGTGTTCGGAGACTTTTTCAGCATCCTGTAATGCATGTGAGGTGAGACAAGGTGAAGGTGAAGAACAGAAAATTAAAGCTGGCAGTGATGATCTCCGGAGGCGGCAGCAACCTGCAGGCCATGATTGATCGTATTGAGGCTGGAAAACTCGACGCTGAGATCATTCTGGTTGTGAGTAACAACCCAGATGCATACGGTTTGCTCAGGGCGGAAAAACATGGAATCGCCACAGCCGTTGTGGATTACAGGAATTACGGCAAAAAGCTCCTGCCGGAGATTCATGAAAGTGCTCTTTCGGAAGAATTCGTGGAGGTGATCAATCGACAGCGCATCTATGCCAATCTTGCGCCGGAAGAAATCAGGGATCGTCTGGCCAGATTGGTCCTAGCAGAGCAGGAGACCATCGGACTATTAAAACCACTAAATCCCGATCTCATCTGTCTGGCGGGGTTTATGCGGTTGATCTCTCCATATTTTATCGGTCAATACAATACGGCAGATCGCTACAGGATCATGAATATTCACCCGGCACTTTTGCCTGCTTTTCCAGGAACTGATGGATATGGAGATACCTTTGCTTATGGCTGCCGTTTCGGTGGTATCACCGTCCATTTCGTGGACGAGGGAGAAGACACCGGGCCCATTATTGCCCAGGCCATATATCCCATCTGGCCGGAAGACACTTTGGAGGTCATACGAAAAAAGGGACTCGAACTTGAATATGCTATCTATCCGCAATGTATCCAATGGGTGGCGCAGGGAGATTTAAAACTGGTGAGTGGTGAAGATGGCAGGCCCCAGGTGCGTATTCTTGATCCTGAGTATCCGCAGTTTTTAGACCAACTCACGAGGCGGGCATTTGCTCGTTAAGTGATGTGGGATGTGAGATGTGGGATGTGAGATGTGGGATGTGGGATGTGAGATGTGGGATGTTGTGATTTAACAACGGATAAGTTAGGAGGTGGACATGAAGATAGTAGGGGGCACAACCTATAAGGATCTAGAGATTTATCAAATTGCTCATGCACCTGGGGTAGAAACTCACCATTTCTCATTAAGCTTGCCAAAGTTTGAGTTGTGCGAAACAGGTAGCCAGCTGCGCCGGTCCTCAAAATCAGTTTCGGCAAACATTGTCGAAGGATTCTGCAGAAGGAGATACAAAGCCGAGTTCATCCGCTACTTGGTTTTCGCCCATTCATCATGTAACGAAGCCATTGAGTGGATGGAGTACGTAAGAGATTGCCATTCTGACCAGAGAGATGGCGCACAGGATTTTCTTATCAGGTTGAATGGGCTCGGCGGCAAACTCAATCGATTCATTGGCTCCGTCGAGAAATATCATAGAATATGAGGCCCTAGAGCTCTCATATGTCATCTCACATCCCACATCCCATATCTCACATCGCCTCAATAAAGAAAGGAGATTATCGTGGCAAAATACAAAAAGGGGTTAGCCTTCAGCTATGTCCAAGGGACCAAGTATTCTCGCGATCGGCCTCCCAGTGATAATCTAGGCACCATCCCATCTCCGGAGAGATTTAAAACTTATCGTGAGGCTGAACGCGTACAGTTACCCGAACCAGATTTCGATGAGGTTGCCGATCTGTGGCAATGTTTGGCCCAACGGCGATCCGAGAGAAACACGACCCAGGAACCTCTCAGCCTGGAGGAACTGGCAAAGATCTTATGGGCAGCCCAAGGGATAACAGCCCAAGCGGGGATGCATTTGCTCAGAACTGCACCTTCTGCAGGCGCCCTGTATCCTTTTGAGACCTATGTCTACATTGACCGGGTTGAGGGCGTATCCCAGGGAATCTATCACTTTAATGTTGGAGAGTTCACCTTGGCTAGCTTGGAGGAAGGTAATTTCAATCCGCTAATCACCGCGGCCAGTTTGGGTCAGCCTGTAGTTCGCAAAGCAGCCGTGGTGCTTATCTGGACTGCCATGATGCTAAGGTGCATGGTGAAATATCGTGAAAGGGCAGTGAGATATATTGGCATGGATCTCGGCCATGTCTGCCAGAATGTACAGTTGGCTGCCACTGCGCTGGGACTTGGCTCCTGCCCCATCGGCGCTTTTTATGATGATGAACTCAACGAACTTCTGGCTTTAGACGGGGAAGAAGAGACGGTACTTTATATGGTCACGGTTGGCAAGCTCTAATAAAGACGATGACGAGACGTTGGGCCATCAGGAAAATTGGGGTCAAATCTTTACTCTTGACATTTGAAGAGAACCCATTTGTCTCTAACACGTTCAGTGCACCTTGGTTTGTAAAAAAGAGCTCAAATGTCAAGAGTAAAGATTTGACCCAAATTCTTTCGCGGCGTTCTAACCGGTGCCATCAGCCAAGAAGTGATTGTGTTTGGTAACGCTTGGCAAGACGATACTTCGAGCAGACCAGTTTACCCCCAATGTAGCGGGCTCGCACTTTTTTCTTGCAGAGGATTCCGTGGGAAAGCATCCTCACATATTTGCAGGTCTTGCAGAGTTCCAGAACCTTCACGTTTAATCTCCCCTGTTAATTTCATTGCGAGACTCACAAACAATAATGCAAAAATCGTGCAGGATTGGGCTGTGGTCAGAATAGGCGAGTTTTGTGGATCTCTCGCCCGCTCCCCTTCACTTTGCTCAGGGTTCGCTAGAGAACACAGGGTACGGCAGAGAAAGAAGTTCTGGGAAGGCTTTCGGATGGTTTATCAGCACCCGCAGAACGGGCAGTCCCGATGCCATAGCATCGGGACGCGTGGGGAGACCTTGATGTCCATAATAAGCGAGCTAATTCTGAAAATCCAGCCCTCCCCACTTTGCTACAAAATATTCCCGCCTCTAAGAGTATTCTTACCCAAATCAGACTAAAAAATTTACGAGCTCACTGAGTTACAGAGAGTCCGCCAAGATGGCAGATTAGCCGTAGGCCCACTTACTCGGTTCCACCCCAGGTATTGGTTATCCTTTTGATCACATCTTCAGCCGAAGGCTCGTACTCTCCCTTTGGTCTTCAAATTTCTCAACGAGCTCCAAAAAACTTATGATAAGTACATTACGATCGCTCAAAATCCCCTGCATAGCAGGGGATACCGATGCGAATGCATCGGCAGACGTGAGGACCCCTTGTGGGAGGGGATAATCTTGCTTATTCAGTACCACAAGGTGTCCTCACTCAGCTTTTGAGCGATCATTGCGTACAGGCAGCTGTCTGTACTTGCATTGGTCTCTATAACTCTGAGACCTCTGTGGGCTCTGTGAGAGATGAATGAGGGGAGATGGCTCTACCGGTCTATTCCGCTAAGACTTCAATAATCGGTGGGATAAGTGCGGTGGCGAGGTCGGTGCGGGATCCGCCCCCCAGAACTACCTGGAGACGGCCATCTACAACCTCGTCTGCGGTCTGTTTCATAAAACGGGCAATGTCCAAGTAGCAACGTTTGCTCAAACCAAGGCTGCCATAATCACCCTTGTGGGTATCGAAACCGAAATACCAGAAGATCAGGTCCGGTTGGAAATCGGCAACGCGGGGACCGAACTCATCCACCACCTTGTTAGCGTATTCCTCGTCCACGCTTTTACCGGCTTTGCCCGAAAATCCCCAATAGCCGCCGGGCGCCGGAACATCCACTTTGGTGCCATCATCTGAACAGGTATCCATGCCGCAGATGCAAACGTGCAGGACGTCAGGATCATTCCCGAGCAGATCGCGAGTACCATCGCCATGGTGCGCATCTGTATCCAAGATGGCGAAGCGCTGGACATTGTGAATCTCTCGCAGGTAGGTGATGGTGATCACCACATCATTGAAACAACAGAAGCCACCGAAATAGTCTTTTCCTGAATGATGGCCGCCGGCGCCAATGAGGGCGAAACCATTGTATATCTCGCCTGTCCATATTTTTTCCCCGGCGAGAACCACGCCACCAGCAGAGTGCCAGGCAGTTGAACAGAGGGGATCAGCTTCCACGCCTCGAATGAGCTCAGGGGTGTGCACCTTGAGAATCCACTCTTCTTCTAATGGAGGCGATTCATAAAGGACGATATTCTCGCGTGCCAATAGATAATCAATTGCTTCAGGGAAATCCTCGAGCCGGGCTCCTCGTGTGAGATAACTTCTTCTGCTGAAGCTTGGATGGTAGAAGACGCCAGTTTTCTTCATGAGATCCTCTCTGAGCCTGGCACATGGGATTTGGTCCGAGTTCGGCGGACTCCCGGTTTTGCTGGAGACCGTTGCCAGCGGTGCAAAGCAGACCAGTGCTGTCTAGTCGCCAGGCAATGAATTTCAAGAAGCTTTAGAGCATCGGCAAAAATAGGGCTGCGCCGCAAGCTCCGACGCCTCTTCTTTCTTCGTTCAGCAAGCATGTGGCGGAGGGCCAGATGGAGAAGATTAACCTGAGCGCGCACAACCCGGGGAAAGGCAAGGGGTTTCAGGTTTTCCTCAAGGTATTGCTGCAGCCACTTGCCCACATCCTCAGTGGGGGGAAGAGTCTTCAAAGCTGCAACCACAGGGGCCGCCGTCAAGGTGGCCAGCAAGATGGAATCGGTAAACTCTTCCCCTTTGGTGCGAAGTTCGTCAAGCACTGTGAGGTGTTGCCACAGGGGGTCCGCGGCGGTGTATTTTTTTTCAACACAGGACAGCTGAAATTCATTTAATCTGGGAAACAAGAACTCAAGAATACCGGAAAGCGCCAGCAGTTCGAAACTCTTCTGGGTGTTTTTACGCTGAAGGATTTTCATTATTTCTTCGCGAATTCTGGAGGCAGGGCATTCCAAGATGCGGTGGCACTGACGCTTTATTGCTTCCCAGGTGTTCTCTTCCACCTGGAAATCGAGAGTTGCCGCGAGACGAATGCCGCGAAGCATGCGCATGGGGTCCTCTTGGAAGCGGATGTCAGGGTCGCCAACGGAACGAATGAGGCGGGACTTCAGGTCTGCTCTGCCACCCACGTAGTCGATTATAGAAAAGTCGGCAACGTTATAGTAGAGCGCGTTTATGGTGAAATCACGACGGAAGGCATCCTCACCCGGCGAGCCAAAGGTATTGTCGCGCTTGATAAGCAGGCTGCTGCAATCGTCCTCTGCACTTTCCTCCTCTCCCTTCCTGCGAAAGGTGGAAACCTCAATGATTTTTCCACCCCGGAACAGGATGTGAGCAATACGGAATCGGCGTCCCACCAGTCGAGAGTTGCCAAAAACCTCTTTTATTCTTTTGGGATCAGCATCGGTAGCAACGTCGAAATCGTCGATTTCTTGTCCCAGCAGCAGATCGCGTACTCCACCGCCGCAAAGGTAGGCAAGATGTCCCGTGCGGTGCAGGCGGTAGAGGACCTTTAGAACCTCCTGGCTCATTAGCTTCCGGGAAACTGGATGCTGGTCACGCTTGATAATAGTTGGTTGCATCGATCCTGGCTTGGTATTGAAAGGATTACACTCTGTATACTTAATTTTTCTGGTAAAATCAAGGTAATAGAGCAGGAGGAAGGGGATGGGAAGAATCTGGTGACAATGTTAATGAACCCAACTAAGCCCACAAAAAGAAAAAGGGCATCTCATCCTGCTTAGGTGAGATGCCCATGAAAAAAGTGTTACTGTGTCAACTATAGCTTCGTGACGTTCTCGGCTGCAGGGCCTTTATTGCCCTGCCCTACATCAAAACTCACCCGGTCACCTTCATAAAGAACCCTAAAACCGGACATGTTGATGGCAGAATGATGAACGAATACATCCCCGCCGTCATCCTGCTCAATGAAGCCATACCCTTTTCTTTCACTAAACCACTTAACAGTTCCTTCAGCCACAGCGCTGACCTCCTAAAAAGTTTTTGTTCCAAGCCCCAGGCCGCCACTTTAGCAAAGGAAATAATCCTCAAAAGCCCAACCGACTTGCGAACTAACGGGTCTCCTATAATACATTAAAGTGCAGGGGTCAAGTGAAAATGAGCCGAGAAGTCTCTGCGCCTCTTCCCCAACAATAGCTATTTAGCCCGAAAAGTAATCCGTCCTCGAGTTAAATCGTAGGGTGAAAGTTCGACTGTCACCTTGTCTCCGTTAACAATCTTGATGTAATATTTGCGCATCTTTCCGGAGATATGGGCCAAAACCAGGTGGCCATCGGCCAATTCAACCCGGAACATGGCATTGGGTAAAGTCTCAACCACCGTCCCCTCAACCTCTATGGCTTCTTCTTTTGACATTAACTCCTCCAGTTAAAAGGCCCCCTGGGCTTTGTTCTTACTCTCTAAAATCAGTACCTTTCGTTTCAAATTGCCTCAGTTTAGGTTCTGCTGAAAATGCTCCAGCGACTCGACCTGAGCACGTCGACAGGTCTTGTCGTAGCGAAACGGAGATCCAGCTTCAGTCCCGCTATAGCGGGACTGGGAGCTTCAATTCTTATACTTCTTCCTCTTCTTCCTCTGGGCGCTCTGTAACCTCTTCCTCGTCAATATCGTCAACCTGCGGGTTCTTACCCTGCCGCCGATCCATCTTATCCTGGGCCTTTTGTTTGCGCTTGATCTCTTTTTGCCGTTTCATGAAGCTATGTTGACCACGCCTTGCCATCAACCCCCCCTAGCACCACAGTCCGTAGCCGTTATGGCCACAAATAGCGGTCGTTACTCACATGCAACAAAAGAACCCCAAAGCCCCCTACAGGCTCTGGGGTTTCAACCAAAACCATCGCAAAAGGTTATGTAGTATGACACTTCTCGACAACGCCGTCAAGAGGCTCTGATAAAGGTTCTTACGTTCTTGACATAACAAAAAACCCGTCTTTTTAAGGACGGGTTTTGTTTTCTGGCGGGGACGACGAGACTCGAACTCGCGACCTCCGGCGTGACAGGACGGAGGTTAAGTTCAAATCATTATACTTTTTATCCTATGTTACCGCCATGTTACAAAATACCAAAAGAGGAGCCGGAGGTATTATCTGAAATCATTATGTTTTTTTTCTGTTACCAAAAACCTGGCTTTTCGCAAATCCTACCCTAATTTTAGTGTTTCGTTTGCTCCTCCTCGTCGACTTGCATGAACCCTAAGCGATCCTCCAGAACCTCTCCAAATTCAGATTGAGTATAATGGGACAGCATGGCCATATCGTCATGGCCAGTTTGCTGCATGGCTTCATGGGGAGATGCGCCAGCATCCTCCTGGAGAAGAGTGGTGTAGGTATGCCGCGTATCGTGAAGTCGCATCTTGAATCCACACTTCTCGAAATGCTCTCTGACCGCCCGAGTGATTGTGTCCTTATAGAATTGCGGGATAATGAACCCCTCCTCCTGGCTTCGAGGCCGAAGAGCGTCATGGAACCTGCGTCCCAGTCCCACACGTCGCTCCTCCCTGTCCTTGGCGTTTTCTGCGGGCACTACCAGAGAATGACTCTCCCAATCAATGTGCTCCCACCTGGCCAGCATTGCCTCTCTTCTGCGGAGGCCAGTCCCGAAGATGAACAATAAGAAAACGTCCAACCACCGTCCAAGCACTGGAGCCCCCTTCTCTTTCCTGATTCTCTTCTCCGCTTTCTGGATCAGGGTCCTGACCTGTGCGCTCGTGAATCTGACTTGCTTGGCCTTTTCGGATGCTGGGACACGGCCAGTTGAGAGCTCGGCAAACGGATTGTAGGGTAGAACCTGGAGCCGGACCTGATGGCGAAAGCATCGCTTGAGATCCTGAAGATATTTTCTGATGGTGACAACTTTGAGACCCCGCTCTTTCAGCTTTGCCTTGAGCTGCTCACCAGCACCATAGTCTAGAGAGCCAATCGGGGTGTCGGGTCCTAGAATCTCCTCAATGACCGCAATTCGTCGGTTGCGGGTATACTCTTCTTCCGGCGAGGTCTCCCAGGTCGCGCGGTATTCTTCCATGGCTTCACTCAGCGTTTTCTTCTCGGCCAGAGGAGCGGTATCTAGAAGCTCGGAGTCCCCGGGAGAAATCAGATCTTCATGCAGCCAGACACGGATTTCTTCAGGGGTTTGCAGAATCTGGCACGTGCGGTTTTCCAGAACCGTAGCTACCTCTGATTTTCCCCGAGCGATCGTCTGTGTTCGATAACGCCTCGAGCGATCCCGGCGGCCTCCGTCTGGGAAATAGATTGTATAGCGAAGGCGGTATCGATCGGGATTGCCGAGGCGGTTATCTTTGACTTTGGTGAGTTTTGCCATGGAGGATTATTAAGCACATTTTCAGAGGGGAGTAAACGGAAATCATGAAAAATGTGCAATCTCTTGGGAGGTAAAGTAGAAGACATAGTCGGAAAATCAAGGCCGTGAAAAGGTGAGGTGATATTATATGCAGTCCTGGGAAACTATTAGGAGACTTTAAATAATAACGCTCGAGGTTAACTCCCAGCATGAATGTAGGAAACTCAGAATAACAACGACCACACTCTCAGCCCATGGCCAAAAAAGATTCAGAATAAGAGAGCGGAACCAGTGACTCTGCGGACCTGTTTGAAATAATGCAATTACGGAAACTTCCAGTCAGCTTCTTGAGATTCTCTCGTAATCAACCCGGTTCTCCGATCTTTTCGGCTCCGCCTCTCGGAACCTCTATAGTAAGGGTCTGCATACACTCTGCGGTCTCTGCCAGAACGTCTGTCACCACTACCTATATGGCCAAACTGTTGCCAGTTCCAACCGACAGCCCCGATCCTTGTATTTTTAAGGGAGAGGTCTCGGTCATACCTTAGGAGTTGTTCATGCATCATAAAGCCAAGAACCGCCAGACGATTCTCGATGCTCCCGGCATTACTCAGACGCCGTTCAATCTCTTCCTGATAAGGCCTGAGTTCTGGACGCCTTTCCAATAAGCGGGCAAGCGTTTCTGTAGCTTTGCGTATCCTTTCACATCTGGACTTGTCATCTATCATTTTGTTCGACTTCCTACTAAATGCTGCAAGGCCACCTAAGCTATCTTGAAGATGAATAATAGCGGTCTCGGAGAATGCCTGTATAGCGACCTCAACGAGATGCCCTTTGAGTGTGAATCGGCACTAAAACACATGCTATCCTTCTTGAGCAGGAATTATGCCCGATCAGTGCATCCTCTCTTTCTCTTTATTTCCTAAATAGTTAGCTCATATTACGCCCGGCGTAAGAGTTAACAGTACCGGTAAGAAAAGCCTCAAATTCGGAAAAGAAATACCAAGGTTGGATACACGGGAGATTGGTCAAGACTAGAGAAGTCAACCTAAAAATACGTTAAATGTTAAAAGAAGAGCCAGCGTCCCACTTCCACCGCAAGATGTTGACGGCGACAACTGAGGGTAGCAGTTTGAGATCTCTTGCCAAACCTTGAACTTGGTGACAATCTCAGTTGGCTGAAGATCTGAAAGTCCTATGTGCAGTGTGGTTCAGAATAGATAGGGCTAGGTGTTAAATCATGAACTGACAACAGAGCCTCTCGTGATCAGCTCTTCTCCATATCCAACTCCTTTCTAATCCAAGAGACATCATATGCAGGCTCACCTTCTCCTGCCTTTAGCTTTTCTGTATGTTCCAGCACTCTAATAAGATCCTCCAGCTCTCTCCGGCCTTCCTCTGTTTTTGAGGCTTCTCTGGGTGTTTTGTTGCCGAGGGCAGGAATTTTCATTTCTAACCATTTGCGATAATGCTCATCATACATATCCATAAGAATTTGCTTCTCAACTTCTGGATCTATTCCCTCAACCGGGGGATGTGTTCCCTTACTTTTGCTCAACCTAGAGTCCATGGATTCCACAGAATCAATCCGATGGCGAATGGCTTTTCCAAGGTTATTCTCAAGGACTTTTTTGCCAACCTTAAATCTCCTTTTTCCGGTCACGGATAGCTTTAGCTTCTTAGGGGTCACTTCCACTTTTCCGAGCAGGAGATATTGCTCGTGCCCAGGTCCGGCGGTAAAGAAAGACCTAACTCTTAGGCCGTTTGAAACTACTTCATCGCCAAAAAGGGTGGCTGACTCACCACGCTGCAGCCAATCAAAGGTGTAGTGTACAACCTCGTCCTTTGAATTCTTTCTCCCCTCTGTCATCTCGTAGTCGGTGATACTTGAGAGTTTGTCGATCCTTATCAATCACGAAGTGGTGCAGGTAATATCCTTTTTTCTGGAGAAACTCCGAGATCGTTGCTTTTGGATGATCTACCAGGTACTCCCGGTAATGGGACATGATAAAATCGTGAATATCTTTCTTGTCACTAGGCGGCAACCTCGTTGCTACAGCTGAAACCTGCCACTCGTCCACAACCCATACCTTACGACAAATTAACAATTCCCATTGTTTGATAGAACGAGACAGACTTATGTCGTGAAAAAAGAACTGCTCTCCTTCAAAAATATCCTCAACATGGATTCCGTAGCCTTCTTCAATCTCCGTTGCCTGGTACGCTGAAAGATTTGTCTTTTGCCAGTCCTTCAGGATCTGGGTTTCTTCAGAAGTCAGCATTTGGTTGCTCTCGAAAAATGCAGTTATTAGCGGTACTCCATAGTCTGGATGAATAAAATCATGAATAAACCACTCCATGAAACCAAGAGTTTTTTCATCGTCCAGTCCCATATCGTCAATCTCCTCTTCTGCTATCCCATAGTAGTGTGCGATTGCCTCTGGAAGATGATCTGCGAGGTTTTGTTTTTCCACAAACCCCATGATCTTGTTTCTAAGAGAATCAACAGATGCCTCTGCTGTTCTTCTTCGAGGTATCGCTATTACCTTTTCTGCTTCGTCTTTCTGGAGGCAGCACTTCTTGTACTTTTTGCCGCTTCCACATGGACAAGGCGCATTTCTACCAACCTTCTTTGCCATAATCTCCTCGCGCTACATGTACCTAATAACTCAGCTGAATAATTGCAGTCTGCCAGAATTATTGCATCTGGAATTCTTCTCTAACACCGTTTCGATCCGAAAATCGCATTTATAACAGCCGCCTCTATATCCGGGCTGGGCTCCCACCTATACTCACTGTCATAACGCTTCTTGGCAAAACGATGACGCGCATCAATTACTTGCTCAGGGTCATCGCCCGACAGTTCGGGCAGTAAGTCCATAGCCAGTTTCGCCTTTCTCTTCTTGTCCACCTGATCTAGCCTCCCTTTGGAATCGAAGGCTAGCATAGAGTATTGAATATGGACAATTTCGACTGGTTTTCGATTTACCACATCCACCGACACAAGAACGTATCGTACACGCCTGCCAGCATACTGAGTAAGACTCTCTCCAGCCTCGCCTCGAAGGAGCCTTTCATACCGGGCCAACGGGAGACGGTGCAAGGAGTCATCGTCATCAACCAGAAATATGCGTAAGCTTGACCCCATCGTATTCTTAATTCTCTTTTACTATATAGTATTTTTGCCCTTTCACTATCTTGAAGCCTTCAACGCTGACATACCCCTGGGCCCTGAGATGCTCAGCTACGGCATAGTCAGAGCCTGTCCGCTTCTTTTGGCCAAAGGCTCGTTCTATATCCTTCTCCGCTTCTGAGGATGCTTCATCTTCTTCACTGTGAACCCTTTCTGCTTTCACAAGGACAAAGTGGTAATCCCATTCGTCCGGATTAACCAACTTTAAGCAGGCGATTGATGGTACAAAGGTTCCTACATCACCGTAGCTCCCTGATTCAAAACGAAATTTCTGGCGAAAAGGGTTTTCATTTCGTAGATTTCCTAGACAACATTTCTTGTATTTCTTTCCACTGCCACATGGACAAGGATCATTTCTGCCTAACTTTTTGTTCATCGACCTCTCCAATAAGCTGCACATCACTGACCAAAAGGAAAAGATGATGATAAACTGAATTTGCCGAAGGCTCTTGCATCAAATCATCGGTTGATCTGGTCGGCATCCAAAAACATCATACTCCGTCACAGGAGGAATGTCATGAAAGTAGAACAAGCTATAAAACTTTTCAAGGAGTACCAAAGGGTGAACTTAAAAAAAACACCATAAACTCATACAGAATCACTCTTTCCAAATTCAACGATGTCTTCGGAAATAGACAGTTAGATTCAATTTCATCAGAGGAGATCCTTACCTTCCTCACCTCCATCACTGAGGGCACCAAACAGGCAACCAAGCACAGCAGATACTCACATCTCAGATCTTTTTTCAACTTCATGCGCGAGACTCTCAATCCGAATCTTCAAAATCCTTGCGATACACCTATGCTGAAGAAGCTTTTCCGTCCAGCCAGGGCAATGCATTGGAATATCATCGGAAAAGAGACCATAGATGAGGTTATCTTCCGAACTACTAAAGCATGCAATCGTTTACTTTTGGAACTGATGGCCCGAGGGGGCATGAGAGTTAGTGAAGTGCTTAACCTCACTCCCAATGATGTAAATGGCCGGCGACTGATTATCAGGGATTCCAAAGGAGGCAGAGGAGAAGAGATGGTCTTCATTCCCCCAAAGCTTGCGGTCAGACTCAGGGACTATATTAGCGAGAGGCGGATAGAGCCGGGCCAAAGGATTTTCTCAATAACCTATGCTGCAGCGAGACTGATTGTTAAAAAGGCAGGAGAACTGGTAGGGATCCACCTGAGGCCGCATGATTTGCGCAGGCATTCCGCCACACATGCCTCTCGTGCCGGTACTCCAATAGAGATCTTCAGCAAGGTGATTCTGAGACACACAAATCTGTCTACGACTCAAAGGTATCTCGGCACGGTCAGTGATGCATAGGCCATGAGATGGATTGAAAACCTGTATGATTAATCGGTTATGGTTGGGGTCGACAGGCCGTATCTTCACCCCAGCCCATCTCATCTATAGACCAAATTCTCAAGATAAGGTTTAAAGATGTTAAGAATTTCGGCTTTCAAATACTCAGAAGCTATAGCAGGTATCTATATATCAGACCCTAGCATGCCACTATCATATGTGTTATTAGGGTTTCGAACTTCAGAGAGGGAATTCAGCTATGTAATATCCACTCAGCACCGAGAGTCAACGAAGATGGAGTACACCGCGCGCAGTAGAAAGCTTATTGTCGACCTCTTCCTGAACGAGTTGCAAGGTGATCTACTATGACCGTTCTCACCTTTTCCTTTGAAAAGATTGGTAGCACCGAGCTCGCCAAAGTGGGTGGAAAGGGTTCGAACCTAGGAGAGAGGAGGGAAAGAGCCATTTCTTTGGGCGAAAGTTGTTGTAGTAGTGGCGGAGCTCTTCGAGAAACCTTTTGGAAAGAAGGCTGTAGCGCTCTTTGCCACCTTTGCCGTTTTCAACCTTGACCAGCATCCTTGTGCTGTCAATATCTTCAGCTCTCAAGGCAAGAGCCTCACTGACTCGGGGTCCGGCTGAATAGATTGCCATCAGAAGAACTCGGTGCTTCATGTTGTTGGTTGCATGGATAATGCGCCAAACTTGCTCTGGGCTTATTACGGTTGGCAGCTTTTTGGGTTTTATAAGAAAGTCAAATCCGGGAGGTCTCTCCTCATCACAAACAATGTTGTGGTAGAAAAACCTCAACCCACACACAACCACGCTTCGACTGGTTGAGGCATTTCCTTTTTCCTTTTGCAGGTATAGCAGATAATCCTCG
>WOR8_10009503_pt1 | contig 13820 bp, 15 predicted proteins | sample DeeMarSeWOR38_10_FD_19890 | JGI IMG/M metagenome (IMG submission 19890) | reverse complement strand
CAGACCGGTTGGATCTCTTTTCCGGCCAGATTCGCCCCGAAGAGGGCCTCGGTTTCTTCCGCGTTCGGAACAGCTGTCGTTACGCGAACGTCCTCGTCATATTTCGATTGCGAACGATCGCGGAAACGGACTTCGTTGATCGACTTTGGCTGGAACGATGAGGATGTGTGGGTGGTCGCACAACCGGCGGACAATATCACCAGCAGGAAAGCCAGAAATTTCCCAAGGGTGTTAGACATATCGGCCCATATACCCAAAGCAGATCGTTCATGTGAATGGGAAATCGTGCGTTTATATGCAATTATGGCTCAAGTGTCATTTGTTGACAACGGAATCCCCGATATATGCTTATCCTCCCCCGGTCTCCGGGACGCCGACGGAAACGGTTCCGTCCGGCAATGGTGCGGTGACCCGGATCTGTCAAGCGGCTTTTTCGTGGACGACCGTGGAGGCGGCCTGGTAGATCTCCTCGATATCGAACCAGTCATCGGTATGCTCCGTTTGCACATGGCGCATGAAGGAATCGAGGACGACCTTCTCCGTTTCCCCTTCGGTAACAAAGGGACATTCCATCTCCAGTTCCCTGCAGCTGACCGATATCGACATTCCACACCTCCGGTTGCCCGTCTATTGCCGCCAAAACGACGTTCTTCTCTGTATAGGTCTGATGCACCCCGACCCCGTCGAAGTTTCGTCGCACGGACAAAATTGGAGGGATTGCATTCCGGCATGCAATAATGCCAAAAACGGAGCCGGGCATACACGCCGGAGAAAGTGTCCGCGCCGGACGGGGAAGGGGGAGGATATCCATGAGGGAGCCGAAAAAGATCATCCATATCGAGGATTTCGAGCCGTACGCGGGAGCGGAAACGGTCGATCGGATCCTCCGGAAGGCGAAGCCGCTGCAGGACACGCACGTCGTGCACGTCAATTCCACCTACTACGGCGGCGGCGTCGCGGAGGTCCTTTCCTCGAAGACGCTTCTGATGAACAGCCTGGGAATCCGGACGGGGTGGAGAGTGATCCAGGGCTCGCCGGACTTCTTCAGCGTCACGAAGAAGATGCACAACGCGCTCCAGGGAGACGCGATCGGCCTCACCGAGCGGAAACTGCGGATCTACGAGGACGTCATCTACGAGAACGTCGTCCGGAACCACCTGAACCACGACATCGTCGTCGTCCACGATCCCCAACCGCTTGCGATGATCCGGCACTACCGGAAATACGGTCCCTGGATCTGGCGCTGTCACGTGGATCTGACTAAGCCGAACCGGGAGGTCATGCGGTATCTTCTCCCCTATATCGAGATGTACGATGCAGTCATCCTGACCCTCGAGGAGTACCGACAGAAATTCCGGACCCCGCAGCTCTTCTTCTTCCCGACGATCAACCCCTTCTCCATCGCCAACCGGGAGTTGAGCGAGGAGGAGATCTCCGAGAGGCTCGATCACTACAAGATCCCGGACGACCTGCCGCTCGTCGTGCAGGTTTCCCGGTTCGACCACTGGAAAGACCCGGTAGGCGTCATCGAGGCGTTCCGGATCGCCCGGAAGGAAGTGGACTGCACGCTCGTCCTGCTCGGAAACGTCGCCACGGACGACCCGGAGGGGGAACAGGTCTACCGGTCGCTCATGGACAGCAGGGAGGAGCGCATCATCATCCTGAGCGTCCAGGATTCGGCCCTGGTGAACGCCCTGCAGCGAAGGGCGGCGGTCGTCCTGCAGAAATCCCTGCGGGAAGGGTTCGGGCTCACCGTCACGGAGGCGATGTGGAAGGGAACGCCGGTGATCGGCGGGAACGTGGGAGGAATCCGCTATCAGATCGAGGACGGGAAGAACGGGTTTCTCGTGTCGTCCGTGAAGGAGGCTGCGGCAAGGATCGTCCGGCTGATCAAGGACCGGGAGCTGAACAGGGCGATGGGGAAGAGGGCGAAGGAGTCCGTGCGGAAAAAATTTCTGCTGACCGGTTCCGTCGAGCGGTATCTGGACCTGTTCGCCTCCTTTGAGACGTCCTACCGATTGGTGAAAAAATAACAGGACCCGTTCACAGCGAACCTCCATGAAAAATGTTCGGCGAAAGAGGGGCTCGCCCCATCCGGAAGAAATCGAACCGCGTCCGAGACCCCTACGGAGCGCAGGCCATGCAAGGATTTGTGTCCCTGAAGACCGGTAAGCCGAACCGGGAACGCCCCCGTGCCCTGCTCCTGCTGCTCCTCGCGGCGTTCTTGTGGAGCCTGGGGGGAACCCTCATCAAGATGGTGCATTGGCACCCGATGGCCATCGCCGGCATGCGCAGCGCCATTGCGGCCGTCCTGATCCGCATCGTTTTCCGCGAGATGTCCTTCACGTGGTCCTTCGATCCTGCTGCAGTACACCGCCCCGATCCACGCCGCCCTCTTCGGGGCATGGTTCCTGGGGGAGCGGGCGTCGCGCCTCGACTGGGCGACGATCCTTTTCGCCCTCGCCGGCATGGCGCTCTTTTTCTTCGACCGCCTGACGACCGCGGGACTCTGGGGGAACATCGTCGCCCTGGGAAGCGGCGTAAGCTACGGATGGCTCGCCCTCTTCCTGAGGAGGCAGAAATCCGGATCTCCCATGGAATCGGTATTCCTCGGAAACGTGCTCGCGGCCCTCGCGGGTCTGCCCTTCATGTTCGGTCCGGTCCCGGGGACAACGGATTGGATCGGCCTCGTGCTCCTGGGAGTAATCCAGCTGGGCCTTCCCTACATCCTGTACGCCATCGCGATCCGGCACGTCTCCGCCGTCGAGTCGTTGCTGATCCCCATGGTCGAACCGGTCCTCAACCCGCTGTGGGCGTTCCTGTTCCTTGCGGAAGTCCCGGGACGGATGTCCCTTTTGGGCGGTCTTATCATCCTGGGGGCCGTGACCGCCCGGGGGGCGATACCGCTCCTGCGCGCAAACCCGGAACGATAGCGCGCGGCAGTCCCGGTCCACCCAACAATCGTCAACGAGAGTTTCTTGCCGCCTCCACGATCACCCGCATCGCCAGCGGGTCGACGGACGCGTCGACGGAGCAGCCGTTCGCCGGGCAGAAGAGACATCAGATACGGTGACTCGCCGTCAGGGGGGTACGGTGGGTGGAAACGCATGGTTTGTGTTCCGGGGGAATCCTTCTTATTATGGAAAACCATGGAAAGGCTGGTGCGCGAGGAAATCGGTCGGTTCCTGAGGGAGAGCCCGTACAACATCCACACCGGATGTGGGGAACCGTATTTCGATGAACCACTGGTGGGATTTGCCTCCGCATCCGACCCGATTTTTACACGATACAAAGAGATCATCGGTGACTTTCACCTCACACCCGCCGAATTCTTCGAGAAGACACTCTCTGTGGGGATAACAAGAGGCACGGTGATCTGCTGGATACTTCCCATCTCCCGCCGTGTGAGGGAAAGCAACCGCGTCGAAGCACAGTACCCATCACTGGATTGGGCCCGTACCCGCACACATGGAGAGGCATGCAATGACAAATTGCGGGAGCACCTCGTCGCTTTCCTTGCAAGCCTGGGGCACCGGGCAGTGGCGCCCATGATCTCGCGCGTCTGGAAACAGTTTCCCACCACTCCGGTGGGAATCGCCTCCTCCTGGTCGGAGCGGCACGCCGCCTACGCGGCGGGACTCGGAACGTTCAGCCTGAACGACGGATTGATCACCGGGAAAGGGATCGCCCACCGGTGCGGCAGCGTGATCACGGATTTGCTCCTCACCCCAAGTCCGGTTCCCGTTCAGATCCACACAGCGAACTGCCTTTTTTCCCGTGACGGAAGTTGCGGGCGCTGCATCGGACGGTGCCCGGCGGGGGCTATCACCGAGGCGGGACATCACAAGGAGAAATGCAGGCAGTATGTGCACGAGAGGATTCCTTCCGAGGCCGGAGAGCGGTACGACGTCGAGGTCCTGGGGTGCGGGCTCTGCCAGGCAGACGTCCCGTGCGAGGACAGGATTCCGTCTGCGCGGGACGTTATCCGCACGGATCGACCCCGGGGATTCGATCGGAAACGTATCGATCCATAAAACCGGCGCGCCCTGAAGGATTCGAACCCCCAGCAGCCTGATCCTGGATCAGGGGGAGTTTGTCCCATTTTCCCCCGGTCATCCCGTGGTAGGGATCAATCCATCAACGGCAGGAGCCGGATCCAAGCAATTACGCGCGATACGTTTATGATGATGACGATCGCGGAAAGCGCGATCACGCTTGTAATGAATATCGCTAATATTTCGTCCGGGATATATCGAACCCGCCGGCTCATTCTTCGTCCTCCCTATAGGTTCCGTTGTCGTCTCGTTTCATTTTCAACCAGTCAACGAACAGCGTCCTCCCGCCGCCTCCTTTTCGGCGGAGCAGTTTACCAGGTATACCTGGAAAACAATTTATACCTAGGGTTGTAGAAGTCAAATTATTTTTTGGGGTATAATGCCGGCCATGGAAAAGAAGAAAGGACCCCCGCGGCATTACCCCACGACGATCTGCACTCGCGTTTCGGAAAAGACGTTCAGTCGGCTGGCGAAGTTAGCCCTGGATGAAGATCGGCCGGTTTCGTGGATAGTCAGGAGAATCCTCGTCCAACACCTGGAGGCCCAGGGCAAGAAGGGGCGAAAATAGCGCCCAGGATGGTTTTAGTTAGGCGCTCATCGATACCCTCCGTTTTTGAGTTTTTTTCTCCCCGTCCTTTTTTTTCAACCCGAAACGGTGTGACGGTTCCCGCGGCCCGGTCCCGGAAGGAGAGGTCATGTTTCCAGTTGCCGCTCTGTTGCCAATGTTGTCTCCAGAATGGCGCAGAATGTCGTGATCTGCAACGCGGAAGCGCCCTGATTCATTGAACTTTGATGGAGTCCGATGTGATCCGAAGTGAAAAAGTTGTTTTGGTCTGTCTACTATACAAAACCTATACAGTCGTCAGGGGGGGGACTTGGGGGCATACCCTCCGCCAGCCTGCCTCGAATTGTATCCCTCGAGTGTGGGACGTGATTCCAGAAAAAGGCGGCACCGAGACAACGGCATCTGGGGGCGGGTGGGGAATCCCCTGGGGGTTCGAGTCCTCTCCAAGACGCCAACTCACCGAGTATAGTCAAGTGCTCTATCCAGCTGAGCTAAGGGCGCGAAGCCGGTTGTTTGCGCGGGGGTTCGGGTTGAACACTACCCCACCGAGCGGATATTGACGGCGAAAGGCCGTCGGATGCGGCGCTCCGTGGGAAAAGGGGGGGGCGGGAGTGTCGGGACGATCGACACGCCCCCGATACAGAGCGGCCGATCGGAGGAAAAACCCCTTCTGGATAGGTCGGTAAAAAAAGAATCTTCCTATCGGGATCTGGTCATCAAAGCCCTGGGAAGGTGAGTCATGCGCATCGCCGTCATCGGCATCGGAAACGTGGGAGCGACGCTGTCCTATGCCATGGGACAGGGTCCGGATTTCGGGTTTGTCCTCCTTCGTCGAGGCTGAACGAGGTCAAAGCCATGGCGAGGGTCCTCATCCTGTTCGCTCATCCGGCCCTGGAGAAGTCCCGGGTGCACCGACGTCTCGTCTCGGCGGTGCCGCGACGTGCAGATGTCACGTTCCACGACCTCTACGAAGCCTATCCGCGCATGGACGTGGACGTATCCAGGGAGCAACGGCTCCTGATAAATCACGACACGGTGGTGCTGCAGTTCCCCTTCTACTGGTACAGCACCCCTCCCATCCTGAAGCAGTGGCAGGACCTGGTCCTGGAGCATGGATGGGCCTACGGATCCGAGGGAACGGCGCTGCGGGGCAAGACCATGGTGTGCGCGCTGAGCACCGGGGGGCGGACGGAGGCCTACGTACCGGAGGGGTATATCCACCTAACCGTACGGCAGCTCCTGGCGCCGCTGGAGCAGACGGCCCGGTTGTGTGGCATGCGCTTCCTCCCCCCGTGGGTGGTGTACGGCACTCACCGACTGGATGATGCGGGAATCCAGCGGGCTGCGGAACGCTACGCCGTCCTCCTCGAAGGGCTGGTGGATGACCGGATAGCCGCCGAGGCGCCGAACCTGGAGAACCTGGCGGATTTGAATCAGACGGTGGCCTCCTGGGTGGAAGGAGGGATGGCGTGAGCACCGAGGGGTTCTTCGTTCAGGCGGTGGTCTACCTAGCGGCCGCGGTGGTGGCGGTGCCCTTGGCCAAGCGGGCCGGTCTGGGCTCTGTACTGGGGTACCTCCTGGCCGGCGCGGTCATCGGACCCTCTGTCCTTGGGCTTGTGGGTGAGGAGGGGCAGGACGTGATGCACTTCGCCGAGTTCGGCGTGGTGATGATGCTCTTCGTCATCGGTCTGGAGCTGGAGCCCGCCCTTCTGTGGCGCCTCCGGGCTCCCATCCTCGGGCTGGGTGGGCTCCAGGTGGTGGGGTCCACACTCCTCCTCTTCGGGGGGGCCGTGGCCCTGGGGCTCCCCTGGCAGGCGGCACTGGCGGTGGGGATGACGCTCTCCCTGTCCTCCACGGCCATCGTCCTCCAGACCCTGAACGAGAAAGGACTCCTGAAGTCCTCCGGAGGCCAGAGCAGCTTCTCGGTCCTCCTCTTCCAGGACATCGCCGTCATTCCCATGCTGGCCCTACTCCCCCTCCTGGCCACCGGGCACGGAGCTGCGGAGGGAGCCGGCCACGGAGCCGCTACCACCTGGATCGCCGGGCTTCCGGGGTGGGCGAGGACGTTGGCGGTCCTGGCGGCCGTAAGTGCTGTGGTAATAGGTGGGCGTTACCTGCTCCGGCCGATCTTCCGCGTTCTGGGGAAGGTGCGCATGCGGGAGGTCTTCACCGCCGCCGCCCTTCTCCTGGTCATTGCCATCGCCCTCCTCATGACCCGGGTGGGCCTGAGCCCGGCGTTGGGAACCTTCCTGGCGGGGGTCGTCCTGGCCAACAGCGAGTACCGGCATGAGCTGGAGGCGGACATCGAGCCCTTCAAGGGGCTCCTCCTGGGCCTGTTCTTCATCTCCGTGGGTGCGTCCATCGACTTCGCTCTCATCGGTGCGCAACCGGGGAGTGTGGTGGGGCTCACCCTGGGGATCGTTGCCGCGAAGTTTGCGGTGCTCCTGGCCCTGGGCCGGCTCTTCAAGCTGGGCACGGGCCAGTCCCTGCTCTTTGCCTTCGCCCTTCCCCAATTGGGCGAATTCGCCTTCGTGCTCTTCTCCTTCGCCAACCAGGAGGGTGTGTTGGAGCCGGGGATCACCAGCCCCCTCATGGCGGCGGTGGCCCTGTCCATGGCCCTCACTCCCTTGCTGCTGGTCTTCAATGAACGGGTGCTCCAGCCCCGGTTCGGGACCCGTGAGGCCGAGTTCCGGGAGCCCGACACCATCGAGGAACACAACCCCGTCCTGATCGCCGGATTCGGAGGCTTCGGATCCACGGTGGGCCGGCTTCTGAAGGCCAAGGGCGTGGGAACCACGGTGCTGGACTCGGATCCGGACCGGGTGGAGCTGCTGCGGCGCCTGGGGCTGAAGGTCTACTACGGCGACGCCTCCCGGCACGACCTGCTGGAGACGGCGGGGGCGGCCCACGCCCGTCTGATCGTCCTGGCGCTGGGCTTGCCGGAACGCACCCTGGAGCTGGTGCACACCGTCCGCAAGCACTTCCCCAACCTCACCATCCTCGCCAGGGCCTTCGACTGGCAGGACGCACATGACCTTCAGGAGGCCGGAGTGGATCACGTCTATCGGCAATCCCTGGACACGTCGCTGCGCATGGGTGCGGATGCGCTCCGCCTGCTGGGGTTCCGGGCCTATCATGCGGAGCGGGCCACGCAGACGTTCCTTCGCCACGACGAGGAGTCCCTGAGGGAGCTGACGGCGAGTCGCAAGGGGGAGCGGTCCGCCTATCTCTCCGACGCCCGCCGACGCATCGAGGATCTGGAGCGCATCCTCCTGGCCGACATGGCCGAGGCGGATCTGGACCGGGACGCCGGGTGGGATCCGGAGTCCCTGCGGGAGGAATTCCGGAAACTATGATAGCCGTTCCTCCCCCTTTGTCACACGGCTCCCTCATGGATCGTTTGGCGGAAAGAGCAGGCCGGAAGGAATTTTAAACTTCCTTCCCTGGCATGTGGGGGGAGGGAAGGACGACGATATACTGTTAGCACCAGGTTTCCCCCGCGAACACCCACCGCAGGAAACATTTCACGGACCCCCGAAAAAGGCTGTTGTTTGCACGGGGGTTGGGGTCCGTGCGAACACGATCGATATTCCCTTCGCTCCGATTGCGGGTGCAGCGGGGAAGTTACCGCCGCTTGGCGGGTCTTATCATTTCGGGAACAGCAGCGTGACGACGAGTCGGAGGCCCAGCCCTTGCGGCTCACTGGCCGTACTGTCCGCCCAGTAGCGCACCCCGCCGCCCACGCTTACCAGCTGGCTGCCGATCTTCGTGACCTTCGAGACGACCCCGTTGATCGGCACGGACCACTGTTCGTTTTTCCAGTCGTACGTGTGGTATAGGAGAGGAAGGGCTGAAGGAACGTATTGCTGACCTCCGCCCGGTTGTCATTCCCCGCAAACGACCAGATATGGTTGGCAAGCATACCATAGGTCCACGGGCCGCGCTGCCTGAGGACCACGCCCGTGGGGCCTGCGCCCCAGATCCAGCCGCCAGCGGTCGGCGTTTTGTGCGAAAAAAACACGCTTGACACGATGACCTGCCCCCCTCAAATCGGTCCGAGATGTGGTAATGCTTTTCAGACCGATTCAAGGAGGAGGCCGGCATGGCGAAGAAGCGGTACCGTCCCGAAGAGATCATCGGCAAACTGCGTGAAGCGGACGTCCTGATCAGCCAGGGCAAGAGGGTTCGGCTCCTGAGCGGTCTACCACTCGATTGCCGAATCCGTGAAAAAGGTCCCTTCAGATATCTTCAGGGTGAACTAACGAAAATCCCACCATCAATTTGCAAATAAGGTATAAAGATTCGATTAAGATGGTTCCTATCCGGCATTACCTGGCCGCGACAATCGTCGAATCGCACCGCGACAAGGATGGATTAGCTGCCTTGCCACCCCGGATCCGAACAAGGAGAGTCTATGAATATCGTGACTTGGCTCGCTCACCGTCTATGACCGGACGCCCGTCGACAAGGTCGTGGAGCGCATCGGCTCGGCCGAGGCGGTGATCATCAACAAGACGCCGCTGGGCAGTGCCGCCATCGAGGCCTGCCCCTCCATCCGCTTCATCGGCGTGCTCGCGACCGGCTACAACGTCGTCGATATCGCCGCCTGCGTGGAACGGGGCATCGTGGTCTCCAACATCCCCACTTACGGCACGGCCGCTGTGGCTCAGATGGCCATCGCCCTTCTCCTGGAACTCTGTCACCACGTCGGGGCGCACTCCGATTCGGTGTTCGCAGGCGAGTGGCAGAACAGCGCGGACTGGTGCTACTGGAAATTCCCCCTTGTCGAACTCGCGGGCAAGACCATGGGCATCATCGGATTCGGCCGCATCGGCCAGGCTACCGCCAGGATCGCCCAGGCCTTGGGCATGAGAATTCTTGCGCATGACGAGTACGAAGTCCCGGGGATCGAGACCGAAACCTGCCGCTACGTCGACCTGGACACCCTGCTCTCCTCCTCGGACGTAATCTCGCTGCACTGCCCGCTCCTCCCCTCCACCCAGGGGATCATCAACAAGGCGAACATCGCCAAGATGAGGGACGGCGTGTTCATCATAAACACCTCTCGCGGCCCTCTCATCGTGGAGCAGGATCTCTACGAAGGGCTCGAGAGCGGCAAGATCGGCGGGGCGGGGCTCGATGTCGTGTCGAGCGAGCCCATCAAGGCGGACAATCCCTTGCTCAAGGCGAAGCGCTGCATCATCACCCCGCACATCGCCTGGGCGCCCAGGGAATCACGTCAAAGACTGATGGACATCGCGGTGGAAAATCTCGCCCGCTTCATCGCGGGGGCGCCGGTCAACGTCGTCAAGGGCTGATGATACTCGCTCCCAGAGTCACGACCAGCGAATCGAATGAACCCATCGTACCGAGCGGGGGACTTGATACTGCGAGGGGAATCCGGCGTCAACGCCCCTTGGCGATGACTCCTATTCCACCCCGAAAAAGCAAGATGTTTGCACGGGGTTTGCGGTCCGTGCGGCCTTCCCCGTCAAACCTTCCCCCTCCTCGGATCGGTCGGAAAAGCATCAAAACATCCCGGACCAATCCGAGGAGGGAAAGCCAGGTTCATGTATCGGACAACTACCGGTACGTCCCAGTCTTCGCTGGCCGCGGCTGCAACCGGCTGAGAACATCCAGCATCTCCGGAGAAGTGTCCGTGTGGTGATGGGTTATCTTCCACGCTCCGGCTTCTCGCTGATAGATATTCGTGACGCGATGTTCGATGGTGGCCTGCTGGCCAGCAATCTTGAGCTGACCAGACTCAACACCCACTTCAAAGGCCACATCGTTGACGACGCGGATGAGTTGATCCTTCAGTTCTACCTTCCCCTCTGAGGCCAGTTGAGCTACTTGCTCAAACGACGCCCTGACTGCATCCCAGCCAACTTGCCGACCGCCGATCGGGTGCATAGCCGTCACGTTTTTACTGTGCGACCAGGTGTCTGCCAATGAGGCGGCATCCCCATTGACCATGCGGTTCAACCCCGCGTAGAACTCCCTAGATGCTATGCGGACTTCGTCTTCTGTTGACATGCCCAATTCTCCTTGATGTCCCAAAGGGACTTGCGGTGCGATTCGGAACGAACCCCACCAACAGTTGATGGTTGCGCAATCACACCCCTTTTGTATTGGATCCATCCAAAAAGTTTAAAGATTCCTTTTCCAAGCAGTTTGCGGGGCCCCTATTGGTGGTTAGCAGATGTGGTTGGAAAGGGCTTAACCTGCAAGAGAAACAAAGTATTGCAAGGTGGGGAGGGAGTCTCACCCTACCTTTCGCTTCATGTCAGACTCCGCCCGTTCGTCTCCTCGCAAGGGGCGGCACCGGAAAATCAGTGCAAACTGCAGCTTCACTCGTCCCGGGCTTGACAGTTTGAAAAGCGATTGAAAGAATCGCCGCATGATCCCGCAGCGTGCTCGTGCCACGCTCGCCGCAAGCTGCATCATCCACTTCCTGCACGACGGATGCTCCGATCTCCTGTACGTGCTCTTCCCCGTGTGGGCGCGCGAGTTCTCCCTCTCCTTCGCGCAGGTCGGCCTGCTGCGCACCGGATACTCAGGCGCACTCGCCCTGTTCCAGATCCCGGCTGGGTACCTGGCGGACCGCTGGGGCGAACCGCGCATCCTGGCCGCCGGAACCTTCCTTACGGCCGTCGGTTTTTTCTGCGTTGGCATTGCTGGAGGTTTCTTTCCGCTCCTCGTGTTTCTGATGATCGGCGGCCTGGGCTCCAGCACCCAGCATCCGTTATCGTCCTCGTTGGTTTCCCGTGCCTACGAGGCAGGGCGTCGCCGCGTGGCCATCGGGACGTACAACTTCTCGGGGGATCTGGGCAAGGTGACTTGGCCGGCCTGCATGGCCTTTGTCACCGCGTGGGCGGGTTGGCGCTGGGCGGCACAAGGCATGGGGCTGGTGGTCCTGGCCGCTGCAGTCGGCATCTTCTTCCTCTTGGCATCCCTGGTGGGCAACCCCGCGGGGTCCCAGGCAACTTCAGGCGCCGACCGCCCTGGCAACGGGTGGGGAATCCGGAATGCGAGGGGCTTCTCGCTGCTCTCCACAATCCACGGCATCGACAACGGGTCGCGAACCGTCTTTCTCACCTACATGCCGTTCCTCTTGCTCGGCAAGGGCGCGGGCATGGATCTGATGTGGCTGGCGTTGGGGGTGACCTTTGCCGGTGGGGCCACGGGAAAGTTTGTTTGCGGGCTCCTGGCCGAGCGGTGGGGCATCATCCGCACGGTCCTTGTCACCGAAACCGCGACGGGCCTCGGCATTCTGCTGCTGCTGGCCCTTCCCGTGACACCGGCACTGTTCCTCCTGCCCGTCCTGGGCATCGCACTCAACGGAACCTCGTCCGTGCTGTACGGCACCGTCGCCGAGTTGGTGGCGCCGGAGCGACGCTCGCGCGTCTACGGCCTGTTCTACACCATCGGCATCGGCACGGGCGCGCTGGCGCCGCCGCTCTTCGGCCTCCTCTCCGATGCGGCCGGCGTCCCGGTGACGCTGGCGGTCCTGGCTGCGGTGATCCTCGCCACGCTCCCCCTCGCCCACCTCCTACGGCCGGCCGTCGAGGAAAATCCCACCCCCTGTCCGCCGTCATAAGAAACGGGAACCGGCTGGATCAGGCCCCCTGGCGTGCGTAAAACTTCCGGGAAATCTTCAGGAGTTTCCGGTATTGCCGGCCTGGCAGCATGCTGCGGAACCGACTACGCGGTAACCCGATATTTTTCACGACGACCGAATCCGCCTCGATTTTCACGACCCCCCGGGAGGCGAGATTGTGGCCGGAAACGTCCGCAGGGATCTTCTTTCCTTGTTCTTAACTACAGGGATAGTTCCACATTGGATCGGAAGAGAAGATCAACGTATCAACGTCTGATGACACTACTCACCCGGTGGGAGCATCAGCGGCGGTCCATCATTCGAATGGACCTGACCACGGCGAGAGGGGGCGATTCATCGAAACATTTTGACCGATTCGAGGAATTAATTCGTCGCATCAAGCGAAAAACCGGAGTGGAAGATATCCAGTATTGGAAGATGACCACCCGTGAGGGGAACGGGGTCATTCATGCCATCCTCGCCGGGAACGTATCCTTGTATGTGGATCAGAAATGGCTCAGCGAAGAGTGGGAAAAGATTCACGGGGCCATCATCGTGTATGTGAAGCGGTACAGGGGCGGGTCTCTTTCAAGGGGCAGGGTTTCCCGGTATCTCATTTCTCAGTATATGGCGGGTCAAGACGCTCAGGCGCACGTCTCTTGGACGTGGGAAACGACATTCAACGTTCCCATCGTTAAATTTTGGAAACAATTCAAAGCAGCTTCTCGCGGTCTTCACATAAAAAAACCGTGAAGTATTGGGACAGGCTCATTCGGGATGAAACTGTGGAGTTTGGGCCGTGGGCATGCAGCCTCGCACGAGGCTGGTATGTTCTTCCCGATTGGGAGTGGGCGACGGAGGCTCTCCCATGGGCGTAAAAGGGGAGGTCTCTTTTGTAAAGATGGCGGGTGCGCGGCTTCTTCAAGGCCCCGTCATGGTGCGTTCCCAGTTGCGGGACGGGGAAATCGAGAGAGCGACAATTCCGGATTATTGCGCGTACCTTAGGGTCATGTCCTGGGTGGACATTTTCGATCTGGGGGAGACGGCGGCGGTGAGGGCCAGATACGAGGAAGAGCGGCCACGGGGGGGTATGAGATACCAGACCTGCGGAGGCGATCGGAAAAGACAGTTCAAGATCCTGATGAACCGGATCGGTTGGGTGCGCCATATCGGAGGAAACCGGGCGCCACATCGGAGCAACTCTTTCTTTTTGACTTTATCGCATAACGAATTAGCTGTTCTTTGGCGCGCCCTATCCGAAAGAATTCGAACCACCTCCGGGACACAATAGCCGCCCGGAGGATAATCCCCTCACCCAAAACCCGAACCCTCTATTACAACTCCTCCCCGCAATATTTGCAGTACCGGGCGTCCCGGTCGTGCCCGCTCTTCCCACACACGGGGCAGTTTTGTTCCGTGGTTTCCTGCCGGACAGCCTTGGTGAATTCCATGGTAAAAATCCCGGTCGGGACGGCGATGATACCGTAACCGAGGACCATTATCAGAGAAGCCAGGGCCTGCCCCAGGGCGGTCTGGGGAGAGATGTCCCCGTAGCCGACCGTGGTCATGGTCACGATGGCCCAGTAGATACTCCTGGGGA
>WOR8_10008819_pt1 | contig 13828 bp, 12 predicted proteins | sample DeeMarSeWOR38_10_FD_19890 | JGI IMG/M metagenome (IMG submission 19890) | reverse complement strand
TGCATATGCCTGCTGGATACCTTTGTGATCAATTATTCCCAAATCAACCACCCCGGGATAATACGATTTGAGGCGGTGATAAAGGGTATTCAGGGTGTCATCGCTGACAAGCTCTTCAAAAGTATGACCGTTCGCGGTATAAACGAGGACGGTCTGAAGTTCAGATAAAAAAGCTTCAATGGTTTTTTTTGCACTTTCTGCATTCCAGCGGAGATTGGCCAGCATATTGGCGCGATGTTCGTAATAGCTCAGCATTGTGGTTAAGATGAGGGGGACGAGAAATGTCGCGATCATTACCATGGACAGAGTACGGCGAAATCGTCTGTAACGCTCGGGCGAGGTCATTGTTTTATGGTAATCATCGACACCAGTGAAGATCTTTTTTATCCATCCCAAATCTTTTTTCATGACAGATCTCCGCATATGCTTGCACCAGGCAAAATTAATCCCGGTATTAGTCTATTTTTAATGGCAAAATTTACGGCCTGTTCGTAAGGGCCGATGACCCCGTCGATCACCTTTATCTTTTTCCATTTCAGATATTGAAAATGGGCATCTTCAATGCCTCCACAGATAACCAGTGAAATATCTTCCTTGATAGCCAGGCCGCAGATATCTTCTCCTGAGGTGCCTGGAAGCAACATAATTCTGGGTTCACCTTTTATTGTTTCCCCCTCAATCTTGATAATGAGAATTTCCGAAGCCTGGTCGAATCGAGGGGCCACTTCATTTTTTTCTATTGTTATCAAAATCTTCATTTGAACCTCTAAATCCTGATAGTCTGGATATAGGTTATTAGCTTCCAAGTGATCAAATAATTATTCCAGATTGTAGTGTTTTATTTTACGCCATAGCTTACTGCGGGACCAACCGAGCAGTTCAGCGGTTTTCGAACGGTTCCCTTTTGTTTTTGTCAAGGCATTTAATATCATAATTTTTTCAACATCTCCCCACCCGCCGGGCATGGACCTGGCGTAAGCGGCTGTCTTAACTGAAGAATCCATCTGGACTTCTTTTTTTCCCCCGGCTTCTATCTTTTGAGACATGGCTGGGTAAGAGTATTTTTCCATGGCCAGCATATTTTTGGGCAGATGCTCCGGTCGAATAATTTCATTCGGGCAGACATTGACTGCATACTCCACAATGTTTCTTAATTCACGTACGTTGCCGGGATAACTGTAAGAGGATAAAAGCTTGAGGCAGTCATCATTGAAGCCTTTGATTTTTTTGTTCAAATTTGCCCTGAATTCACGGAAAAAATGATCCAGCAGGAGGCGAAAATCTTCTTCCCTTTCTCTGAGTGGCGGCAGGTGCAGATGAAGAACATTAAGCCTGTAAAAAAGATCTTCCCGAAATCTGCCCTGTTTGACAAGTTGACTGAGATCCCGATGCGTTGCAGCTATTATTCTAACATTCACGGTTACCTTAGTTGAGCCGCCTACAGGAAAGAATTCTTTATCATCAAGTACAGTGAGGATTTTTACCTGAAGCGGCAATGACAGGTCGCCGATCTCGGTCAGAAACAGCGTCCCTTCATGCGCCAGACGAAACATGCCTGGTTTGTCTTTTTCTGCCCCGGTGAAAGCTCCGCGAATATGTCCAAACAACTCGGACTCGAGGAGCGACTCCGGTAATGCACCGCAGTTGACTTTAATAAAAGGGTAGCGCGATCTTTTGGATGCTTTGTGGATGGCTTCTGCTATAAGATCCTTGCCGGTGCCAGTCTCGCCGGTTATCAGTACAGAGGCATCTGTTCTTGCTGTTATGGGCAGGAGTTCGAAAATTTCCTGCATTTTCCGGCTGTGGCCTAAAATTTTTTCCTGTCCGGAGAAACCGTGGATTTTGTTATCCAGATCCTTGAGAAGGGAAATGTCTTCAAGGACGATTATAACGCCAGCACCTTTACCTGTGTTAAGTTTTAAGGGAGAGATGGTGAAACGGATCGGAATTTTTTTGCGATACTGGTTGATAATATCCCCTTCCAGAGTTGTGCCTTTTCCAGATTGGAGCACTTTGCCAACCGGATCGCCCACACTTTTCAGATTACTGCGGATGACATTTTCACCATGGACACCAACAACCTCTTCCCTGTTATAACCTGTCAAGGCCTCCAGAAAACGGTTGATAACAATTGCCCGCCGGTCTGAGTCTAAAAAAATAACTCCTAATGTCAGTGAGTCGAGCAGGCTGGTCAGGTCCAGCTGTTTCAATAGGGGTGTTTGCGATCGATTTCCGATGCGAGTTTTCTTTGTACTCATCATACCCTCTCAGGGCATGGGATTGCCACGATATAACATTATGTGCAATCAAGCAGTATTATGATTCGCTCCCTTAACAGTTTGCCTTAATTGTTAGGAAGGAGGATAAAATAAACAAATGAATAGAAATTTGCAGCCATTGCCCTATATGTTAAAAACATATCAAGTGTCAGTATTTCTACCTACTAATGTATCATTTTGTTTTAAAATTTGCCAGTTATATAATTATATAAAATTAGCCAGACCTGCTTCCTGAAAACAATAAAGCAATTTCTTATGGCCCAGGAGGATATTCTCGAGGCACAGCCTAGAAGCCTGCAGTGTCATTCAAAGAAGAGATTGCTTACTGGGAAGTATTAGCTGATAAATAATTTTTCCAGGTAGTTTCGAAAACTAAGGGCTGGATGGGGTAGGCCTCAGACAAGTGAGCAGTCAGAATTCATGGATAAAAGCGATTGAAAACTAAGAAAAATATTTCACTTAATTAGTGGCCGTGACCATGGGCCTGGTCACGGGTAGAACCAGAATCTGATGAGATTGCAGCAGCCATAATGCCCAGTGCGGTTGCAAAAACAACTCCTTCAATAATTGTTTGATTGATCCCCATGAGTGAAGCATTATTGGCTGCTCTTTCAGCTTCACCCGATGAGGTAACTGTTGTCGTGGTTTCCATATCAGATCCTTCAGCAGCGAAACTCGTTGAAAGCGAGGACAAAGTAAAAAAAACAAATGTTCCGAGAACAACCGCTGCAAGTAATTTTTTCAATTTCATACCTCATTACCGTGTAAAAATTATCTCTTTTGAGCTCCCAATTCTGTCATACTATAAAACATTTGCACCACGACATTCTTTTATAATGTATAGTGCATACAGCATACAATTTAACTTTATCAAGTAATATTTTATCCGATCCTGGTCCCTCTTATCAGCCACAGTATCATAATTGCTTATTGTATCAGCATTACGTTATCATCGTTTCAGATTCTTGTGCCATGAAATCTCAGCAGTATAAAAGACCAAAAGAAGATATTGAGAGACCAGCAGTTGGTTGAATGGAACTGAATATAAAAAGCAAGTCAATATTGCTAGTGGATAATTTAGCCTTGCAAAAGTTTGACTATACTCAAGATTTTAGCAAGGAATGGTAATGTTACAGCCAGACCTCTAAGCCGCCACATTGTGGTACTTTTTTCTTGACACATTATATTTATTGTCTTAATAATTTAAGTTCCTCCATAATGCGTGAATTTTGCAAAAAGCCCTGCTTTGGTATTTCACTCCCAGCAGGGCTTTTTGCTATTTAGCTATTTCCACTCCACATAGTAACTCCCCAAATGGCCCCTCAAATTGTTTCTATTATGGAAAGATATTTGGACTCAATAGATTTTTTTTAACAAATAAATAGCTTCGTCAGACCTTCGTCTATATCAGGTGTATATTTTACTTTTTATTGTAGCGTGTTATAATTCTTTAATTTTTTTGACTTTTATTGTTTCAGCATTCCCTAGAAAGGAGAAAAATCATGTCTGAGCTTCATGATCCAAGAGTTCTATTTGCTGCTGAGCGTACACTGCTGGCATGGAACAGGACCAGCGTTTCTCTTATGGCTTTCGGGTTTGTAGTCGAACGTTGACCTCTTCTTAAAAGTACTGGGCAAAAAAAAAAATCATATTATTGGAGAGGGAAATTTCTTTCTATATCGGTTTGACATTCATTCTACTGTCAATTCTTCTTAGTTTTTTTCAATCATGCAGCACAAGAATGTAATAAACAGTCTACAGCCAGCAGAAATTCCAAAGGGTTATAATCTCTGGGGAGCTGCAATAGTAAACGGTATTGTAGGAGTTCTTGGTATAGTCATAATATGCTATATTTTTTATGGATTCAAAGGTTAGCCCATAAAAGAGAAAATGCTATTTAGTAATAATCACGATAATGCGATACACAGAAAGCGTAGCAAGGCCCTGGGTGTTCCAGAGTTGATTGCTATCGCGCTTGGAGGTATGGTTGGCGGTGGTATTTTTACAATTTTGGGTATCTCAGTATCCATGATCGGCGTGATGACACCAATAGCAATTATTATGGGCGGCTTGCTTGCAGTATTGGCAGCTTACTCATATATAAAACTGGGGGTTTTTTATAAGGATGAGGGCGCGACGTATTCATTTTATAAAAAAACTTTTCCCAACTCGCCCTTTGCGGCATCTCTCATCGGATGGTGGGTAATCTTCGGCTACATCAGCACACTTGCCCTATATTCATATACATTTGCCTCTTATGCCATAAGCGGTTTTACTTTCGCCGACAGTGAATGGATACGTAAATTAGTGGCTGGAGCAATAATAGCAATTTTCACGCTCATAAATGTATGGAGCGTAAAAGGTATGGGAAAAATTGAAGATTTAATGGTGTATACGAAACTGATTATTCTGGTTGTAATTTCATTTGTTCTTATAAACAACAGTCACACAACTCTTCCAATATTATTGAATAATAACGAAGATATAACAATATCAGGCGTTTTTATTGTAGCCTCTATTACCTTTGTTGCATATGAGGGATTCCAGCTTGTTATAAACGCTGTTAATGAAATGGAAAATCCGGAAAGAAACATTCCAAGAGCTATATATTACGCAATCTTTTTAGCCATTCTCATTTATCTGGTAATTTCTCTAGGGGCCATTTTAGCTATTCCTTTTGAAGACATAATAAAAAACAAAGAGTATGCATTAGCTTCCGGGGCTGAAAAGATATTGGGGCATTGGGGAACTGAACTGGTAATTTTGGGTGCACTTCTTGCCACGAGTAGTGCTATCAGCGGGACAGTATTCGGCGCATCAAGGCAAATGGCTGTAATTGCCAAAGATGGCTATTTCCCAGCCATTTTGGCAAAACGTAAAAATCAGATACCAGTTTATGCAATTATTACAATGTCAAGCATGGCTTTTTGCTTGGTTCTGGGGGGGTCGCTGGAAGTCATTCTTGAATTTGGCAGCGTAACCTTTTTACTGGTTTCATTGTTGATGGCATATGCGAACTATAAAATACATAATTTAACGGGTTCTTCTGTCTTTATAACCATTTTATCCCTGTTTGGTTTATTGCTGGGGACTTTACTCATTATCTACTATGAGATTAGTACACACATGCAGCAGATGTTTTTCATCAGCGGTTTGTACTGCATATTGACTCTTGGGTCCTGGCTTTATTCAAGAGGAAAAACATTTCATTAAAATTACATCTCAATTAATAATAAATGCTACCCATTTGCACTCGTGAATCGTTCTTGAAATACCAAAGATGTATGGTGGATATGTTGACTCAGACTTAACCTGACAGAACTCAAGATGTTGGCAAGAAGTAAGAACTTCTGATTTTCAGATGTTAAGTTTTTGCAGAGCAGTAAGGGCTAAATATTCATAACTCTTTTAAGTCCCAGCAGAAGCCATAGCGGGTAGGAAGTGTAATTGCCTTCCTTTTGTAGTTGGCCTCTAAAGCCATCCTTAAATTTGTTAATATTCTGAAGTTCTTTATCTTCAGTATTTAGAGCATATCCACCAAAGTCATATATCAACATGTTCATATCTTTGGCGTACACCATATCCATAAAGTGAAGAAATCGATTTACTCTTCCCAAAAGTGCTCGTTTCTTGTTGTCTGAATACATTCTAAAATGAGAAGCTGATATGAACATTTGCACTCTTTTAATTTCCGGATCAATTATATTTGCATGCATTACGAGGCATTTATTTTTATAAATAGCTTTAGAGATAAAAAGATATTTTTTTAAAGGGGCAAGGTCCTTACTTTTAAGAAGGGATAAGTTTTTTGATTTAGCAAACCCATTGTAGAAGTTAATGAATGCATTTAAATCAGGTTCGATTTCAAACTCCACTCCTTGCCGTATTGAACGCTTAATCTGGTATATTGTCGTTTTATTAAATTGGCTAAGAATTTCATCTGAAGATTTCGTAAGATAAATGAATTTTGTGTACTTATCTTGTTTAATAAATCCCCAACAATTATTAGTCTCCTGGCAATGAAAATATTGATATAAACCTATCGCATTGATACTGTTAAGACTATTTGCAAACCATACCGTATTCTTTTTTAAATAGCCTTTATGAGTTGTTACGGTAATCATGGTAAACAATTTTAATAATATTCTTGGGTAAAAAAAATATTACATATTTTGTAATATTGAGCCTATTTTTTCAAGACACAAAAAAACGTTAAAAATTTTTTATCCAAATGGGAAACAACATAAAAATAGTAACTACCAAAGAGGAATTTGAAAAAATCCAGGAAGACTGGTTGGCAATAGTTAAAAAAATACATAATAGAAGATTTTTTCAATATTACGAATGGTATGAAAGCTATATTAACGCTCTTGAAACAAGCTTAGAATCCATCTTTTTTGTTGTTCTATCAAATAGTGCTTTTACTGAAGCAATCATTCCTCTGAAAAAGATAAAAGGTGTCTTCTGCAACATCCTTGAGTTGCCGAATCATAATCACTTAACCCTGAGGGACATCATTTACCCGGAGTGTTTACAGAAAAAGGAATCAATTCAAAAATTAGTGGCAGATCTCATGTCATTCCGGAAGTTCAAATGGGATTTCATCCGCCTCTCATGTCTGCTGCCTGACTCCTGTGCTTTAAATGCCTTCAGGAATTATTCAGGCATTAAGATTATTAGAAAACTAGGCACCTGTTGTTATATTCCCGCAGAATCATACGATAAAATTAAAGCAAACTTATCACGCTCAATGCGGAAGACACTTAAAAGAAAATATAAAAAAGCTAAGGGTATTGGAGAAATACACAACAGATCATATCAGACCCTTTCTGAACTCACCAAGGCATATTCTGTCTTTCTTGATCTAGAGCCTTCTGAGTGGAAAGGAATAACAGGAACAAGGTCAGCAATAAAGTGCAATCAGGACCTGATTAAATTTTATAATTCTTTAATAAACAGTTTTAGTGTTTATGGGGAATGTATAATTGATATATTATATATTGACGATCGACCCATTTCCAGCCAATTTGGATTTGTTATAAACGATACCTATTATCTGTTAAAATGTGGCTATGATGTGACTGTTAGTCAAATTTCACCCGGAAATCTTCACCGAGACCTTCTGCTTAAAAAATATGCCCAAAATCCGAATATAAAATATTTTAATCTTGTTAGCGGAAAACAGATACTGTGGCATAGTCAGTGGAACGCTTCGAGTCTTGACACTTACGAGGTATTAATTTTTAACAAAACCCTGAAAGGCCTTCTCGCTTTTGCCTCCATAAAGATGAAAGAATTCATTAAACCATTTTACAGGTCTTTCATAAAACCAATGCTTAAGAAAATACCTCTTCTTGCCGTCTTGATTTAAACAAGCCTGATTAAATAAACCAAAATTTCATGAAATCTTCGATTAAGTAAATATATAAAGGTTTAGGTAAGTAGAATCCAAACTGACTTGAAGAAGTTTGCTAAGACTTGCGACTTAGTGTTTTAGTATCAAACTTAACGAAGACTGTATCAAATATTTGAAAAATTCTAATCATTTTAAGTCTTATCAGGAGTAACTTTTAAGCAAGGTATTTCGTTTGAAAAAATTTCCTAGTTTTATTGTTAGGTAGAGTTTACTTGGATATGCACCAAGCTTTCTCTTAAATCTGACGGAAGGGTTATTAAATGCATTAGTTACGCTGAAGAAATCGGTTCGGCCCATTTTGTTGAGATGAGAATACAGCTGGTGCCTCATATACGGTGCAATATTCTTCCCCCTGTATGCTTTAAATGTATACATGTCAAACAGATATGCCTCTGTTTTTTTGAGTTTAAATTGCAGTGGATTATGGTTACAACGTTTCAAATCGCACCATGTATAAGCAATTACTTCTTGACCATGTTTTACAGCGAAACAGAGGCAGCCATCTGAAATTCTGTCTTGTATTTTGTAGTTTTCTTTAGCGGCATCGCGTTCCGGGTGCTCGTAAATGGAATCAATCTCTTGCGGTTCCAAAAAACACATTGTGAGAGATTTCATCTTTGGGTTTATGTTCACCTTCAAATCTGAAACAGGCAGATAAAATTCTCTCTCTAAGAAATATGGATCGAGGCTCAGCCCGAGTCGGCTTAATTTAGCCAACAGGTACTGAATGACGGTTCCATGACGGATTTTCTTGCTTGCTTTTTCTGTGAAGGATTTGAACATGCTCCTGGAAACCCTCAAATGTCATGGTATGCACTACGAAAACATGCCCTTTATTTTATGGTAGAAAATTTATGTTTCTTTGTTAATAAAAAATCATGGAATATTGTACAAAAAGGACTAACGCTACTTAAGTTCTAGCATTTTTCTTACTTCTTCCGGTCTTGCTATTTCTATATCCAATGCTTGAGCAATAGTATGTATTCTCTTTAAAAGATCCAGGTTGGTTGCCAATTTATCCCTTTTTGGCGTAAACCAAATATTATCTTCAAGCCCTACTCTAATTCCTCCGCCGTTAGCCATACCGATAACATTCATTTTTAGCTGAGAATCGCCAACTCCACCAACTGACCAAATGGAATTGTCGGGCAATTCATTAATCATAAGCCCAAGGTTAAGAATATTAGCCTGTGCACAGGCAATATTCCCCAGGATAAAATTAAAATAGAATGGCGGCTTAATTAAGCCCTTTTTATGCAGATACTTGGCATAGTTGATCATGCCAAGATCAAAGATTTCCAACTCAGGTTTGATGTTATTTGCCAGCATTTTTTTTGCTAAACCCTGTATCATATCAGGACTGTTTATACTTGCCTGCTTGTTGAAATTAATTGAACTCAAAGTAAGGCTGGCCATATCAGGCTTACAATTTCCGTCAAGTTTGAGACACTCAGACCTTTTTTCAAATTCAAAAAAATCTCTTCCTGTTGTGGAAACGCATAATATCAATTCCGGAGCTACTTCACGTATCCCTCTGATAATATTTGCATACGTATCTTTCTCGTAAGTAGGATTTCCTCGCTCGTCACGCGCATGAATATGTACTATTGAAATTCCATACTGGCGGGCCGAAATTACATCAGCAATAATCTCTTCAGGAAAAGTGGGGACATGCGGTGTCATGTCTTTACGAGGTATCACACCAGTAGGTGTGAAATTTATAATTAATTTGTTTGAATACATTGTAACCTTATGTAATGTTGAGTTTTTTCCAAATCAGGCATAAATGAATTTTAGCAATACACTATTAGCTTAATAAATATGTTCAATATTAATTCGAAAAAAATTATATCTTAAAATGAATCCCCAAAGCTGGAATTTTGTTTGAAAATATTATCATTTAATTATTCATTTGGAAAGACGTAATGAAGTATGGGAGTATTAAATATATCGACCTGCAGAAAAGTTACTTATTCACGTATAAAAAATAAAAAGCCCATTTTTCTGTATTCTTTAATATAAATTAATTTATCATGAAATCTTAAGACTTCAAGCGAAGGTATGATTGTTATTATAATCTTCGCCGTAGTTTAGATTTCCGCTGATATGTCTGACAGTGTCAAGCAGAAAAAACCTATCCAACGCCCCCTGTTTTTTAGGGGGTTTTTAACATTTCATAAGCAGGGCATTAACGACTTTCAATTCTGCTATCTCTTTACAGTCGTGAATGATTACTGAAATATCAAGATGTACGTTGGATATGTTGAGTCAAATTTTGTATGATGAAAGTTAAGATTATGGCAAGAAAGATGTACTTTTGGGGCATAAAAATAATATATTTCCTTTTTATGCTTTCTTGTAAATTTGTTCTTGTTTTTCCAAGATAAATACAGCTAAAGAACTAAATTTATACCACGCCTGACAAATAAAATACTCCCCAAAATACTCCTTTTGCCTGATTGGTTTTCCCATATAAAATTTATATTATCAAATAAATTGGATAATTGGGCTATGTGAAACTGGTTTTACAAGGGTAAATCACATAGCCCGAACTTTCAGCGGTATTTGCTATTATGGGTTCATTGCAAGAAAAGCTCTCCGATAAATCAAGGGCAAAACTGTTTGAGCATCTTGCAAATTGTCGGTTCTTGCTAATACGCATAGTTTGGTAAATTCGTAAAAGATACCTACTTATTTCTTTGTAAAGGAAAATAAGTGGTTATTTTGCTAGGGAGGAGATCTGGTGAATAAACTGGTAAAATTATTTACAGGCGTAGCATTATTTCTTTTAGTTGCTATGGTACTTGTGTCCTGCAGTGGAGGCGGCTCAGGTACAGTGGGAAGTTCCGGTGATTCTGACATAGGCGGAGCCTATTTAGGAACCCTGAGCCTTGGGCTAACCGATGGTCCCCCACCGAGAAATTCGTACGATGCTATCTACGTGACCATTAAAGAAATAAGAGTAGGACATATGGAGAATGGTTGGGTGACCCTGAACGGTCCCGACCTGCACCTGCCCCAGACCTTTAACCTACTGGAGCTTGTTAACGGGGTAATAGCTGACCTGGGTGCTGTTGAACTTGAAGCCGGCCATTATAACCAGATGCGCCTTATACTGGGCAAAGAACCAGCTGACGCACTAAATATCCTGGGTGAGCAGCATGAATATGCCAATTATTTGATTCTGAAGGGCGACGATGAGCAAATCCCACTCAAAGTGCCAAGCGGCTATCAGAGCGGAATCAAGCTGGTAAAGGGATTTAATATTGAACATCAGGGCTCTACCGAGCTGGTTCTGGATTTTGATGCAAACAAGTCAATTGTCAAGGCAGGAAAGAGCGGCAAATGGCTTCTTAAGCCGACCATCAAGGTCATCGAATCAATAAGCTATTCTGTTGAAGGCTTTGTCGAGGATAATCAGGATAACCGGCTGGCAGAAGCGGATGTCAGTGCCCAGATATATGATTCTGGAGTGCCGGATCCAAAGGATGAGGTAACAGTAGCAGCAAGTTCCAAGACCAATGATAATGGCTACTACTTCATCTACCTGCCATTCTATCAAAAAAAGTTTAATATTGTCACAACTATGGATGAGTACCTGCCGGCATGCCAGGTGCTTGATGCAAATGAAACAGGAATACAGGGATACGTCATGGATTTTGCCCTGACTCCAGCCGAAGCTACTGGCACGTTTATCGGTTCCGCCATAGGGCTGGAGTCACCTGATGATACTGCTCTTTTCAGCATAAGACTGGATGATGCTTCCTGCGGTATGATCGAAGTGGCGTCTCGCAGTGCAGTTAATACTACAGAAGAACCAGTGAACTATTTCGATCCCATCACCCTGCCTGTCGGAACATATGAGGTAGTCGTATCGGCTGAAGGAGAAGTAACCCGGGTTTTGAGTATCCAAATTGCAGCCGACACTGAAACGGTCTTGGATGTGTTTTTCTCCGAAATTTCTTTTAATTGCGATTTTACAGAAAGAGAAGCTCTTATTGCTCTTTATAACAGTACAGATGGGGCTAACTGGATTGAAAATAGTGGATGGCTTGGAGAACCAGGTACTGAATGCACATGGTATGGCATAACCTGTCAGGATTCCAAGGTAACCAATATAGATTTAGAGGAAAATAATTTAGTCGGTACCATGCCACCGGAAATTGGATGTATGCCAGACTTGCTGGATTTAAGATTACATAGAAATAGTTTATCGGGCAGCATTCAGGCAGCGATTGGAGGTTTGATTAATCTTGAGTATTTAAATTTATCTACCAATCAGCTAGAGGGCCCCATTCCAACAGAAATTGGCGATTTGGATAATCTTCAGAATTTACACTTATATGCAAATGGACTCACAGGCCCCATTCCGGCAGATATTGGAAATTTGACACAATTACGTGAGCTATTATTGGGTGCAAACCAACTTGAGGGAAGCATTCCACCCGAAATTGGAAATCTGATAAACCTGGAGAATTTGAATTTGCATGAAAATCAACTTACAGGTTGCCTTCCTGAGGAGTTAGGGAAAATGTCTATGCTTGATACTTTGAACATAAGAGGTAATCAACTCACTTGTGACATTCCAGCAACATTCAGTGATTTATTACTATTGGAGACTTTCAATGTCGGAGGGAATTGTATAACTGATTTTACTTCGGTTGCCCATGTGCCAAATCTTATCGGAGCTGATTCCCAGAATGATGACTGCGGAATATGAATAAAATATTAAAATTAAACCAAGCCAAACAGATATAAGAAATAATTTTACTTTAAGGTCATAAACAACCCCCGCTGGCACAATGCTGACGGGGGTTGTTTTATTGTCCTATCTTAAATTTAAGGGAGATCTAATGCAGGTAACAGAATATGTTCACGCCCAGAAGTTACCCTTTCTGGTTCCTATTAGGCCGGCGAAGGAACTTTAGCGTTTCGTTTATGTCTACCTCACTTCAGACTTCAAAATTGGTGCGCTGTCTTTTGGCATTTTTGTGTGATTTGATCTGCTTTGATTTGCTTTATGACTTTTAATGACTGCAATCTCTTTACAGTCGTGAATCATTCCTGAAGTATCAAGATGTACAGTGTACATATTGAGTTAGATTGACTAAGTAAAAACTGAAGATGTTGGCAAGTAATCTGCACTTTTGATTGAAGATAATATTTGGTATTGTTAATCGGCTTGGCGTTTTACTAAATCAAACCAATGGCAAGGATGTTTAATTGATAGATGGGCTTATCAAATAATGTCATCTGTAAAAAATGCGGTCACCAGTTCAAGCAGTTTTGGGCTTTTGATGACATTTTAAAATGGTTTACTCAATTTGGTGTCCGCTGTCCTGAATGCGGAAAACATTATTTAGGTACAATTGAACTTGTTGGAATAATAATTCTGGTCATAATTCCATTAACTTTGATAATAAGTGCGGTATTAAGATAATAAACCATATTCTTAACTGAAAACTGCCCTGGACAGGGCTTAACAATGGCAAGGATGTTTAATGCTGATAAAATTTTAGGAGTTGTTGCTACTCTATTTGGAATAACATCTTTTGTTGTATTGTTGAGTGCCTCTAAAGAGCAGTTACTTTTCCTGGATGCTGATAGTGTATTTATCAAATACATATTAGTAGTGTTTGCCTTAAATGCTGGAGTATATTTCCTACTAATGGGAGTAATGTTGTTGAATGGCAATGTAGTTACTTACTTCTCTGAAAAATATTCCAACAAAAGTCAGGCTAAACTAAATTTTGTCATAATTACTACCATGATTCCTACCTTGATTTGGTTTACAGGAATAGTGGTAATGTCACCTCGCATACCCTTTGTAGGTGCTTGGTTATGCTTTTTGTGTTTTCTGGGGTGGGTATGGGTTTCAGGCTTCAAGAAATTAATGAAAAAAACTGCTGATTAATTCATACAACAACTAATATTCTTAACTGAAATCGCCCTGGAACGGGCTTAACTAATGGCAAGGATGTTTGAATGGATTCAACTTAACCAAGGCCAGGAGTATTATTTATGGGCTTTTAGCAAGCTGTAATTTTGCTGAGGGCCCAAGTGCTGACTGTCCATTATCTGAAATTCGCAATAAGGCCTCTGATGCAGAAAAGCTTGAATATGTTATGGGGCT
>WOR8_10004328_pt1 | contig 13831 bp, 6 predicted proteins | sample DeeMarSeWOR38_10_FD_19890 | JGI IMG/M metagenome (IMG submission 19890) | reverse complement strand
CGGTTCAGCGGGTCTCACCGGAGGCCCCTGTGCCGGTTGTAGAGGTCGAGTCCGAATCGACCCGGTTTGGAGGTGCGGCCAACGTTGCCCACAACATTGCGTCCCTGGGGGGGGAGCCGGTGCTCGTCGGCCTCATTGGGGACGACCACGCCGGGGAGCAGTTTGTCGGGATGATGAGGAATGCTGGACTGGATACCGGGGGTGTGGTCCGGGATCCCGGGCGGCAGACGACGATAAAGACACGCGTCATCGCGCACAGCCAGCACGTCGTTCGGATTGACACGGAAACGAAGGCCACCTGTCCCGAACACCTGATCCACAGGCTGATCGATACGATCAAGTACAACATACACTCGATTGACGCGGTACTGATCGAAGATTACAACAAGGGGGTTCTGTCACCTCCGGTTATTCAGGAGGTCGTCTCGGTGGCGAGGAAGTACGGCAAGATCGTCACCGTCGACCCAAAATTCGAGAACTTCCTGGAATACAAGGAGGTGACGGTTTTCAAGCCCAACCGGAGGGAGGTTGAAGAGGTGCTGGGCGGGCGGCTGAAAACCAGACACGATATCGAGCGGGCGGGGAAACGGCTTCTGGAGATGCTCTCTGCGGAGAATGTGCTCCTGACGCGGGGTGACAAAGGCATGTCACTTTTTGAGGCGGGCGGTGGCACGATACACTGGGGAACTGTGGCAAACAGCGTTCTGGATGTTTCCGGCGCAGGTGACACGGTGATTTCCACACTCACCATGGCGCTCGCAGCAGGTGCGCCTGTCCGGGAAGCCTGCGTTCTCGCCAACTGTGCCGGTGGAGTCGTTGTGGGATCCGTCGGCATTGTCCCCATTGATACCCAAGCACTTCTTGATGCCACGCTCGCGCACTCGACCAACTCGCAGGAAGACTAGCGATGGGACGGATTGTTGGCCTGCGAAGGTTGCGGGCCCTCCGAAAGGAGCTGAAAAGGAAAGGGAAAACCGTCGTGTTCACGAACGGTACTTTCGATCTCCTGCACCGTGGCCACGTTGAGTACCTCGCGAAGGCAAAGGCCCTTGGCGACGTCCTGGTTGTGGGGCTTAACACTGACGGATCCGTCAGGAGGATAAAGGGGAAGGGACGGCCAATCAACACCGGATCGGACCGGGCCGCGGTGCTTGCTTCGCTCGCGAGTGTGGACTACGTCTGCTTCTTCTCTGATGATACGCCGCATCGGATCATATCCTCGCTCCTTCCCGACGTACTGGTGAAGGGGGCGGACTGGAAGCTGGATGAGATTGTGGGCAGTGATGTTGTGGAGCGACATGGAGGGCGAGTTCGCCGCATTCGGCTCACGGAAGGCCGCTCCACGACGCTGATGCTCCAGCGGGTACTGAGAGCGTATGGTTCTGGCCGTCGAACATGATGACCGGCTCCTCAGTCTCCTGTTCTGCCGCGTATACCGATCATAGGGACGATGAAGAAGCTACTCAAGACGATCATCTACGCGTCTCTTCTGCTGGTACTCCTGCTCGGGCTGATAGCAGGTTTGACCCAGACCCAGTTCTTCCGGGACCGGCTGCGGGCGGAGGCTCTCTCCCGGCTGAACACCCTCCTGCATGCAAGTGTCTATCTCGGCCCCCTCACCGGAAACCTCGTTACCGGTTTTTCCATTGAAGGAATAACCGTCCATGTTGACGGGAAGCTCTTCCTCTCGGCAAGCCGAGTCGATCTCCAGTATAACCTCATCCAGATTCCCGGGAGAACCCTCTCCATCCGTTCTCTCTCCCTGATCAATCCCGTGGTGCTTCTGGACCGCGACAGGCAGGGGCGCTGGATTTTTGAGCGGATGATCAGGCCCGGTCCCCCGGATACAGCGAGCACCAATGGTCGGTTCGATTGGTTCATCAATGTCACCAGTCTTCAGGTGTTCAACGGCACCATCGCACTTGTGGACTCCGCGGCCCTTTTCTCTCCCCGCCACGGGACGCCGGACACGGCACTTGTGGAGTATCACCAGATTACCCTCTCCGATGTTAATCTCACCCTCGGAGGGAGCATCGGCAGTGAGGAGAAGCAGCTCCTCATCCAGGACCTCTCCTTCGTTTCCTCGACTCCCGACTTCCGACTCGAACATCTCTCGGCCGATATTCGGGTCTCGCCCGAAGAGGCCGTTGTCCGGGAGATGGTTATCCGGACGAACCGCTCACACCTATCACTCAGCTGCTCACTGGGGGAGACGAACCTCCTGGGAGGGCTAAGCCTGGAGGAGCTGGAGGAGAAGCCGGTCGCATTGCTCCTCAGGGCGTATGAGCTGGACCTGGATGAGTTCAAGATGTTCCTTCCTGAGGTCTCGTTCCTGCACGGCCCCGTGTCTCTCACCCTGAAGGCAGGCGGCACGTTCGGGATGCTGGACATCGATACGCTGGATATTCGCTTGAGAATGTCCGATCTCCATCTCGCCGGGAACTTCGTCAGCCTCCACGAGCCGGGCGACCTGTTCATGGCTGTGAGGATTTCGAACAGCTTCATCTACCCGGGTGACGTGCTGAGACTCCTACCGGAGTTCGGGCTGCCCGATCTGCACTCGCTGGGATCCGTGCTGGTGAACCTGGAGTACGCAGGGTCGCCGGTGGATTTCGTGACGTCGCTGGACCTGCGAACTGAAGCCGGCAGGGTCGCATCTCCTGGCTTTGCGCTGGCCATCGGCGGCCCCGGCGGGCTGAGGTATAATGGAGATGTCGTCGTCCATGACCTTGATCTGGCCATCCTGCTCGAGAACGACGCGTTCGTGAGCAGGCTCAATGCTGACATCCATATTGAGGGAGAAGGAACCGGCCTTGAGGGTCTCCATTCCATGGTCCAGATCCAGATTGATAGCTCGGAATTCAGAGGTCTTCCGATCGACAACTCGCGGATAGTGGCGCGGGCGGTGGACCAGGGCGTGAGCGGAGTCGTCCGCTTCAATCTGGGTGATATGGAATCCCTCCTCACGGCGGAATTCAACACCGGCCAGTCACGGGCACCGCGGTTTGTCGTCGATGGCAACGTTGCATCGCTGAACCTCGCTCACCTGTTCCACGATCCGCGCTACGACAGCGACCTCACGATGGCCATGCAGGTCAGGGGAACAGGCTTGACGGGGGACAGTCTTACGCTCGATGCGTTCTTCGACCTCTCCTCCTCGCGCTATGGGACGTACGCACTCGATTCGGGGAAGATCCATCTCTTACTCGATCACAGGGACCCGCAGGAGAGGATGCTGGAAATTGAATCCACCGTGGCGGACATCTCTCTGCGGGGCACCTATGACCTGGAGCAAATGCGTGACATCGTGGAGTTCGAAGCGGCACACCTGGGACGTGCAGTCTCCGAGAGGTATGCGGCTTTTGCCGCATCCGCCGGTCCGCTGGGCGATCGGGAGATGCTGGAGGCGAAACTACGTCGTCTTGAGGAGTACGACGCTCCTCTCGATGCTGCATATGAGATGGCGGTGAAGGATCTTGAGGTTGTTGCAGCGGTGGCGGGAACGCGATCCTTCGATGGAGCCGCCATGTTGAACGGCTGGATAAAGGGTGACCATACCGGTCTCGCGCTCGGGGGAGATCTCCACGTGGAAGAGTTCTTCTACGGAAGCGCTGATTCTGGCATTCTCATTCTCGACGGTCAATCGCGTTTTGATGTGAAAAACCTGCGCTCTGAGAGCCCTCTGGAGAAGATGGCGGCGGACCTGACGTTCCGTGCCGGGAGCATCCTGATCAATCGCACGGCGTTTGACAGCCTCTCGGGATCTGTCAGCTATGCAGGGGGTGAGGCAACGTACTCGGCTGCCGGGGTGTTTGACGGGGATCTGCAGTTCGGGGTCGAGGGGGCTGCTCAGTTAACTGAGGACTCTCTCGGTCTTGGTCTGAGCAGACTGGCACTGGCGTACAGGGACTATCGCTGGGCAGCCGATCCTGGTGTATCGATCTCGTTCCTGCCAACCGGAGCGCGCGTTGAGGACGTTGTGCTCCGTCGCGACATGCAGGTTGTGCGCTTTGACTTCAGCGTGGCCGAAGGCGGGGTCCTTGAAGGGAAGCTCGAGATGGAACGACTGGATCTGAACGATCTTGAGTACCTCCTCTCACGTGAGGAGTGGAGACCCGTTCGTGAAGCGTTTTCCGGCTCCGGTTCTGTCTCGGTGGCTGCTTCGGGAACGTTGGATCATCCGGTTTTTGATGCATCCTTCTGGGCGGACGATCTGGCGTTCCGGGGAATCCCCGCCGGCAGACTGGAAGGAAGGATATCGTACCAGGACGCTCTGATCGACCTGGGTGTCCTGCTTGCTGATCCGGCGGACTCGGCCGAGGGGATCGTGAGGCTCAGTATTGAGGGAACACTTCCGGTAGACCTTGCTCTCATCGATGTTCAGGACCGCCTCCCCGACCGACCGCTTCAAATGAGGATCAAGGCGGCGGACTTCCACATGAGCACCCTCGACCCGCTCCTGGCGACGTTCAACGACGTTGTGGGGACGCTGGACTGTGATGTGACTCTCGGCGGGACCCTGAGGAAGCCGGCGGCGGATGGAAAGATACAGGTTCGTGACTGCCTGTTTCTCTTTGTTCCAAACAACATCTACTACAGCTTTGCGGGTGATTTCCGGACGGAGGGTGACAGGATCAGGGTGGTAGAAGCAACGGTCGGCAACGTCCGGGGAGATGAACGGGGACGCCGATTGGGGCAGATGCGTTTCACCGGCGATTTCTCCATGAAGGACCTCAGGCCGGGAGAGTTCGATCTGTGGGGGACCGGTGATCTCCTGGTGGTAAAACAGACGACCAGGACATCGGAGCTTTCGGTGTCAGGCAATCTCTTTGTCGAGATCGCGGAACCCGGTCTCCACTTCACCGGATCGGTTGCTCAGTCACTCGTGCGGGGAAATCTTCTCATCCGGAATTCCAGTCTGGTCTTTCCGCCCACGCAGGCTCCTTCTCTCGAGCGACTTGCGTTCTCCATTCCGGTGACGATGGTGGACGATACCGTGACCGCCGAGGGTTCGGAGGAGGAATCGGCTGCGGCGAGGTATTTTGGCGGGGCTGCGGCGAGGCCGCGCGACGCGACAGATGACGGAACCAGGACCTCGTTCATGGACGGGCTCCGGTACGATCTGAACATCGAAACCTCAGGAGGATCGACGGAGATCAGGATGGTGTTCAACCCCATCTCGGGTGAGGAGCTCGTCGCAACGCTCAACGGAAAGTTCTCCATAACCGAAGATGGTCGAAAGTGGTTTGGTGATCTGACCGTGGATCGGGCCTACTACAACTTCCTGAAGCGTTTCGATGCAGAAGGGAAGATCATGTTCCGCGGGGATCTGATGAATCCGGCATTGGACATTGCGGCGCGGTACCGGGGAACGCGGGTGGTTCGTGATTCCGTGGCCGAACGGACAGAGGACGTGATCGTCACATTCACGATTACCGGGACGCGCATGGAGCCGAAAGTGGAGTATTCCATGACCATCGATGAGATTGACTATCTCACATACAGCGGCCCAAAATCGAACGATATACAATCGGATGCCATCCAGTTCATCGTCTACGGGTCGTTTCCTCTTACCGCAGCGGAACGGAGTGACGTTCCCTCCGAGGTTCAGAAGACCGTCGGGCTTTCCATTCTGACCGGCGCGACATCGATGCTCACGGGGACTCTGTCGGAGTTCCTCCGGAACCAGACAGGCTTCATCAACTCGGTGGAATTCAAATATGCCGCACGGGGAAGCATCACCGAGTCGGCGGACATCCGTCTGAGCGGTGTTGCCTGGAACGGCTTCTGGCGCTACGGGGGGCAGATCCTGGATGACCCTCTGAGCAACGCCAATTTCAGTCTGTTGTACTCTTTCGATGCGATTTTCCAGGATCCTTCGTTGCGCAACCTCATGATAGAGCTGGAGCGGAGGGTGGAGATGACACCCGGGAGCCAGAAGAGTGATCTGAAGCGGGTGAACTCTGCCCGCTTGTTCTACCGCTTCTCTTTCTAACAGGAGCATCCCTTGAAATCACATGCAGAGCTGAAGAAACGGGTGCTGAGCTCTCTTGCCCAGCGTCCCGGGAAGAGCACCACGCTGAAGGACCTCTCCCGGAGGCTCAAGATTCGCAGGAAGGATGAACATCGGGCGTTGCGCGACCTCATCGAGGAGCTTCTGGCAGGGGGAGTACTTTCTGCGGATTCTCGCGGACAGATTCGGTACGGGGGAAGGGAGTCGAAGCGGTCGGGGGAAGCGGCGGGCCGGGCGAGGGTTGTGGGGACTCTGTCCGCTCTGCGGCGGGGCGGCGGGATTGTCCGGTCCGATCGCACGGAGGAGGAGATTATGATTCCTGCGCGGTTTATGCGGACTGCACTTCACCGGGATACTGTTGCCGTCGTTCCCTTTGCCCGGCCGTTGAGGGGAAGGGGGGCTGAAGAACAACGGCGCGAGGGCGAGGTCGTCGAGGTCCTCCGGCGGGGAACGAGGACGGTGACGGGGGTGCTTGAGCGGCGAGGACATTTCTATGTGGTCGTCCCTGACGACGAGCGGATGCGCCGGGATGTCTACATACCGGCCGAGAGCGCATCGAAGGCCGGCGACGGAGACAAGGTGGTAGTAGAACTGGATGAATGGACCGATGAGCACCTCAACCCTGAAGGGACGATTCTCGAAGTGCTGGGTCCTGCAGGAGACGCCAGGGTGGAGGTCACGGCGGTCGCGCGGGGTTTCGGTCTGCCGCTCTCCTTTGCAGGAAAGGTACTCGAGGAGGCAGAGGCCCTTCCCGAGGAGATCCCGGAGCGAGAGATAGAGTCCCGGCTGGACCTGCGGAAGAGCATCTGCTTCACCATCGATCCCGAGGATGCGCAGGATTTTGATGATGCGGTATCCCTGGAAACGCTGAGCGGAGATCAGTATCGGCTGGGCATTCACATTGCGGATGTCAGCCACTATGTGAGGCCGGGAACTGCCCTTGATGCGGAGGCACTCTCTCGCGCGACGAGCGTCTATCTGGTGAACGAGGTGATCCATATGCTGCCCGGCCGGCTCTCCACGGACCTGTGCAGCCTCCGGCCGCAGAGAGATCGGCTGGCCTACAGCGCGATGATTGATATCAACAAGCACGGAACCGTTGAGAAGTACTCCATCAGAAAGAGCGTCATTCGCAGCGCGCGGCGGTTCACGTATGAAGAGGTACAGAGAATTCTCGAATCCGGCAAGGGAGAATTCTCCGACGTGCTCCTGCCCCTGTGGAAACTGTCAAAGCGTCTCAGGAGTCGTCGTCGTCGTGCCGGAAGTCTTGACCTCGACACACCGGAGGCGAAGTTTGCTTTTGACGAGCAGGGGCTGCCCTCCGGCATCACGAAGAAGAAGCGGCTTGATGCCCACAGGCTTATCGAGGAGTGCATGCTCCTTGCCAATCAGGTCGTCGCGCGCCACCTGATGGGGAATCAGGAACGGCCCGCCATCTACCGTGTGCACGACGTTCCTGACCCCAAGCGACTCTCCGAGCTTGCCCAGTTCGTGCGCCAGTTCGGATTTTCGCTGCCTGGGAGGGAGGGGATCACCACAAGGGAGCTCCAGAAGCTCCTCGACGCCGCGAGTGGATCGGATGTTGAGAACCTCATCACGGAGGTGGTTCTCCGATCGATGGCCAAGGCAGTCTACTCGACGAAGAACATCGGACACTACGGACTGGGATTCAGGCACTACACGCATTTCACCTCGCCGATCCGTCGGTATCCGGATCTGGTTGTGCACCGTCTCCTGCGGGAGTACGAGCATCCTGTGAACAATCGACGTCGTGAAGAACTCCGCAAGAGCCTCCCGTCTGTCGCCCGGCATTCCTCGGAGCGGGAGCGCATTGCGCAGGAGGCGGAGCGGACCTCGGTCAAGGTGATGCAGGTGGAGTACATGAAGCGTCATCTTGGTGACACATTCGACGGAGTGATCAGCGGTGTACTCAATTTCGGGTTCTTTGTCGAGATTGAAGACCTCCTCGTGGAGGGCCTCGTCCGTATGAGGGATCTCACCGACGACTACTATCTCTATGACGAGAAGCGATATTCCCTGAAAGGACGATCAAAGGGGAAGGTGTACAGGCTGGGAGACCACGTCCGCGTAAGAGTGCTTGCTGTCAACGCCGCGGATAATGAGATTGACTTCCAGGTGGAATCCCGGTAGTGGGGGGAACTTATCTGACCGATTCACGTTATGTAAACCGTAGGCCGGGCGACCCCTGTTTGCATTTTCGCCCATCAGTTCGTAAAATTGATGGTAGAGGATATGGATAGGCGGCGAGGGAGGTGATAATGGAGATGATTCTGGGTGCTATCCAGAGGGCAGGTCGATTCCTCCTTATCGCGGGTATGCTGATCCCAGCGACCCTCGAAGGGCAGCAGGTCTATTTCGGCAAGAACAAGGTCCAGTACCAACCGTTCAAATGGTCGTTCATCCAGACCGACCATTTTGACATCTACTTCGCTCAGGACGGGCACTACCTGGCGGAGTTCACGGCGGTAGCGGCCGAATCGGCGTACGCGTCAATCAGCAAGCAGTTCCGGTACCAGCTTGTGAATCGCGTGCCGCTCATCATTTACAATTCCCACAACGACTTTCAGCAAACCAACGTTGTCAACACCTACCTCGAGGAGGGCATCGGGGGGGTCACCGAGCTCTTCAAGAATCGTGTGGTGATACCCTTTGAGGGCGAGTACAAGAAGTTTCGCCATGTCATCCACCACGAGCTCGTCCATGCCGTCATCAATGATATGTTCTACGGCGGTTCGATCCAGTCGATCATTTCCAATAACATCACGCTTCAGATTCCGCTCTGGTTCAACGAGGGACTCGCTGAATTCGAGGCGCTCCGCTGGGATACCAATTCCGACATGTTCTTGAGGGATGCGACGGTACACGAGAAGCTCCCTGAGATCAAGGAATTGAACGGCTACTTTGCCTACCGTGGTGGCCAGTCGGTGTTTTGGTACATTGCGCGAAAGTACGGGGACCAGAAGATTGGCGAGATTCTCAATCGCATCAAGAGTATGCGCAGCGTTGAGGGTGGTTTCCGGGGCTCCATCGGTCTGGGAGTTGATGAGCTCTCCGAGCGGTGGCAGAAGGATCAGAAAGTTCAGTACTGGCCCGACATCGCGAAGCGCGAAGATCCCGCAGACTTCTCCCGCAGACTGACCGACCACCAGAAGGAGGGGGGGTTCTACAACACCAGTCCGACTATCTCACCTCAGGGGGACAGGATTGCGTTTATCTCCAACAGGGATGACTTCTTTGACCTGTTCATCATGAATGCCAGCGACGGGTCCCGGCTTGAGAAGCTCATTGACGGTCAGCAGACGGAAAACCTTGAGGAGTTACACCTCCTCACACCGGGGCTCAGTTGGTCGCCTGACGGCAAACGGCTGGCTCTGGCTGCGAAGGCGGGAGAGGAGGACGCGATTCTCCTGTTCGACGTCGATGACCTCGACAATGAGAAACTTACGTTCGGGCTGGACGGCATCTTCTCGGTTGCCTGGTCACCGGGGGGAGACAAGCTTGCGTTCGTCGGCAACAACTACATGCAGTCGGATATCTACGCATACGATTTTGCGTCAAAGGAGTTGGTCAATCTCACCTCTGATGTCTTCAGCGATTCTGAGCCGGCCTGGTCTCCGGACGGCAAGCGTATCGTCTTTTCCTCAGACCGGGGGGCACTGCTGAAGGAGGAGGGGTTGATGACGATGGACACCGTCGACTATCAGCAAAAGGATCTCTACGTCCTCGATGTGGAAACACGGGAGATCTCCAGGCTGACGGATTGGCCGAGGAGCGACGAAACATCACCTGTTGTCGGGCCCGACGGGAATTCGATTCTCTTCATCTCCGACCGCAATGGGAGCAACAACGTCTATGCCATTACTCTCGATACGCGGCAGTGGCGTCCGGTAACGAACTCCATCGCGGGTGTCTACCAGCTATCTCTCTCGAGGGATGGATCGAAAATGGCATTTACATCCCTGAGCTACTCCGGCTTCGACATTTTCGTCATGCGCAATCCCCTTGAGCGAGACCTGGGCGTAGAGGAACTGGAGCTTACCGAATTCTTCACATTGAAGTATGCGGAGCCGGCGCCCCCTGATACCGGGGCCTTGATTGCGGAGGAAATCGTTCAGGAGGACACAAGTAGTGCGGCGGAGACTCTCTACGGAGACAACATCGAGATTGATTTCAGCAACTACGTGTTTGAAGAAACACACAACGAAACCGTGCCGACCGACTCGACTATTGAGCGAATGCCACAGATTTCGGACAATGTTGACGAGGAAGGGAAATACAAGGTCAACAAGTACAAGCTGAATTTCAGCCCCGACATCGTCTACGGCGCCGCCGGCTACGACACATTCTACGGCATCAGCGGGTCAACGGTGATGGCCTTCAGCGACATGCTAGGCGATCATCAGATCGTCTTCGTGACGAATCTCCTGCTTGATCTCAAGAACAGCGACTACGGTCTGCAGTACTTCTATCTGGGAGGCAGGATTGACTGGGGGATTGGAGGCTTCCACAGCGCGCGGTTTGTGTTCCTGCGGGATATCTTCGGCGAAAGCCTCTACCGATTCCGAACCTATGGCGGAACGGTTGCCGCGTACTATCCCATTGATCGCTTCACACGGTTCGAATACGATCTCACATGGTACAGCGTTACCAAGGAGAACCTTGACCGGATAGAAGCACCGATCCAGCAGCGGAACCTCCTTGTGCCGGGGTTTTCCTATGTTTACGATACGGTCCTGTGGGGGTTCATGGCTCCTGTGACCGGTTCCCGGTACCGGTTCAATATCTTCGGGACGCCAAAGCTGGGGCGTGATGGTCTCAGCTTTGTCAACGTTACGGGCGACTACCGGACCTATCTGCGTCTGGGAAAGTACTATTCGATCGCTCTCCGTCTGGCAGGCGGAGGGAGCTTCGGGACCGACCCGCAGAAGTTTGTCGTGGGAGGTGTGGATTACTGGATCAACCCCTCGTTTGAGGGAGGCTATATCCCCCTGGAAGGTGCCGAAGACTACCTCTTCCTTCAGACCGGTCTTCCCCTTCGCGGCTACAACTACAACGCGCGTATCGGGTCGAGGTACTTCGTTTACAATATGGAGTTCCGGTACCCTCTCTTTGCCTTTCTCCAGGCCGGGCCGTTGCCTGTCGGGCTGCAGAGCCTCGGGGGTGCTCTCTTTTTTGACATGGGATCGGCCTGGAATTCCAAGGAGGGGTTTATTCCCTTCACGAAGACCAGCACCGGAAAGCTCGTGACCCGCGACCTCCTCATGGGTATGGGAACCGGGGCGCGTATATACTTCCTGGTGTTTCTCCTGCGCCTGGATGTTGCATGGGCGTGGAACCTCGACAGGTGGTCACCACCGAAGTACTACTTCTCTCTGGGGGCGGACTTCTGATCACGCCCGGGGACCCCGAGGCGCTTTCTCGAGGCCGTCAACAGCAAGCCAGTCCTGTTGACGGCTTCTTTGTGTGTCTCCTCTCGGCCCAGACCAGATGGGCCCGACGGGACGTGTTGTTTTGTGACAATTTTGCCTATATTCAGCAATCGCTCATTCTGCTTCTCGTGATGATGAAACAGTTCCCTTTGTGGCTGGCTGCCGTCTCCGTGATGTTCGCAGGCTGTGTGCAGAGCATTGCGGTATCGACCGTAGGGGGCATCGTTGATGAAGGGTTCTCCGCCTTCACCGAAGAGGACGACCTGGCGTTTGCCGAGCAAGCTCTTCCGGGTAATCTCAAGCTCTTGGATGTGATGTTGAAGAGTGAACCGGAAAACGAGAGACTCCTGCGCCTGGCAAGCGAAGGGTACAGCAGCTATGCCCTTGCGTTTCTGGAGGAAGAGAGCCCGGATCGCGCTCGCTCGTTCTACTTGCGCGGTCGTGACTACGGACTGCGTCTGCTGAGACAGCAGGAAGATATCGCAAAGGCCCTTGACGGCTCGCCGGACGACCTTCGCGCGGCGCTTGCCGAGCAAGATCGTGACCTGGCGCCCGCTGCCTTCTGGACGGCCTTCGGGTGGGGAGGATACATCAACATCACGCTCACCAGTCCCGACGCAATCGCAGATCTTCCCCGGGCCGAGGCGTTGATGGCATTCGTTGCTGAGCACGATTCCTCCTACTATTTCGGAGGTGCGGATCTGTTTCTCGGTGCCCTCTATGGCAGCCGCCCGAAGCTGCTGGGAGGTGATGCTGAGAAATCCCGGGCGCATTTTGAGCGCGCCCTGAGACTTAATGAGGGGAAGTTCCTCATGACGCACGTCTACTACGCACGATCGTACGCGGTGCAAACGCAGGACGAGGTGCTCTTCGAAGAACTTCTGACGGCGGTGGAGGAAACCCCTCTGGATGTCCTGCCGGACTACAGGCTTGCCAACGCCGTTGCAAAGGAGAAAGCGGCGCGGTTGCTTGCCAGGAAATCGGAATTGTTCTAAGCATGGGAGAGGGTACTGTGAAACGTATGTGCTGTCTCGTTGCGGTCTGTCTGTCGGTTTTCATCGTGATTTCCTCACGCCAGGAAGCGGGTGCCCAGGAACATCTCATCAAGTTTGCCACGGTGGCCCCGGAAGGGAGCACGTGGATGAAGATCATGCGTGAGTTCGACGACGCCATCAGGAAGGAGAGCGGGGGGAGACTGGGCTTCAAGATTTACGCGGGGGGTGTTCAGGGAGAGGACAAGGACGTTATGCGACGAATCCGGCGCGGGCAGCTCCACAGTGCGGGCTTCACGGGATTCGGCATCGGGGAGATCTCGCCAAAGCTGCGCATACTGGATACCCCGTTCCTCTTCAAGAACCACGACGAGGTGGACTACCTTCACCAGAAGTTCGCCACACAGTTCGCCCAGGAGTTCCAGGATAATGGCTTTGTGCTCCTCGGATGGGCCGAGGTGGGCCTTGCCTACGTCTTTACGAACAAGCAGGTGCGCACATCAAGCGACCTGCAAGGGGTGAAAATGTGGATGTGGGAAGGAGACCCTGTTGCGCAGGCGGCATTTGCCGCCCTCGGTGTCACGCCGATTCCGCTCTCGCTGGTGGATGTCCTGACTTCCCTGCAGACGGGCCTCATCGATGCCGCCTACGCGACTCCGCTCAGCGCTCTCGTCCTGCAATGGAACACGCGGATGAAGTACATGACGCGGGTTCCCCTGGCAAATGTCTCGGGGGCGGTGGTGGTGTCAAAACGGAAGTTTGACTCGATCCCGCCGGATTTGCAGGAGATCCTTCTCCGGAACGGGAAGAAGTACATGGATGAACTCACCCGACAGAGTCGGCTGGAGAACGAGAAAGCGATAGGGACGCTGATTCGGAACGGTGTGACAATGGTGGAGGTGACATCCCCGACCACTCTCAAGGAGTATGTCGACATCGGAAGGGAAGCGCGCAAGTCACTCGTGGGCACGTTGTATGATCAGGCGTTCCTCGACAACATAGAGAAGACAATCGCGGAGTATCGGAAGGAGCATTCGGAATCCCAATGAGGCTGCTCCGCGCGCTGAACCGGGCGCTTGTTCGTGTCGAAACAGTCCTGCTGGTGGTGTTCCTCGGCGTGATGGTTGTACTCGCCTTTGCCCAGGTGCTGATGCGCAACGTTGCGGGGACAGGTTTGCTCTGGGCTGATCCCCTGGTGCGCCACCTGGTTCTCTGGGCCGGCTTCATGGGTGCCGCGCTTGCCACAAGCGAAGAGCGCCACATCAGCATCGACGCCATCAATAAATTCCTTCCGAGCCGTGCCAGGCACATCGTCAAGATCTCCACAAACCTCTTTGCAGCGGTGACCTGCTACTTTCTCGCCTCTGCAGCCTGGG
>WOR8_10004689_pt1 | contig 13834 bp, 15 predicted proteins | sample DeeMarSeWOR38_10_FD_19890 | JGI IMG/M metagenome (IMG submission 19890) | reverse complement strand
GACTGCGCTCAACCTGCGCGACTTGTGGGTGTATCGTGAGTTGGTCTTCTTCATGATCTGGCGTGACATCAAAGTGCGCTACAAGCAGACTATGCTGGGTGCTGCTTGGGCAGTCATCCAGCCGGTCATGACCATGCTGGTCTTTACCTTTATCTTTGGCTCCGGCGCTCAATCAGGCCAGTCGTTCTCTGACTTCCAACAACAACATGATCACGAAGGTGTACTTCCCACGACTGGTATTGCCAATCGCGTCCGTGCTGGCGGGACTTGTTGACTTTGCCATTGCCTTCGTCATACTGATTGGGCTGATGTTCTACTACAAAGTTTCTCCAGCCTGGAATGTACTCTGGGCGCTACCACTCTTTATGCTGTTAGCAATTGTCACGGCATTGGGGGTGGCGCTCTGGCTCTCAGCCATCAATGTCAAATACCGTGACGTGAACTACGCTCTGCCGTTCTTAACCCAGTTCTGGCTTTTCATTACGCCGGTGGCATACTCCGCCAATGTCATTTCTGAGAAGTGGCAACTGGTCTACTCGCTCAATCCGATGGCGGGTGTTGTCAACGGATTCCGTTGGGCGCTGCTCGGCGCTGGGAACGGCCCCGATATGGCGCTCTGGGTTTCAGCCAGCATTTCTCTGGTCATTCTTGTTACAGGGCTGTTCTATTTCCGCAACATGGAACGCACCTTCGCGGATACGATCTAATGACAACAGCCATCAAAGTAGAAAATCTGGGTAAACGCTATAAGATTGGTGCGGCCCCCACCAAATTTAAATATGGGATGCTGCGTGATGTCATTGTGGATACCGCCACCGCGCCCATTCGTTGGGCACGCGCATTGGCCAATAAGCAGCCGCTTCTTGAAGACCAGCCGAACTACATCTGGGCGCTGAACGATGTTTCTTTCGACGTGGAAGAAGGCAAGGTGCTCGGCATTGTGGGACGTAACGGCGCGGGCAAAAGCACCCTGCTCAAAGTCCTTTCACGCGTCACCGAACCGACCCGTGGAACTGTCACCGTGCGCGGACGGGTTGGGTCATTGCTGGAAGTTGGTACCGGCTTCCACCCCGAACTGACCGGCCGCGAAAACATCTATATGAACGGCGCGATTCTGGGTATGAAACGCGCCGAGATCGAAAACAAATTTGATGAGATCGTGGCCTTCTCCGAAGTTGAGCAGTTCATTGATACGCCCGTCAAACGCTATTCATCGGGTATGTACCTGCGCCTGGCCTTCGCTGTTGCAGCGCATCTTGAACCCGAAATCCTGGTCGTGGACGAAGTGCTGGCCGTTGGCGACGCCGAATTCCAGAAGAAATGCCTCGGTAAAATGGGTGACGTGGCCCAGCAGGGACGCACCGTACTCTTCGTTAGCCACAACATGTCCGCCATTCTGCGCCTGACCGAAGAAGCTATCGTGCTGGACAAGGGCAAATTGCTAATGCGTGGCCCCACGCAACAAGCTGTGGATTACTATCTTTCATCTGGGCAAGCGCAAGCCGGCGAGCGTCTTTGGGATGCGGACGAAATCTCCCCCAACGCTGCTCCTTTCCGCCCAATAGCCATGCGTCTGAAAGACCAAAAGGGCAAAGTCATTGACACTGTTCGCTCCATCGAGCCGGTCACAGTTGAGATGGAATACCGTCTCGAAGCGCCGCTCACTGGCCTACGCGTCGGTTTTTATCTTAGTTCCATGCGCGGCGAGTACATCATCACAGCTTTTGATACCGACGATGCTAAGCAATATGAAAAATTCAGCGCGCGCGACAGTGGTCACTACATCAGCCGCTGCACCCTGCCCGCCGATCTGCTCAACGAAGGCCGTTACTCACTGGGCGTCAACGCCAGCACCTTCGGTGTGCAACGCTATTTCCAGGATGAGCAAGCCCTGGCCTTCAGTGTGGACATCTCCGGTGCGCCCGGCACCCAATGGGCTGAACCGCGCCAGGGGCCGATCCGCCCGCGGCTGGATTGGAACATCGAAAAAGTTGAATAGTACTTATTGGTTTAACAAGTCTTACTGGTCTGACTTGTCCGGCTGACAGACTTGTTAGACTTTTTAGACAAGATCCTATGGCAAATACATCATCTATCAAACAGCTTCTCGGCCAGATGCCGTTTACCGCCGACCTCTACGATGCACTTCGTAAAGGCCGCCCGCGTACGCGTTATAACCTTGAACAATTAGCTGCGCATTTGCCTACCGCCGTTGAACAGGTGCGTGCATACGCCGAGAAGGCGCCCGCTGGCAAAAAGCTCCTGCTCTTCGCTACCCTACATTATTGGGTAGAACAGGCCGCTATGATCGGGCTGGCCTTGCGCGGGATGGGATATGATGTCACGGTTGCGTATCTGTCCTACAGCGATTGGCGCAAGGAAACGAATCCCTTCGATTTGCGGCGGCAGGATCTGTACACCAAACGTGTGCTGTCCTCGATGGACGGGTTGGTGAAATCTGTCTCACTGCTTGAAGCGCGTAAGATAGTATCTTTGCCTGCTGAGATGGAAAATGCCGTCGAAACAGCCTCCGCTTTCGATACGATGTATACGCTTCAGGTGGAGGATTTCGATCGGGATTCCGAGTTATATAGGCTGCGGCTGAGAATGAACCGATCTGCTGCGTTAACGGCACTGGCTCTTTTACAGGATGAACGCCCGGACGCTGTCCTCGTCCCGAATGGACTGGTCACCGAGTTGGGCGTCTTTTATCAGGTGGCTCGTTATCTGGATTTGCAGACCGTCACCTACGAGTTCAACGACCAACGCGAGCAGATCTGGCTCTCTCAGAATAACATTGTCATGCACCAAAACACGGATGCGCTATGGGCAGCGCGCGGTGAGACCCCACTGACCGATGCCGAGCGCGAAGAGATCGCCGCATTGGAAGATGCCCGCACGAGCGCCAAGAAATATGGAAAAGGCACGCGCTTCTGGCAGGATGTTGCTTCGATGGGTGGTGAGCAGTTGAGAGAGACACTGGGCCTGGACGAGCGCCCGGTGGCGCTGCTGGCGACCAACGTGCTGGGCGACAGTCTGACGCTGGGGCGTAATGCTTTTGCCGAATCGATGGCTGAGTGGATCGAAAAAACGGTGCAGTATTTTGCAAAGCGGGATGATGTGCAATTGGTGGTGCGTGTGCATCCTGGTGAGCGTCTGATGAAAGGCCCCTCGATATTGGGCGTGATCGAGCGCGCCCTGCCGGAACACCCCGCACACATTCAAGTGATCGGCCCGGACGAAAAGGTCAACACATACGACTGCATGGAGATTGCCGGATTGGGACTGGCTTACACGACCACGGTCGGCATGGAAATGTCAATGCGCGGCGTGCCGGTCATCCTGGCAGGTAACACACATTACCGCGGACGCGGATTCACTTTTGACCCGTCTAGTTGGGACGAATACTATGCTATGCTTGACTGCCTTTTATCTGATCTACCCGCATATCGCCTGAGTCAAGAGCAGGTTGAAACCGCCTGGAATTATGCCTATCGTTTTTTCTTCGATTTCCCTATGCCCTTTCCTTGGCGCCTGATGCACTTCTGGAAGGACGTGGACATCTGGCCGTTGGAGCGTGTGCTTTCAGAAGAAGGCCAAGTTGAATACAAAAAGACGTTTGATTATCTGGCCGGTGAGCCTATAAAATGGTAATTATTTGGTTGGTAGGGACACGATATATACTTGCGCCTGCGCGCAGTGCGGATGTCGAGTCCCTACCACCATGCCAAACGGAATTATGACCAACACCAAGCAACAGGTACGCGAATTCTATGACCAGATCGGTTGGTCGCAAGTCGGTGATGGGCTGTACCAGAACGCCCGCTACGAGGACTTGCGGCCTGTTTCGCGTGACTACATCCACAAGTGTCATTTACGTGTCAAGCGACATCTGTCGCCTTCCGGATATTTCCTGCTGGACGCGGGCTCTGGCCCCGTGCAGTGGCCTGAATATTTGATGTATTCCGAAGATTACCGTTATCGCGTCTGTGCGGATATCTCGATCACCGCCCTGCGCGAAGCCCGAATCCGACTCGGCGAGCGTGGATTGTACGTAGTGGCCGACATTGCCAACCTGCCCTTCAAAGAGGATGCTTTCGACGGTGAAGTCTCCATGCATGCTATCCATCACCTGCCCCTGAGCGAACATAAGCGTGCCTATGTTGAGTTACATCGCGTGCTTAAGCCTGAAAGTAGCGCAGTGATTGTCAATGGCTGGCACGAGCCGTTGCTGATGCGCATGGCTGAACCTTTCATCCAGTTGGGACGCCTGCTCTCCGGGCGTGGGCTGAAACGCAAAAAAGACTGGTCCGAAGAAGACGATCAGGCTGGAACCTTTGTTGAAAAGTTGACCCCTCGCTGGTTAAATCAAGAACTCAAAGACACGGTGGATTACAAAATCTATCCCTGGCGCAGCCTGAGTCCGCGTTTCATGCGCTGGTTTGTGAAGCCAAAGTTTGGCGGGAAATTTTTCTTGCGCGTGATCTTTTGGAAGGAAGAAAAATTTCCAGGCTTTTTTGGAAAGCACGGACAGTATCCAATGATCGTGATTCGGAAGTAAAGTTATGTCAAAATTCACAGATCCGCATTATCTCAAAAATGAGCAGTATCGCGATTCATCAAATCTGAATGCTCGCGTAGAGCTTCATCGTCGCTTCAGTACGAATACTTATGGTTGGTTCCCCTGGATTTTCGACACTTTGGAAACCTTGCCCAGCCCCGCACGTGTGCTTGAATTGGGATGCGGCCCCGGTTACATGTGGAGAGAGTGCGTAGACCGCATTCCGACTGGCTGGAGCATCACCTTGAGTGACCTATCGGATGGGATGGTGGATGCTGCCTGGCGCAACATGGTTGTCACCGGTCGCGCTTTCAAGTTCGAGCAGATTGATGCACAGTCCATCCCTTACCCGGATGAAACCTTCGATATTGTCATCGCCAACCATATGCTTTTCCATTTACCTGATCGCCCTAAAGGATTAACAGAAATTCAACGTGTTCTCAAACAGAGTGGACATTTGATTGCCACCACCGTTGGTGATGGGCACCTCACCAAGATAGTTAATTGGCTCAAGGGTGTCAGTTCTGAGACCGACTTTGAACCGTTTGGCAATCCATTTACACTCAATAACGGGCTTGAGCAACTGACGCCCTTTTTTTCGCAGGTTGATATTAAACGTTATGATGACAATCTTCGTATTACAGAAGTTGAACCGTTGATGGATTTTATTCAATCAACGTATAGAGCAAAGGAATTATCTGTATCTGCATTGGCAAAAATCCGCCAGGAAATAGAAGAATTGCTTGAGGCTAAAGGCGAAATATTCATTACAAAGGACTCCGGCCTGTTTATGGCCGTGAAATAGGAGAAATTATGGATTGGAAAGATAAAGCTATCCTCATTACCGGTGGCACCGGCTCGTTTGGCAAGAAATTCACCAAGATCCTGCTAGCAGAGAAAAACCCCAAAAAGGTCATCATCTTCAGCCGCGACGAGCTCAAACAGCACGAGATGCGTGTGGCTGGCTACAATGACCCGCGTCTGCGTTACTTCATTGGTGATGTGCGCGACCGTGAGCGCCTTGTGCGAGCTATGCACGGTGTAGATGTCGTGGTGCATGCCGCCGCGCTCAAGCAGGTCCCGGCTTGCGAATACAATCCGATGGAAGCCATCAAGACCAATATTATCGGTACCAGCAACGTGGTCGAGGCTGCCCTGGATGTTGGCGTTGAAAAGGTGCTGGCACTCAGCACCGACAAGGCTGTCAACCCGGTCAACCTGTATGGCGCCACCAAGTTAGCCGCCGAAAAACTAGTTATTCAGAGCAATGCCTATGCCGCTGGAACAGCCACGCGTTACTCCTGCGTTCGCTATGGCAACGTGGTGGGTAGTCGCGGCTCGGTGGTGCCCTTGTTCCTTAAGCAGCGCGCCAGTGGGAAAGTCACCATTACTGATGACCGCATGACACGCTTCTGGCTCTCCCTCGAGCAGGGCGTGCATTTTGTCATCAATTGCATCGAACAGATGGAAGGCGGGGAAGTCTTCGTCCCGAAGATTCCCAGTACCACCATCATCGATCTGGCAAAAGCCATTGCGCCCGAAGCCGAAATCGACATTATCGGCATCCGCCCGGGCGAAAAGCTCCACGAGGTGCTCATCTCTGAAGACGAAGCCCGAGGCACCGTAGAGCGTGACGGCATGTTCATTGTCAAACCCCCAGAAACACTCTGGAAACGAGATATGACCTACCAAGGCGAATCTCTGCCCGATGGTTTCCGCTATTCCAGCGACAACAACAGCGAGTGGCTCGACCTGGATGGCATCAAACAATTTGTTGCTCCATTCGAAAAACTTTTCATGGCTGGCAAACTGGAAGGCTAAATGCGTATTCTCGTCACGGGAGCAAGCGGTTTGCTGGGTCTCAATCTTAGTTTAGGGATGATCGAGACTCACACCATCGTAGGCGTAGACCGCAGTAAATTAGCACATACGCCCTTTGAGTTGGTTCAAGCGGACCTGCTCGAAGCCGGAGTCTGCTCCCGTTTAATTAGCCAAACTCGTCCCAATGCCGTCATCCACACCGCTGCCAACGCTAATGTCGACTCCTGCGAATCCGACCCGGACGGCGCCCGCCGTCTCAACGCCGACCTGCCCGGCGAATTGGCGGAGGTGTGTGCCAAACGGGGTATCCAGCTCATCCACATCTCCACCGACGCGGTCTTCGACGGCACCAAAGACGGTATCTACACCGAAGACGACAAACCCAACCCGCTTGGCGTGTACGCCCAGACCAAGCTGGATGGTGAGCGAGCAGTTTTATCGGCCAATGCTGATGCGGCGGTAGCACGAGTCAACTTTTTCGGCTGGAGTCTATCCGGATTCCGTTCCCTGTCCGAATTCTTCTACAACAACCTGTCAACGGGAAAACAGGCCAACGGTTTCACTGACGTTTGGTTTTGCACTATGTTCGTCAACGACCTGGCAGAGACTCTCGTCGGGATGTTGGAGAAAGGCCTTTCGGGGTTGTACAATACCGTTGGGTCCGAAGCGCTGACCAAGTATGACTTCGGGGTGAAGATCGCCCGTCAGTTTGGATTCGACCCAAAGCTAGTTATCCCCATTTCTGTCGAAGAATCCGGCTTAAAAGCCAAACGTTCTCACAACTTGCGACTGTCTGTCCACAAGCTATCCACGGACTTAGGCCTCACAATCCCCGGCGTATCCACCGGAATTGAGAAGTTTTATACACAGCTTCAACAAGGTTATCCACAGAAAATGCGGAGTTATACACAGGCGTAGGGGCGCGGAGACCGCGCCCAACTATTGGGCGGGAAAACCTCGCCCCTACAAATGGAGGTAAACATGGAATTCAAAATCGGCTCACACACCATTGGCCCAAACCACCCGACCTACTTCATCGCTGATATCGCTGCCAACCACGATGGCGATTTGGAACGGGCGAAAATGCTCATCCGCCTGGCGAAAGAAGCCGGCGCGGACGCGGCCAAGTTCCAGAATTTTAGCGCCCCCAAGATTGTTTCGGATTATGGCTTTAAAGCTATGAGCGGTGGACAGGTTTCGCACCAGGCTACCTGGAAAAAGTCTGTCTTTCAGGTTTACGAGGGCGCGTCCATTCCATTTGAGTGGAGCCTAACTTTGGGCGAGGAATGCAACGAAGTTGGAATTGACTATTTCTCCTCTCCGTACGATTTTGAATCGATCGATTTTCTTGATCAGTATGTAGAGATGTATAAAGCTGGTTCTGGTGAAATCGACTGGATTGAAGCCCTGGAGCGTATGGCAAGCAAGGGCAAACCGTTTTTCGTTGCTACTGGTGCCTCGAATATTGGCGAGGTGCAGAAGGCGGTACACGCAATTTTAAAGATTAATAAGCAGTTGTGCCTGATGCAATGCAATACCAATTACACCGCCAGCCCAGATAACTACGATCACCTGCATCTAAATGTTCTTAAAACCTACGCAACAATGTTCCCAGATGTGGTTCTGGGGCTCTCAGATCATACCCATGCAGTTGCCCCGGTTGTGGGAGCGGTTGCCTTAGGCGCGCGTGTGATTGAACGACACTTCACCGACAGCAACGACCGCGAAGGTCCGGATCATAAGTTTGCGATGGATCCCGATAAATGGGCGAATATGGTTGAAGAAACTCGCCTGCTGGAACGTGCACTTGGTTCAGCAGATAAATTCATTGCTGCCAACGAACAGGATACGCAGGTGGTGCAGCGCCGTTGCCTGCGTGCGGCCCGAGACGTTAAAACCGGTGAAACCTTTACCCGCGAGATGATCGATGTACTGCGTCCCGCCACGCCTGGTGCGATCAAGCCTGATCAGATCCAGAATGTGATTGGTACGAAGGCCCTGTCTGATATGCCGCTTGGAAAAGAATTGCGTTGGACGGATTTAGGAGAATAAGTGCGATGTGCTACGCGCGAAGTGCGAGGTGTTGAATGGGAATCAACCGATTTGAAGATATTCGAGCGTGGCAGGAAGCGCGGATTTTGACGAAGCAAATCTATGCTACGACGAGAGAAGGCGCACTTTCAAAAGATTTTGGCTTGCGTGACCAACTGCAACGTGCTGCAGTTTCTGTGATGGCGAATATCGCTGAAGGATTTGATTGCGACTCTCATGCAGAATTTGCTCGGTTCCTTGGATGTGTGCGCCGCTCTGCTGTTGAAGTTCAATCCTTGTTGTACGCTGCTTTAGATGCAGGCCATATCAATCCCGAAATTTTCAAAGAAACCTATGAGCAAGCCAACAAAACCAAAGCAATGGTAAGTGTCTTCAAAAGCTCAATTCAACGCCGAAATTGAGTCGCACATCGCACCCCGCACTTCGCACATAAACTATGAAGATCCTCTACTTCTCCAACGATTACAGCCCTCACGACCACCGCTTTCTCTCAGCAATTCGAGATGGCGGGCATCAAGTTTATCACGTCCGTTTGCAAGCTAATTTTAGGCAAGTGGAAGACCGCCCCGTGCCCGACGAAGTGGAGATTGTCCAGTGGGCGGGCGGACAGCGCGAGTTCCGTTGGCGGGATGTGCCGAAGTTGGTGATGAGCCTGCGGCAGGTTATCAAGCGCATCAAACCCGATTTGATTCATGCCGGCCCTATCCAAACATGCGCCTTCATTGCCGTGCTGACAGGTTTCCGCCCGATTCTGACTATGTCTTGGGGTTATGATCTGATACAGGATGTTCACAAAAATCGCTGGATGGAGAGAATTACGCGTTACGTTTTACACAATAGTACCTATTTCACCAGTGACGCGCTGGTCACGCGCGATAAAGCCGTTGCTTATGGTATGAACCCCAACCGTACCATCGTCTTCCCCTGGGGCGTGGATTTGGCACATTATTCTCCTAAGGACTGGTCAACGGGCAAAACGGACCAACCGAAAAACGCCTTTACGCTTTTCTGCAACCGTGCCTGGGAACCGCTTTACGGGATAGATGTTCTGGTACGGGCATTTGTCAAGGCGGCACAGAGCAGGCCCGAGTTGAGTCTGATGCTGCTGGGAGGCGGCTCACAAGCAGCGCGCATCCGTCAAATCCTGCTTAATGGCGGCGTGCTCGATCGCGTCACATTTGGCGGTCAAGTTTCACAAACTGAGCTGCCACGCTGGTATCATTGGGCTGACGTCTATATCAGCCCGACACACGTGGACGGCTCGTCGGTCTCGCTAATGGAAGCGCTGGCGTGCGGCCTGCCTTGCCTGGTTTCGGACATCCCCGGTAATAAGGAATGGGTGACCGAGAGCGACAACGGTTGGTTGTTCCCCGATGGGGATGCGGACGCACTGGCAACCAAGATATTGCAGGCTTTTGACCAGCGAAAAACCTTGCCTGAAATTGGCCGTGCGGCGCGTGCAGTGGCAGAAGAACGTGCTGATTGGACGAAAAACGCTGATAAATTGATGCAAGCTTATGAACAGGCTATGCAGTTGAAATAAATTCAGGAGGTTCCTATGGTATTTGCATTGATCTTAGCTCTGGCTATCGCCATCGTGGCAGTCTTTTTTGCGCTCGAAAACACCATGATAGTTACAGTTTCATTTTTTGGCTACGCGGTGGATGGCTCGCTGGCGTTGTTTCTTCTGGTCGCTGTAGGAGTCGGTTTGCTGCTTGGTGTGCTGATTATGACGCCCGGACGGATCAGGAGCAGCCTGTCAAATGCACGCAACCGCAAGAAGATTGGCGCACTCGAATCCAGCCTGGATGAACATAAAATAAAATTGGCTGTAGCCGAGCAGCCTGCGCCACCCCCTGCTTCCAAATCAGACTCAACCAGTACAGACCAATAACGCATATGTCGACTCGCGTTATCGCGATCGTTCAGGGACGCATGGGTTCCTCGCGTCTGCCGGGAAAGATTCTGGCGGATATTGGGGGCCAGCCCATGCTTTCGCGCGTCTTCATTCGGACCTCGCGGGCTGCTACCGTTACCGAAACGATTTTCGCAACCACAACTGATCCCAGTGACGATCCGGTAGCCGAGTATTGCGAATTTAGCGGCATCCCATTCACGCGGGGAAACCTGCACGATGTGCTGGATCGATATTATCAAACTGCAAAGGATGCCAACGCAGATGTGGTAGTTCGCATCACTGCTGATTGCCCGGTCATTGATCCGACATTGATAGATGATTGTGTCAATACGTTGCTGGAAGGTTCGTTTGACTTTGTCTGCAATCGCCTGCCGCCGCCCTGGGGCAGAACCTACCCAATTGGTCTTGATACAGAAGTTTGCACCTTTGTTGCATTGGAAAAAGCCTGGAGGGAATCAACAGAGACCTTCCACCGTGAACATGTGCTACCCTACCTGTACGAAGGGGTAGAGCTTTCAGCCGTCAGTCGTCAGCTTTCGGAAGGTGTCTCGCAACGCGGATTTAAAGTCGCCCAACTGCATCACACCACCGACTTCGGCGATTACCGCTGGACAGTCGATACCCCCGAAGATTTGGAATTCATGCGGCAGGTGTATGCTCGCTTCAATGAGCGTGATGACTTCACTTGGAAAGATGTGCTTCAAGTTGTGCATGATGAACCGGAGTTAGCTGCCATCAATTCATCAGTGCGACACAAAACCCTTTACGACAAATAGCATGGCTCTGATCACGCTTTTCTCTGCCCCCAAGCCCTTCACTGACCCGCACATTGCGACCATCCAACGCAATGCAATCAAATCATGGACTTTGCTGCCAGATGTGGATGTCGTCTTATTAGGCGAAGAAGAAGGCCTTGCAGATGTAGTAAAAGAGTTTGACGTAAAGCATATTCCTGGTGTTGCGTTCAGCGAGGACGGTACGCCGCTCATCTCGTCCATGTTCCAATTGACGCGTGAAAATAGCAAAAGCAACCTGCTCTGCATCATCAATGCAGACATGATCCTGATGCCCGATTTTATCGAAGCGGCGAAACAGGCTATAAAGCTAAAAGAGAAGTTTGTTTTGCTAAGCCAACGCTGGGATCTGGATGTGACCAAGCCAATTGACTTCAGCGATGGCTGGATAGATCGTCAATCATCAATTGTCAATCGTCAAGGTTCGCTTCATCGTCCCGTCGGAAGCGACTTCTTTCTCTTCCCTCGCACTTGTTACACTGACATCCCCGATTTCGCCATCGGCCGAGCGGGCTGGGACAACTGGATGATCTTCCATGCACGCCAGGAAAGATGGCCGGTGATCGACTGCACGCCCTCGATTCTGATCGTGCACCAGAATCACGATTACCGTCATCTGCCGGGAGGCAAATCGCATTACACTCATCCCGAAACGGACGAGAACATCCGTCTCGCAGGCGGACAGGCGGCTGTTCGTTACACTATTCTGGATGCTACCCACCGCCTGAAGAACGGGGTACTCGTCGGCCCGGCGTTTACCAGTCTGCATTTCTGGCGCAAAGTGGAGTTGTTCATGCGGAAAGTATTTTTCTTCTTGCCTGAACACACTCTTGAATCCATTGTTCGCCCTAAACGATGGGCGAAACGCCTTCGAAAATTCATCAAAAAACAATCTGTGTAATCTGCGTTCATCTGTGGATAGAAATTATGAGAAAAGGCCAAAACCCTGCCAAATTTGTCAAAGAAGTAGCCAAGCCTGAGCGTATCACTGCCGCCATGCTGACCTACATCCCGTTCCTGAGCGGATTCTACGAAGAAACCCTGGATGTGCTCAAGGTTAGCCTGAATTCGATGCGCACAGACGCCGGTCTGCCCTTCGACTTGTTGGTCTTCGACAACGGCTCCTGCCCCGAAGCGCGGGATTATCTGGTTCAGGAGAAGGAAGCAGGCCGCATTCAATATTTGATCCTGTCTGAGAAAAATGTTGGCAAAGGCGGCGCATGGAATGTGATCCTAGCGGGCGCACCGGGTGAGATCATCGCCTACGCGGACAGCGACGTGCTGTTTTCGCCAAACTGGCTGGCACGCTCAGTCGAAATCCTGGAAACTTATCCCGACGTCGGCATGGTGACTGCGCGTCCCTTCCGTACGCCGCCGGAATTCTACAGCGCCACGCTGGATTGGGCGCGCCAAAACGCCACGCTCGAAGATGGGCAATTTATCCCCTGGGAAACCTTCCTTGAGTTCAATCTCTCGCTTGGGCAAACCGAAGAAGAGAATGTTAAAGTTTATGAAGAGACGAGAGACTGGAGAGTAGAGTACAAGGGTGTGACTGCAATGGCCGGTGCCTCCCATTGGCAGTTCACCGCTTATAAATCCACGCTGCAACAATTCCTGCCTTTTGACATGTCCCGCCCGATGGGACAGGTGCGTCAGCTCGACCAGCGCATGAACGAAGCCGGTTTGCTGCGGCTGATGGTCTCTGATCCGCTGGCGATGAATATGTCCAATACGCTGGGATATTTGCGTGGGGAGTTGGGGAAGAACAAGGTAAAAGGGAAAAAGGGAAAAGGGTTTGCCAGCCGGGTATTGGAATACACGCCGATAAAGAAGGTTTTGCTTGCGGTGTACAACAAGATTTTCAATTGGTATTATTCGTAGATACTCCGCCGGTTGAGTACCGCGAAGCGGAGTACGCTTGCACCGCACTGCGTTTGGTGCAGTGCAGGTGTCGAAACCAGCTTGTAACCTGAAAATTTATCATTTGTTGGTTTCGATACGGCGGACAAGCACCGCCTACTCAACCAACGGATGCAATGAGATGTTTTTATGGCCTGGATGTATATCCTTAAGTGTGCAGATGGTTCTTATTACGTTGACTATACATCTCATAGATTACCTGTCAAGCTGGTGTATGGCGAAGAGTACGATCGTGTTGCAGATGCCTATGCCAGGGAAAAGCAAGTGCAAGGCTGGCGCAGGACAAAACGTGAAGCCTTGATAAATGGTAATCCGGAATTATTACCTAAACTTGCGAAAAAGACTTTCGATAAAAGTAAAATAAACATAGATAATCCGGTGGTTGAGTAGACGGCGGTGATTTTCCGCTGTCGTATCGAAACCACCAGTTAGCAAAGATACTTCTGAAACATGTTGGTTTCGATACGGGCTTCGCAAAAAACGCTCAGCCCTACTCAACCAACGGACATACAATAAAACTCATGACTAAACGCATCTTCATCTCTGCCGACCACGGCATGGCCATCATCTACTTCCTGCAAAGCGACGTCGTCCCGACGCTGCTGGATGCGGGTGTCGAAATTGTTGTCCTGACCGATGATGAAACCAAAGACAAAATTGCTGAGCGTTTCGCGCGACCGGGGCTGACCTTCGAAGGATTGCGGCTCAAGCAGGCGGACGACTATGCTAAAAAAGTCAGCCCACGTCTGCAATGGATCCTTGCTTACC
>WOR8_10008246_pt1 | contig 13852 bp, 8 predicted proteins | sample DeeMarSeWOR38_10_FD_19890 | JGI IMG/M metagenome (IMG submission 19890) | reverse complement strand
TGCGCCTCAGGTGGGATCCGAAACGGATGAGCAAGTGGGTGATGATCGGCGCCACGGCCTTCATCTGGATCTTCATCAAGCTGCCGCAGGAGTACATCCTGCACATCGGCCAGTTTGACACCACCGTCTGGGTCGACGCCTTCTTCGAGGCCTTGCGGACCTCGTTCTGGGTCAAAGTGGCGGTGGTGGTGCTGGTGGTGCTGGTGATCGTCTTCATACGCTGGCTGCTGCGACGCTTGCCGCCGGCCGATTGGAGCCTGAAGCTGGCGGCCGATCCTCTGCCTGCCGCCTCCGGGGACGTTTCGAAAACTCAACCCGAACGCTTTTTCAACAGCGCACTTCTGGAGAAGATCGTCATGGTAGCCCTGGTGAGCGCCGTCTTCGCCCAGATACTTCCGGACGTGCAATCCACCTTCCTCCAGCTCGCCATCGGGGTGGCGTTTATCATCATCGTCAACTCCGCGCTGAGCCACTGGCTGGCACAGCGCGGGACCACGTGGAGCTCCATCCTACGCCAGTTCATCGTGATGACGGTGGTCAACTTCGGCCTGGTCCTGGTCTACGCTTTCCTGCTCCCCAACTTCGAAGGGTCGCTCAACCTGGGGAACACGCTGTTCTTCGTGCTGATGTTGACGCTGCTGGTTACCCTGTACGACCGATATCGACCGGTGCAACTGGAGCGCTTCGCCAACAGCGACTGACTCTGCCACCTAGGCAGTGCCAAAGCAGGGGGGGCCTGTCGAAAGGGACAGGCCGCCCTTACTCACCGCTACCGATCGTCGCCCTGCTGCCGAGCGTTGTGACCGGAAGATCTATACGCCTATGACGAGCCTGAGAATCACCCGCGACACGTTGGGAAAAGATGTGATCGCCGGCCTGACCGCTGCCATCGCTGGCATCCCGGATGGTATGGCTTCGGCCACCCTGGCGGGTGTCAGCCCCATATACGGTCTATACAACCTCATGGTGGGCACCCCCATTGCGGCGCTGTTCACCAGCTCGGTGTACATGGCGGTCGTCAACACCAGCGCCATGGCCCTGGTGGTCTTCGAAGCGCTGGCGCCATATTCCGGGCAGGAACAGACGGTGGCGCTGGTCACCCTGACGCTGCTAGTCGGGTTGTTTATGCTGATCTTGGGTTTGCTCAAGCTCGGCTGGCTCACCCGCTTCATCTCCAACTCTGTTATGCGCGGCTTCCTGACCGGGATCGCCATCGTCATCATTCTCAGCCAATTGTCCGACTTCAGCGGCTATGCCGCGCAAGGAGGCAACCACGTTGCCAAGGCCATTGACTTGCTGCGCCATCCAGACCAGGTTAACCTGGCTACCCTGGTCATCGGCCTTCTGACTGTCGTAATCATCCTCCTCCTGGATCGAACCCGGCTGGGCTCCTTCTCCATGCTGATCGCCTTGATCGTCGGCGCGGTGTTGGTCAAGTTTATCCCCCTAGCATCGGTAGGATTGGTAGGCGATATTCCCGAGGGCTTGCCCACGCCCACATTGCCGGACATCAGCCTCGTGCCGGAGTTACTGCTGTCCGCGATCGCCATCGGCATTATCGGCCTGGTGCAGGCCGCCGGCGTGAGCCAGGGCTTTCCCAATCCCGACGGCAAATATCCGGACCCGGACGGCGACTTCAGGGGTCAGGGGCTTGGCAACATTGCCGCTGGCTTCTTTCAGGGCCTGCCCATCGGTGGCTCTGTTTCGGGAACCACCCTGGTGGTTGGCGCCAGGGCCGGCTCGCGCTGGGCCAACATCTTCACCGGCTTGTTTGTCGCCATCGGCGTGGTGCTCTTCTCCACACAGATCGAGAACCTACCTATGACCTGCCTGGCAGCCATCCTGATCCTGGCTGGCTTCCAGTCGATTAAACCCGCCGAGATACGCAAAGTGTGGAACACCAACCGCTTATCCGCCGCGGTCTTCTCGCTCACCCTGGTGGCCACCCTTTTCCTGCCCGTTCAGCAGGCCATCTTTCTGGGCGTGCTCATCCAGATCCTGCTCTTCATATTCCAGTCTTCAGAGCGCATGACCATCATGGAGCTGGTCCCGACCGCGGACGGCGATTTTCAGGAGCAACCAGCAACTGCAAGTTTGGCCAGCAACCGGGTGACCGTGCTTCTGCCCTATGGCAGCCTGTTCTTTGCGGCCGCCCGCGATTTTGAAGAGGAAGCGCCGTCCCCCGAAGGGGCTAACCACGCTGTCGTTATCATCCTCTTGCGCGGCCGCCAGCAGCTTGGCAGCACCGCCATCGGCGTCTTTGTGCGCTATGCCCAGGCGCTGCAAGAGAGGGGCGGGCGTCTCTATCTGGGAGAGGTGAGCGAAACCGTGCGGGTCCAGCTCGAGAGAACCGGCGACTTACGGGTGATCGGCGGGGAGAACATCCTGATGGCCAGCGACCGGCTGCTCGCTTCCTTGCGACAAGCCTATGACCAGGCCCAGGCCTGGCTGGCCGAAACGACCTCTCGGGGCAATGGCGCATGACCTGTACTGGCGTTCATCAATCCAGGTCGCGTCCGTGAATGGTCACGGCGTGAAGTCTGGCCACCCCCCAGGAGCGGCAACACTTGCCAGAGGGGCTACCAAGAAATCGATACTCAGGAAAATATGTGATATGAAGCGTGCAAACCTTGTGATCCTGGCCTTGATCGTTGTGCTCACCCCCCTGGCGACTCTGTCGCCCGCCTCGGCCCAAGACCAAGAGGCTGGCCAGGTTCAAGAACTCACCGGCAAGATCGAACAGGGGAAACTCCGCTTCTACCTGCTGCCCGATCTCAAACAAGGCCAGACTCTTTACGTGCACGTGAGCGGTACCTCAGGAAACCTGGACCCGCTGGTAGGGCTTGTGGATACGACTTACGATGTCGCCACGCTGCGCAAGGACTACAACGCTGAGCTGGAGCGGATCGTGTCCCAGGGGCTGGATCCCATCCTGGCCGCCGAGGAGATCCGTGACCAACTGCTGCTGGTCTGGGATGACGATAGCGGCGGCGGATTGACGGCAGCCTTCGAGTTCCCGGTTCCCCAGGATGGGGAGTATCGGCTGCTCGTGGGCGGTTCGCTGTCCTACCAGGGGGACCAGACATTCGGCGGCTACCGCGTGCTGCTTGGCCTGGACGCCCCCCAGGTCTTGACGGGCGAGGCGGAGCCCACCCAGGCCGTAATCGCCGTCCCGGATGTGGAGTCAACCCAGCCCGTCGTGGGTGTGGAGGAACTCACCGGGACGCTGGGTGAAGCCAGGAAGTCGACTGTCGTCAACTTACGTGATTTTGAACAGGGCGACACGCTGTACGCCTACCTCGAGGCCAGCTCCGGGGACCTCAAGCCAGGCCTGGTGCTGAGGAATTTCGCCCGCAAACCGATTCGCACCGCCAACCTGGATGGTGAACAGACCTGGACGGGTCTCGAGTACACCTTCCCCGAAACCGGGGAGAATTACCAGCTCGAGATCTTGAGTTCGTCCGGGGAGGAGCCAGCCACCAGCGGCGATTACCGCCTGCTGGTAGGGCTCAATACGCCGGGCGTATTGAGCGGGTTGGCGCCCGCCACGGGGGATCCGGTGGTCGAGCAGCCGGTGGAGGTAAAAATCGGGGTCAAGCTACAACAGATCATCGGGGTCAACCAGGCCGAGGAGAACTTCAACGTCGTGGCCAGCATGCAGATGCAGTGGCGTGATCCGAGGCTGGCTTACAACCCGGACGACTGCGACTGTTGGGTGAAGCTGTACACCGAGAAGGAGTTCGACCGCTTCCTGGCCGACGTCCAGGGGCGCTGGCCCGATTTCACCATCGCCAACCAGCAGGGCAACCGCTGGACGCAAAACCGCCTGGTCGTCCTCTTCCCAGATGGCAGTGGCACCTATTTCGAGCGCTTCACCACCAACATGCAGCTTGACTTCGACTTCCGCCAGTATCCCTTCGACTCCCAGGAGTTCATCATCCGCGTCGATCTGCTGCTTCCCGAAGATTATTACGTGTTCTCAGATCTGGAGGGATTCAGCGAGATCAGCACTGAGCACGGCGAAGATGAGTTTATCATCACCGATTTTGATACATCCGTCACCAGCGTCCAGGGGAGTACCCAGGCCATCACCTCGCGCTTCACCCCCGGCATCTCGACTACTACATTCTACAAGTCTTCTTGCCTATCGTGCTGATCATCGGCGTTTCGTGGGTCACTTTTTTCCTTAAAGACTACACGCGGCGCATCGAGGTCGCCGCAGGCAACCTGCTGCTCTTCATCGCCTTTAGTTTCAGCTTAGCCGAAGACTACCCACGCCTGGGCTATCTAACCCTTCTGGACGTCATAATGGCAACCACCTTTTTCGTCAACGTCCTGGTTGTGATTTATAATGTCTGGCTGAAGCGCATGGAGATGAATGGTCAAGAAAAGCAAGCGGATCAGATCGACAGTTACATGGATTGGATTTATCCCCTCGCTTACCTGGTTCCACTGGGGATTGCGGTAGTGCTCTTCTTCTAGCCCAGATTGTCAAGCTGAAACGCTGATCTACATCGCAAAATGGTCATTTTGAAGACCAGGACCGGCACGGTTTAGACGATTCACAGCAAGTAATGCGTTAGAGATAGAATAAAGGATCCAACTATGATTAAGGCGCCCCTGCGTAGACATCTCAAGTCTCCCTCGATGTGGCTAGTGGTGCTACCCATCCTGTTCTTGGGCATTGCACTCACCACGTTGCCCGGTTATGCCCAGGGACCTGCCCGGGTGCAGGAACTGACCGGGCGTGCCGAAGTAGGCAACAACATCTTCTACACGCTACCCAACCTCAAGCCGGACGAGACCTTGTATGTGTACGTGGAACGGACGTCCGGCAACCTGGATCCATTTGTGGGCCTGTCTGACATCCGCTATGACAGCGAAGCCCTCAACCAGGCGTTCTGGGGCGAAGTCCAGCGGGTCATCGCCGAGGGACGCGACCCGCTGGAAGCACTACCCTCAATCTACGCTGAGTTCTTTGTGACCTGGGATGACAACAGCGGGAAGGGATATGCCGCCGCCTTTGAGTTCACGGTCCCAGCTGCTGGTGACTACCAGCTCCTGGTGTCCCGGACTCCGTCAAAAGACAACTTTGGGGACTTCCGTCTCCTGATTGGCATCGATGCACCCGAGGTTCTGACCGGGGATGCCCAGCCCAGCGGAGACAGGATTGCCTTTTTCGACGAGAAAGCCTCACAAAGGGGCACTTTTGTGCAAGAGATAACCGGAACCATCAGCGCCGAAAGTCCCACCAGCTCCCTGACCCTAAGACCCCTGGACGAAGGCGATACCTTCTACGCCTTCGCTGAAGCCACCTCCGGCGACCTGGCCCCCATACTCGTCTTGGGCGATTTCGGTGACACGCCGCTGCGCACCGCTAATCTGTCCGGCTCCGAGACCAGCGCGGCCCTATCCTATCGCCTGGATGAAGACGTGAGCAATTACTCACTGGAAGTCCTCGCCGAAGGGACGACGGGTGACTATCGCCTGTTACTGGGCATCAACGCGCCCGACGTGCTATCAGGTACGGCACAAACGACCGACCAGCCGGTTCTCAAGGAAGCGATTGAAGTGCGGGTTGGGGCAAAGTTGCAGCAAATTACGAACGTCGATCAGGTGGGCGAGAAGTTTGGGGCAGTGGTGGAGCTCCGCATGGAATGGCAGGACCCCAACCTGGCTTTTAGCCCGGATGAATGTCACTGCAACTTCAAGACCCATACCGGCGATGCGTTCGTTAATTTCACCGATAGGGAAGAAATCCAATGGCCGCAGTTCACTATCTTTAACCAGCAAGGCAATCGCTGGGTCCAAAATCGGAACGTGGTCGTCTGGCCCGATGGTCGTGCGCTCTACTTTGAGCGCTTCACGACCGACTTCCAGGCCCCCGACTTCAATTTCACCCAGTTCCCCTTTGATGCGCAACAGCTCTACATCCGCGTCCACTCTCTTTTCCCCGAGGAGCTATTTACCTACACCGATCCCGAAGAACTGAGTGGCATCGGCGACCAACTCGGTGAGGAGGAATGGTATATTGTGGATGCCGGCACCCAGATAACCAGCGAGGACGCGCGCTCCCGCTTCGCCCTTCGCTTTGAGGTGCGCCGCTACCTGACCTTCTACATTTTCCGTATCATCGTGCCTATTGTCTTGATCATCATCGTGTCGTGGTTCACCTTCTTCTTGAAAGATTACGGCAAACGGGTCGACGTGGCCGGCGCCAATCTGCTGGTCTTCGTCGCCTTCAACTTCACCATCTCCGGCGAATTGCCGCGGCTGGGTTACCTGACCTTTATGGATGCCGTGCTGATCGGCGTCTTTGTGATCAGCGCCCTGGTGGTCATATTTAACGTTTACCTGAAGCGACTGGAGTTGAACGACAAGCGCGAGCAGGCTGAGCGCATCGATAAGTATGCCATATGGGTTTATCCCTTAGCCTACGCCGTCGGAGGAGTGATAGCAGTCTGGAATTTCTTGCTTTAGCCGACTGCAGTAGACTGGCATGGTTCGTAGTTGAGGTTACGTGTTGTACGTGTAAGGCCAAAACTATTCCAAGAGGAGAGAAAGTCGTGAAAATCATCTTACGTATCATCATCAACGCCGTCGCCCTGTGGGTCACAGCCCTGGTGCTGCCCGGCATCGTGCTCACCGGGGATATCATCAGCTTGCTGATTGTGGCCATCATCTTCGGTCTGGTCAACGCCTTAATCAGGCCACTCGTGAAGCTGCTGACCCTACCCATCACCGTCGTCACACTGGGCCTCTTCAGCCTGGTCATCAACGCCCTGATGCTGATATTGACCAGCTGGCTGAGCCCCGGCCTGACCATCGAGGGTGGTATCATCGCCGGTTTCCTCACAGCACTGCTGGGCAGTATCATCATCAGCATCGTCAGCACCGTACTGAGCTGGTTCCTGCCCGACTAGGCTGCCTTGAAATTTCTAGAGAGGCGTAGGTGACCGCTTGTAGCGTGACAAGACGTAGGTCACCGCTTGCAGCGTGACAAGACGTAGGTCACCGCTTGTAGCGTGACAAGACGTAGGCCACCGCTTGCAGCAGCGTGACAGACGTAGGTCACCGCTTGTAGCGTGACTGAGGGCTGCTTCATGAACGACAGCGCCAACCCTCGCGAAAAAAGACCTTTTATTTGGGCAGCCATCGCCCTGGCCGCCACGGGCGCCCTGACCCTGGTGGCGCTCCTGATCAGGCGCTGGCGCCGGCAGCGGGCTGAGCGGCTACGCCCAGAAGTACCGCCGGTAACGCCGCCACCCCCTGTACTGGTGCAGGGATTGAGCGAAGCCGAGGCGGAAGCCCGCCGTCTGGAAGGCCAGGACAACGCGATCGAGCTCACACCCCCACGTTCGCTGGGGGTGATCGCGCGTGACAACATCTTGAATATCTTTAACTTAAGCCTGACCGGCTTAGCAGCCTCCCAGTTTCTGCTAGACCGGCCCCTGGACGCCTTGATCAGCCTGGGTGTGATGCTACTCAACATTGGAGTCAATATCTTCCAGGAGCTGCTATCCAGGAGGAGGCTGAAGAAGGTGGAACGCGCCGCGCGCCCGCAGGCGACCGTCATCCGCGACAACCAGGCACGCAGCGTCGATCCCAGCGATCTAGTGCTGGGCGACGTGGTCGTGGCGGGGCCGGGCGACCAGCTCCTGGTGGACGGCCAGGTGGTCGGCGACGGGCACATAGTAGTCGACGAGATGCTGCTCACCGGAGACAGTACGCGGCAGGCCAAACGAGCCGGGGACCCGGTGTATGCGGGCAGCTTCTGTGTCTCCGGCCGGGCCGCTTACCAGGCGCAGAAAGTGGGCCAGCAGCGCCTGATCACCAGCCTGGTCAGCGCCGCACCGACCGCTCACGGTCAATCTACCCCGCTGGAACGCATTGTCCACAGCGTGATGCGGATCCTGCTGGCCATCGTCGTCATCCTCACCCTGACAGCCCTTGGACGGTACTTCAGGCTGGACACTGGCGTATCCGAACAGATCGCCGCCGATGCCATATCGGTGATCTTTAATATTGCGCCCGCCGGTCTCTATTTTATGGTCTTCCTCAACTACGCCTCGGGCAGCGCCGAGCTGGCACGCCGCGGGGCGCTGGTCCACCGCGCCCGGTCGGTCGAGTCGCTGGCCAGTTCAACCATCCTGTGCTTCGCCAGCGACGGCATTCTGACCGGAACGCGCGTGGAGCTTAAACCTCACCAAACTATGGCAAACCAGGAGGGCCTGGCTGAATCGCGCATCCAGCAGATCCTGGGCGACTTTGCCCGAAGCACGTCGCTGAACAACCTGGCCATGCGGGCGATAGCCGCCAGCTTTCCTGGTAACCCGCGCCTGGCCTACGAGGAAGCTCCGTTTCTATCGGTGTATGGCTGGAGTGCGGTCGCCTTCGACGACGACGACCTGCGCGGCCTATACGTGCTGGGGGACCCTGAGGTTCTGGACAGGCACCTGGTTCGGGGCGGCCCGCAAGAGCCAGCTGAGGGTGACCAGGCCGGCCCAACGGCGGCCTTAAAAAAGGTGTCTGCGCCGGTGGGCCGTCTCTTCAAGCGCATCGGCAGGGCCCTGCCGGGCCGTGGGTCAGAGCCGGACCAGCCGGGAGCATCTGAACCCGGGTCCCCTGCCCTTCCTTCTGAGGCTCAGCCGGGCTCATCCGCACCAGTCTCCCCCGCCCCCGAGACTCAGCCCCCTCAGGGGGAGGCGCCTCGGCCCAGTCTGTTCCGGCGGATCGGCAAGCGGGTGAGCGGTGTGTTGCGCCGCGAGGAGGCGCCGCCCCAGGAAGAGGAAACGCCCCAGGAGACCGCAGCGCAAGAAACCCGGCTGCTGTTTGCCTACTATCCGGAGTTGGTCCCTCTCTACACCGATGGCGGGCCGCCCACCTTGCCCGCCGGGCTGATACCCTTGGGCACCCTGCGCTACACCGAGCGAGTGCGTCCCGAGGCGGTCGAGACCATCCAGGGGTTTGCTGAGGCCGGGGTTGCCGCTAAAATCTTTACCTCCCGCGCACCGGACCAGACCGTAGCGCTCCTCAAACAGGCCGGCATGGGTATTGAGGACGCGTTGCCCCTCAGCACGGCCTCGGGTCTCGAGCTGGCCAGTATGGATCCCGAGGAGCTGGCGACCGTCGCCACTGATACCACGATCTTTGGGCATCTCACGCCCGATCAGGCCGGCCAGGTGGTGCGCGCTCTGCGTGCGGGCGGCCAGTCGGTAGCCACCGTGGGCGATGGGGTCAACGACCTGCCCGCCATGCGGGAGGCCAATCTGGCCATCGCCCGGCAGGCCAGCAGCCAGGCCGCGCTGAGCACGTCCGATATCGTCATCCTCAGTGACTCACCCGAGGTTCTGTTGCGGGTGCTGGATAGGGGACAGCGCATAGTAAACGGATTGCTGGACGTCCTGAAGCTGTATCTGACCCAGGTGTTCTATCTGCTGCTGCTCGTCCTGGCTATCCGCCTGCTGGCTGAGGGGTTCCCTTATCGGTCCGCACAGGCCTCCATCGTCACCATAGCCACCCTCACCATCCCGGCCATCGGCTTCTCTTTCTGGGGAGCGGCCGGGGTACTGCCCGCGGCCGACCTGCGCCGCATCCTGGCCCACTTTGTGGCGCCGGCAGCCATCACCATAGCCCTGGCTGGGTTCCTGGTTTACCTGACATTTCTGGATAGGACCGGCGAGCTCGAGTACGCCCAACTGGGTCTTACCTACAGCCTGGTGGCCATGGGCTTGCTGCTGGTGGTCTTTGTCAGACCACCCCTTCCCTTCTCCCGCTGGCGCACTCAGGGCCGCTACGGTGATTGGCGGCCCACCCTGCTGGCCCTGGCCCTGTTCATCTTATTCCTGATTATGACCAGGATCCCCCTGGCACACCAACTGTTCCTGATCGGCCCGCTCCGACAGCCCGACCATTACCTGGTGATTGGGATAGCCGTGCTGGCCTGGGCAGTGACCCTACGCTTTGTGTGGTGGATCGTACCCCTGGTACCCGTAGCGCCCAGGAGACTCTAGTGTTAGAATTGACCAGGTTTGGTTTCCGAGTAAAATAGAAGAACTTGGCGGCTCGTTGCTACCGCCGCAACCCCTGATGGGCACCACGAAACACAAAAAATGTCCGAATAGCAACTCACCCGCGCCACCGTCTATGGGCACGAGTCAGTCATTACTGCGAATAAGACGCTGTAGTAGCGGCCACTCAAGTCGTTACCTTTTCCCGACAATATCAGCAGTACCAGCAACGACTTAAGTCGTCACTACCTTTTCCCGGGAGGTTCTCCGATGACAACAGACAGAGCACTCAGATTCGTTAGCCGTCGCCTCGGCTGGGTCGTGGTTCTGCTCGTGCTTGGCCTGGGCCAGGTCATCAGCCTGGAGTCAGCCCAAGCCCAGGAGGAAGAGGAGGGTCAGGTCCAAGAGCTGGTGGGTCGGATAGACCTGGCCCGGCCCAACAAGTTGTATCTTCTGGCTGACCTTAAGCAGGGGCAGACGCTCTACGTTTACATGCAAGCCACCTCCGGCAACCTGGACCCCCTGGTAGGCCTGCTTGAGTCTGATGCCAATGTTGACACCCTCGGTATGGAGTTTAGGACGGCGATAGAGCAAGTTATTGTCGAGGGGGAAGACCCACTAGCCGCAGTACCCAAGTTTGCCGACCAGGCCTTCCTGGCCTGGGACGATGACGGCGGCCTGGGCTACGCGGCTGCTATGGAATTCCCGGTTCCGGCCGACGGGGATTATATACTGATGGCCGGGGACGCCCCCTTTCCCGGCACCTTTGGCCAGTTCCGCCTTCTCGTTGGGCTGGACGCGCCGCAGGCCCTGGCCGGGGAGGCCACACCGACCGGCGACATTCTGGCCGTCGGCTATGAAGAGATTGCCACGGTTGAGGTAGCTGGCCAGGAACTGACCGGGGCGCTGGCGGCTGGCAAAGAGTCAACCTTCTATAATCTGGACGAAGTCAGCCCGGGCGACGCCTTCTACGCCTATGTTGAGGCCACCTCGGGCGATCTGGCCCCTGTATTGGTGTTGCGCGACTTTGGGGACAAACCGCTGGCCAGCGCCAACGTCGGCGGCCAGGAGACGAGCGCTGCCTTGCAGTACACCTTTGAGGAGGGCGGCCGCAACTTCAGACTGGAGATAGAACGGGGTGGCACAGCCGTTTCCGCCCAGCAGGAGTTGGATGAAAAGGCCGACGTCGAGGGACCTACCGCCGACGAGTATCGACTATTAGTCGGCCTGAACGCGCCTGAGGTGCTGACCGGGCAGGCAGAGACCATGGGCAGGTCAGTATTGCGGGAGCCGCTTGAAGTAAAAGTCGGCGTCAAGCTGCAGCAGATCACCGACATCGACCAGAAGGCTGAGAACTACGGGGCCGTGGTCAGCCTGGTCATGGAATGGGACGACCCCAGCCTGGCCTTCAGCCCCGATTCCTGTAACTGCAGGTTCAAGAACTTCACCCAAAAGGATTTTGACAAGTTCATCGCTCTGACCGGTGGCCTGTGGCCCGAGTTCACCCTCTTCAACCAGCAGAACAACCGCTGGATCCAGAACCGCCTGGTGGTGGTCGACCCGGACGGCCACGCGACCTATTTCGAACGTTTCACCACCACCTTTCAGGCCCCGGACTTCGACTTCAGGCAGTTTCCCTTTGATACCCAGCAGTTCTTTATCCGGGTTGACTCGCTCTTTCCGGAGGAAGTTGTCCTTTTCTCCGACCTGGCGGAGTTCACCGAGGTGGGTGACCAGTTGGGCGAGGAAGAATTCTACGTGACCGACTCTGATACCGAAGTCACCAGCGAGACGGCCACCACCGGGAACATCACCTCCCGCTATTCCTTCCGATTTGAAGCCAAGCGCCACCTGGCTTTTTACGTCCTTCGCATCTTCGTGCCGTTGGGGCTCATCCTTTTGGTGTCCTGGTTCACCTTTTTCCTCAGGGATTATACCAAGCGCATCGAAGCCACCAGCGCCAATTTGTTGGTCTTTGTCGCCTTCAACTTTACCATAGGCAGCGACTTGCCCCGGCTGGGCTATCTGACTTTCATGGACGCCATCCTGGTGGCCGCCTTCGCCTTCAGCGTGTTCGTGGTCGTGTATAATGTGTTTCTGAAATGGTTGGAGCTGGCCGACCGCGAAGCTAGAGCTCACCGCATCGACCGCTCTATGATCTGGCTCTATCCCTTGGGCTATTTGCTGGCTTTCGGCAGCGTGGCGCTGCTGTTCTTCGTTGTCCAACCGCCCATCATTTTCGCCTAGAGGCTGTAAGATGCTAGGGTCACGTTTCCGAGCAAACTCGAATAGGGAGGGAGAACCGTGTGCATCATTGGCTGGATTGTCTTGGGTGGGCTGGCGGGTTGGCTGGCCAGCATCGTTACTGGTTGGAATGACCGCATGGGTTGTATTGCCAACATCGCGGTGGGCATCGTCGGAGCTCTCATCGGCGGCGCAATAGCCAGTTCTCTCGGCGGCTCAGGAATCACCGGGTTTAACATCTACAGTCTGCTTGTGGCCGTGATTGGGGCCGTGGTCTTATTGGTGATCATCGGCCTGATCAGGAAACTGGCGACCTGATCCGGGCATAGCCTACCTGACCGACGGCGAACTGGACGGCGCTGGGCATTGGCCTGGCCTTTATCTGGGCCGCGGCTATGCTCCTGGTGATCGGCGGTATCATGTTGATAGCCAGGGCATTCCAGCAGCGCTCGGCCTGAGACCCCCCATAGGCAATTGAGACACACGACTGGCGGTCCTTGAAGGACCGCCAGTTCTCATTGCAGGCTACGAACTGATCTCCCGCGTCCAATCCACTGATGTTTCCTGCAAGCTCTCCACGAGAGCCAGGACGAGCGAGACGACCTCTCCCAGCTTGGCCGGACTGACCCACTCGACGCTGTCGGCCCGCAAGTGATCCAGCCGGAGCCTGCCCACCGAGCTAAAGGCCAAGCTGGGCACCCCCCGCCAGGCAAAGGTGGCGTGGTTGCTTTCTGGCCAGGGATCGACCCACACCACGCCCGGATACGCTGTGACCAGCTCAGCGACCTGCTCCTGGAAGGCACCCGAACTGGCGAAGATGGCGATGCTGTTGGCGCCCAAGTACTGCCCCACAGCGTCGAAGTTGATGGCCACTAGGATTTCTTCGAGTTGATCCCCGCAGCGACGCAGGTATTCGTCATCACCCAGCGGCAGATACTCGTGGCCGCTGAACGCGATCCACTCCAACCCGTGCGTCAGTTCCTGCTGGCCAAGGACCTGGGCCAGGGCCAGCAGGACCGCCGCGCCGGCCGCATTATCCACCGCTCCCGGCGTGTCGATCGTGGTATCGTAGTGAGCGCACAGCACAATCCGCGCCGGGCCCTGGCCCACCTTTCGGGCGACGACGTTGCAGGTGTGGCCTGGCGCTTGCCGGCTCCTGATCCGAAGCTGCGTGGTCGGAACACCCTGCCGCAACAGCCTCAGGCCAACCCGGGCCGGCACCGTGGCCGAGGGGATGGGGAACTCCCAATCGACGATCACCCGCTCCAAATCACCCGGCCGCGACTGCACGGTGATCAGTGCTGCCGGGTCCTTCTCCTCTAGCAGGCGTATGATGTGATCTTCCCGCTCGCTCTTCAGGAACCAGGACTTGGGCGACAGCGGCGTCTTGGTCAGATCGCCGTACAGGATTCCGATGCGCCCCGCCAGATCAGCCGCTTCCAGTTCGGCCAGGGTACCCATAGCTACAGCAGGGGCCGAGACGTCGCAAGGGGGAGAGAAGGCATTGGCCGCAGCGTCCAGCTGCTCTCCGTCCAGCACCAGGCTGGTCCCATCGTCCTGCCAGGCAGGACACTCAAATCGCTGGGCTTCCACGTCCA
>WOR8_10004316_pt1 | contig 13856 bp, 12 predicted proteins | sample DeeMarSeWOR38_10_FD_19890 | JGI IMG/M metagenome (IMG submission 19890) | reverse complement strand
GTGAGCTGTCTGCTCTCAGCGCTTCTCCTGGTTGCCTTTGCGCCGCCGACGCGAGCCGTGCCCTTTATCGATTCCGGATACGGTAGTCAAGCGGCCTACTACCTGCCTGAGATCAACGCCATGGGTGGCACGGGTGTCGCCCTTTACCGGGGTGGTCTGTCGAATGTCTTCAATCCGGCTTTCCTCAGTTGGGAGGAGAGCCAGCGGTTGGATTTTTCAGTCTCTTTCGAGCTCGAAACCGAAGAGCGCTACGTGTCGCTGTTCGACAGCTTCGAGAGTAGAGTCACCGATACCGTAATTGCCAGCAACCGGCACGATTTTTTCAACACCGGATTTGCATACGCACAGCGACTCGGTTCGAAATCGCCGGTAACCTTAGGTTTCTCCCTGACGGATCGTTACTCCTTCGAGTATCAATTCGAGGAAGAGGTGCGTAACCCTGTCGGCAGCGATCCTCCTCCCGACCGCGACCGTATTCTGTCGGAGCGGGCTTACGATGTGAACGGTATTTTACGCTTCTTGTCCCTCGGAGCAGCCGTGGATGTTTCGCGGGTCTTGGCGTTCGGAGCGGCGGTCCATTACGGATTCGGGACCCGTGAACTCATCGTTCGGCAACGAGATCTTGTGGATTCGGAATTGAGTCTCTACGAAAAGGAAAAATTCAGCCTAGACGGTGTGAATTTCACCCTCGGAGGGCGTTGGCGGGTGAGTGATCGGGTCGAGTTGGGGGTGGCGTGGGAAACACCGATGGTGGCGTCTGGTAATCTTTTCCACGAAATCACTTATGGTGTGGCGCCCGACTCGATGCAGACTGAGAGTGGCAGTGGGAGGGTGGACTATCCTAACATCATACACGGTGGCATTACTTATCGCCCCCGCAACAATCCCCGCACGGTTTTCACAATGGATGCGGTTTTCTCCAATTGGAGCGATCTTAAGGACAGCCGGGTACCGAATGACAACCCAGAGCTTCTCGATACCTGGGATTGGCGGGTCGGTTTACAACACACCTTTTACAACAACATGCCGGTGAGATTTGGTTTCCGGCGTTTGGACAGCTACCTTGATCGTGAAGCGAGTTATACCTTTTTCACCGCCGGCCTCGGTATGCCGTTTGCCAGGGGGAGTTTCGATTTCTCCTTTGAACTGGGCAAGATCGTCAGTGAACAAGAGCATCTTTTCCTATATCCCGAGTTCGTGGACGATTACGGAACCTCATTCACCTATCCGGAAATCGCGCGGGTCGAGGATACACGCCTACGCTTCGGAATTGGGTACAGCCTCTCATGGTGAGATTCGATGAGGGGAGACATGCAGTCGAGCCGAAACAGCGCAGAAATTCCGGTTTTCGCCCGGCAGGCACGTCGGGCGACCGATTCTTTGCCTCTGAATTCAAAGCGTATCTTCGCCGGGGCCGGTATTTTCTGGTTGATTTCGGTTTTGGTCGGTTTGAGTGGTTGTGGCGAATCCGTCACCATACCTCCGCCCGAGCCTCCGCAATCGGTTCTCATCGGGGTGGAGCAGAACAAGGTGGTCTGGTCCGTGGACCAGCCCACACGAGGGGCGGTGCGTTACGGGTTCATCAGTGGCGAGTACGACCGCATTGCTTATCCACTCCCTGGCGACGGTGCGGACAAGGATTACAACAGTGGACATGAGGTGCCACTGCTGTCGGCTGTGGCCGGAACTCCCATCTTTATCCAGCGCACCGACTTGACCACGGCCGGCCAGCTCTTTGCTGCAGCCGAGGAGACGGTCGTGTTTGAGAGCGTGCCGGTAGACCCGGCGTTGCTGACCATGACCACCATCGATGTGCAATTTGGTGACGCTCATGTGTTCCAACTACCCAGCGCAGACAAGATCGTGATGATAGACGCCGGCAATCCTTACGTGTCCCGGCGTGGCCAAACAGCGCCCCAACATGTCCGGCGTTGGCTAGAAGATCGAGCAGTGGACCGGATCGATGTTGCTTTGGCCTCCCACATGCACTCCGACCATTACGGCGGATTTGTCTGGGGGGCGGACGCAGCCGAAAACGGCATTTTGGAACTCTACGAGGTCGGGAGTTTTTTGGATGTTATTGAAGTATCCGGCAACAGTGACAGACATGCAGACCTACAGGAACTGTTGTCCAGCCTGAACATCCCCCGCCACGTCATCACACCCGGCATGTCCGACCAGACCAATCCGGAACTGTTGGGCTGGGATCCCGCAGTTCACGTGCTGGTCTTGAATGCGGGTAGCCAAGCGGAATGGGCAAACATTTCCCATACCGGGACGAGGATCAACAACGACTCCATTGTCCTGAAATTCAACTACGGCGAGGTCGATATCATCACCGGTGGGGATTGCGAAGTTGAGGGAGAGGCCCGTATTCTCAGCCACTTCTCACAGGAGTTAGATGAAGTCGAGCTTTTCAAAGCCCATCACCACGGTCGTTATGATGCCAATTCGTTGGAATTCCTCAGCGTCATCGCTCCTCGTATTTCTTTCATCCCTGTCGCCTTCGCTGCCTATTACGAGGGCCCGGACCAGGGCGCCGAAGACACGGCTCAAACTCTGGCCCGCTTGGCCGTCGTGCAGGCCGATGTGTTCCGCTTCGATGCGGCTGAGCCGCTGGCGTGGGAGAATGACAATCGAACCTTTTGGCATACGACTTTCATAACCGACGGGATCAGCTACGAAGTCCGCATCGTACCTTCAATCTGGGGCATCTGAGTCCGGTGAAGAGTCGTTACAATTGAAGCGTATGGACTCGGGAACAACCTTTGAATGATCCTGGAGTTGTCCGATACCGAAGCCGCTCCAAGGAGTGCGAATCATGAAGAGCCCTTCTCTGATCAACGCGGTCCCGTCGACCTGGTGTCTGCGCCGCACTCTCGCAATGTTTTGGCGCAGGGTTGCCGCCCTGTTTTTTCTGGTAGTGATTCTGACGGTGTTTCTGGTGGCTTTGGCGCCCTGGGTCAACCTCCACGCAGGTACCAGCGACGTCATCCGGTTGCACCTCATGTGGACCAACGACCTGCACGGCCATATCGCTCCGGAGGGCGCATATTTTTTGAATCCCAACTTCCCGCCACCTCTCGGGGGAGGTGCCTCGGCGGCTCGGTACATCAAACAGGTCAGAAGTAGCGCTGCTGAAAAGGGTGAACCAGTCCTGTTGCTAGACGTGGGGGACATGTTCCAAGGGACTCCTATTGGAACCAAATCCGAAGGCGAAGCCGTCATCGCCTATTTCAATGCCATTGGCTACGACTTCGCGGTGCCGGGGAATCACGAATTCGACTTGGGCCGCCAAGTCCCTGAGCGTTTGGCTCGGATGTCCGAATTCCCCTGGGTCTGTGCCAATCTCATCGAGTCCTCCACCGGTGAAGTCGTGGATTGGTGCGTTCCGACTCTTTTGCTTCAGAAGTCCGGAGTCAACATTGGCGTGATCGGCATCATCACACCCGGTACCGCCAAGATGAGCTTTCCGGATAACATCAAGGGGCTAGAGTTCCTGCCCATGCCGGAGACCATCGAAAAATACCGGGATCAACTGCTCGCCGAAGGAGCTGATCTGATCTGCTTGGCTATCCACGAAGGGTTGCCGTACGATCCTAAGGCAGGATGGGCCGAGATCGCCCGGACTCAGGAGGAAGCGACTGACGCCACGAGCACCTACGGTGGCTATGCCCAGTACAGTGGCATAAATTTGATGGAATTGGTCAATTTGGTTCCGGGCATCGACTTCGCCGTGGGTGGTCATACCCACCGTGGCTATAACGAGCCATGGGTCGATCCCGTCAACCACACCCTCTGTTTCGAGACTTACGGTAACGGCTCCAGCCTCGGGCACGTCATCTTGGAGATCGACAAGCAGACCCACGATCTCATCGGTTACGATCGCCCCCACGACCGCGGCACCATTGTCACCCTTTTCGAAGACGAGATCTGGCCAGATCTGGAGATTACCGAAGTCATCCACCCTTGGCTCGAAAAAACCGAGGCGGAGATGAATCGGGTCATCGGTCAGACTGCGGGCAATCTTGGCAGAGGTGACGCCGGCAGTAATCTGGTAGGCAATTTGGTCACCGATGCCATGATCGATTATTTCGACGCCGATTTTGCTTTTCAAAATCTAGGCGGACTGCGGGCCGATCTGCCTGCGGGCGACATCACGGCCGGTGACATTTTCAGCGTGCTGCCTTTCGGCAACGAGTTGGTCGTGGTGCAAATGAAAGGTGAAATGATGCTCCGTGTCGTGGAGAGGAAACTCCGTGGCAGCAGCAGTGGCATTTGCATTTCTGGGGCCGAGATCCATTTCGACAGCAGCCGGCCGAACGATGACCGGGTCGTCAGTTTTTTGGTCGGCGGTCAGCCTCTTGAATTGGAGCGAGAATACCGGGCTGTGGTGACCAGTTTCCTGATGGAAGGCAACAGCGGTTTGGATTTCCTGACCACGATTCCGGAGGAGAAGGTCCAGCTGACCCAAATCACCACGGGTGAAGCCGTAGAGCGCTACGTGAAGCTGAACAGCCCCCTACGTCCCGAAATCGATGGTCGCTGGGCCGAAAAGCGAGGCGTCGAAAAAGCACCGTATCTGACCGCTTCCCCCTCATTCTAAATCCTGACCTCACCCACCCAGTTTACCCGCTGGCCTGTTGAGACTTAAGCCATTCCATTCCCGTCCGATGCAAGGGAAAAGGAACGGCTCTTGCTTTCCACGCGATGCGTACGCTGGCAAGGCCGTCTCAAAGGGGCCGCTCGAGGGAGGATGGAGCAGCGCGGTGATTCAACTCAAGACTGATTTCCGGAATGAACAACTGGAACGATTCGCGGCCCGCATGCAGAAGATGGTTGTGGGCCAAATCCAAGCTATCGAAAAGCTCACGGACAGTTTCAGCCGGCTCATCGCGGGGATCCACGATCCCGAACGACCACTGTTGACCATGTTTTTCATGGGACCAACAGGAGTGGGTAAAACAGAGACGGTGCGCTGTCTCGCTGAAACTATTTTTGGCAACCGTCGGGCTTTCACGCGTATCAATTGCCAGGAATATTCTGCTCATTACAATATCAGTAAATTACTCGGATCACCGCCTGGCTACGTGGGTGGTGAAATTCGACCCTTGTTGGCACAAGAAAATATCGACCGCCATCACCGTAAAGCTCTCGAGAATCAATCCGGACTCATTAGTGAAACTGAGAGCAAATTGAGTCAGCTTTATCCACCGGATTCGGAACGTTACTTGTCCATTGTTCTGTTCGACGAGATCGAGAAGGCTCACCCCAAGCTCTGGAATTTGTTATTGGGGATGCTTGAGGATGGCACGGTGATATTGGGTAACAACGAGGAAGTTGACTTTCGGCATACCATTATCGTCTTGACGACGAATGTGGGCAGTAAGGCGATGGGAGCGCATCTGGCACAAAACTACATTGGCTTCTCCTCAGGAGTTACGGGGAATAAGCTGGACCAGGACATCGAAGAAGCGGCCATGCGTGAAGCCAAGAAGGTGTTCCCCTTCGAATTCTTGAATCGCTTCGACGAAATCGTTACTTATCAGACACTCAAGGATGAACATCTCTATCAGATCCTCGATATTCAGATTGCGCAAATCCATCATCGTTCCTTGCTGTGCGCCGAGCCCTTTTTGCTGGAAGTCACTCCCGAAGCCAAGAAGCAGCTCGTTGATGAAGGAACGGATGTGCAGTACGGCGCTCGGCCCCTCAAACGAGTTGTCGAGCGGAATATCGTCACACCGATCTCCCATTACATCTGTAGTGATCAGATCCGCAAGGGCGACCTGATCACGGTCGATGTCAAAGACAACGATTTTATCTTCATGAAAGAAACGGGAGTGACGAGTTGGGAAGAGCTCGAAAGTCTCGGACCGTTTCCCGAGAGTAAGTGGGCCAAAGAAGACCTGGGTGTCAAAGATGACGGTGGCGAGAAGAAAGAAATAATCGAGGAGGCGATGCCGGTATTGGCCCAGGCCGGTTCGCTCAGTGGGGCCCAGGACTGACCCTTCTTTTTTGTAACGACTTCTTCGAATCTCTGTCCGAAAGAGCGAACCGCGTGTCAGCCGATTGTGACGCGGGATCACCGTGCTTGTGAAATCGGCTCCTCATCTTACACAGGGAACAAACTAGTTTACCTTTAGTGTTATCAGTGAATCCATGCCGCTCACCTTAAGGTTCCATAAGTGTCAATAATACAATGCTTTCAAGCCACTCCAAGTCGTGACTTCACGAGGTTGGGGTTCACTCCCGTTCACGACGAAGGCGGGATTATCGAAATCGCCCGGGGAGGGGTGCAGCCAGTTGAAACACAGTGGTAGGGTGAGGCCATCCCAAGCAGAGTAAAATGGATCGATCATCAGACCGTCGCTGTGAAAAGGCTGAATGTAAAAGAAACCCGGTTGTAAATCTGTCACGAGAACTGAGATGGTCACGAGCCGCACATTCGTCTCATCGACAGGAAAGGCACCCGGGCAACAGACAAAATAGTCCGGCGGTGTCACGGCATTGTCGCCACAGAGTTGATCCCCCCAGTGGAGAACCTCGATATTCCTGGACAGTGCGATACCACATCCCCAGCACCAGCTGAAATCGGCATCGAGATCACAAGGGGTTGGCTGCGCGATCAACAAGTGAACGGAAAACGGTTCTCCGGGCATCACCTGCACCCGGTCGACAGCTCCCTCAAGGTCTAGGTAGAGGCCAATGGTGTTGGGGAAAGGTTCAGCTGTTCCAGTCTGGGTGATCAGAAGCGTCCCCAGGATTACCAAAGGCAGAACATGCAGACAATAATTTCCCCCTCGGGACAAGGAGATCGATGGACGTGAATATCGGAGTTGATGGGAAAACATGATAAATCCTCAGCGAGTGGAGTACCAGAGAAACCGCATTATTTTGTAATTTTATCATATTAATTGTCAAATATCTACTTAGATGAGCGCGTGAATATCAACACGCGGTGGACTCAGAAAGCTGCTGTGAAAAATGGTTTGTCGGCCAAGCAGGGATCGTGAGTGGTGAATCAAAAAAATGCGCCTGTTACCAGACGACCGCAAAGGCAAAAATTGTGGCGAGCTGCAGTCAGGGACGATGAGGTTGTCCAATGGGTTGGCCAAACGCCAGCAAACCTCAGTTTCCACGAGGAGGGGGTGAGCCAGGGGAGGGGATGCTTCCCCCTGGCTGACAACTCCTTATGGCCAATACAATATCCGCCCGCAATTCTCGCAGGCCAGGACTTTCTCCTTGTGGGTTTGAGAAACGAAGGATGCTGGGATGTTGGCGAAACAACCCGTGCAAAGATTGTTGATCACCGGTACGACCGCGTGCCCAAAGTGCTGGGTGAGCCGACGGTAATAGCTGCGGTGTCGGGGTTCCAGTTTGGCTTGTAACTCTTTGTGGGCTTCCTTTAGTTTGTCCAAACCACCCATATCGAAGCCCATCTCTTCCATCTCGTGAGCCTGTTCCGCGTCTTCGACATCTCGAATCATGAGCTCGAGGTCCTGAATGGCCACGAGTAGCTGGAGTTGTGGGTTCATGTACCTACCCTTCCTGCAGAGCCACGCAAAAGCTGTCGTACCCCTCTGCCTTCATAGCGGATTTCCGCAACGATGCGTTTTGCATTATATCTGTCAGTACCGCCAGCGATTTGATGTATTGATGACCTGAGTCTTGTGGCGGGGCGATCAACATGAAAAAGAGATGAGTTGGCTTGCCATCCTCTGCATCGAAGGGAATGCCTTTCTTGGACTGGGCAATGAGAATCGTCAGTTTCTGTACGGCAAGAGTTCGGCCATGGGGAAAGGCGACGCCGGGACCTACCGCGGTACTGCCTAAGTTTTCTCGGCTCAGCAGCATTTGCAGGACGGTTTCCTTGTTGGTGATGGGCGTACCAGAAATGAGGCCATCCACCATTTCAGATAGAGCGGATTCTTTGTCAGTTGCTTGCAGGTCAGGAAGGAAAAGATCGGCAGAGGTGTGTTTGAGCACATCTGCAATGTCCATGGTGATCACACCGCCTTGTGTATATGTGGAAAGTGTGCTACCACCTGTTTTGCAGGAAACCTAATTCATGACAGGGGAATACTCAAGGCGCATTTGAGAGGGAGAATAGGGAGGGTTTGGCTTTCGACGATTTTCCGGAAAAACAGGCCGATCTCCACGAAGGTATCGTGGTGTGCGCCCACAGCGGCCACTTTTTGGTGGTATGCGACGAAGTGACCTATCGCTGCCAACTGCGGGGGCGACTCAAACAGGGGCAACGTCTTGCCCAATCAGTAGTTGTGGTGGGAGATTCGGTGCTTATTAGGGTCCTTGACCGCGAAGAGGGCGATGCAGTTTCCACGGGAATGATTGAGGAGATTTTACCCCGTCGGAACAAAATATCCCGCTACGCGGCTCGACGATCCGGGGGTCGCATCGAGCAAGTATTGATGGCTAACTTGGATCAAGTGGTGGCTGTACAATCCCTGTGTGAGCCTTCTCCGCAAGCCGGTTTCGTAGACAGGATGTTGGTGGCCGCAGAAAGTTACGGGGTCAGCGGTGTGCTCTGTCTGAACAAGTGTGATCTCGATCCTGAGGCAGCCCAGGATCCTTATTGGGATTATTATCAGAACTTAGACTACACCATATTGCGAACCTCCGCCCTTACCGGGCGGGGTCTTTCCGCTCTTCGCAATCAATTAAAAGGTCGAATATCTTTGCTATTGGGAGCTTCCGGGGTTGGGAAGAGTTCTCTTCTGAACCGTCTCCAACCGGGATTGCAGCTCAAGGTGAAGGAAGTGGGATCGAAGAGTGGTTTGGGTCGCCACACCACTGAACGCACGGAACTGTTCAAATTGGGATTTGGTGGTTTCATCGCTGACTCGCCCGGTATCCGGGGATTCGATCCCTGGGACATTGCTCCCACAGCCTTGGGCGACTACTTTCCTGATTGGCACAAACCTTCGTCGCGATGTCGTTTCCGAACCTGTTTGCACCGGGATGAGCCGGATTGCGGTGTGAAGGAGGAGGTTGCCAGAGGCATCATCCCCCACCGACGTTATGAAGCCTATCTAGCTTTGGTGCGTGACCTCGAAAATCGACAGGACCGACCGGGGGGACGACTTTTCCGGAAGTAGGTGGTAAAAAAGTAAGGCTTCCTCACCTTCGTGGAGCATGCGGTCCAACGGAGAGAATCCTGTTCGCGCAACCCAGGGAGTAATCATTTCCACCATTTGTGTCCGTTGCCAACCTGGGAGAGCTTGTCCCAACCAAGCCGGCGATTTGGCGGTCAACTCGTAATGGCCCGCGACCAGACTAACCAAGATGATCGTGAAGAAGATTGTGGATTTGATAAGACGCATTCGAATCCTTCTCCTCGCTGACAAAAATTTGAGCCTGGCTCTGACCGGTATTGCGGGAGACTAGCCAGTGAACCTACAGCTGCGTAAACGTTTCAAAATGACTGTTGCGGGTTGGTTTTCACGCTGTTTGCGTCGGCCCAAGTTGACGGCAACCGCACTCAGGGGCAGCAACCCAGACCGGATACTCATCGTACGGCAGCACAACCAGATGGGAGATATGGTCTGTGCAACTCCAGCCTTGCGAGCAATTCGGGAGACGTTTCCTCGCGCCAAATTAGCGCTTGGATGTGCCCCTCTGAATTGGGGAGTGGTGCGCCACAATCCTGACTTGGACCTAGTACTCGTATTTGACAAGAAGACGTGGACACAACCGACAAGTTTTTGGCGTTTCATACGGAAGCTCCGCACGTTTGATCCCGACATGGCATTTGTACTGAACAGCGTCTCATTTTCAATGACAAGTGCAGGTCTAGCAGTAGCTTCCGGAGCGCCGTTCATCATCGGTGGTGACAGCCGACCCTTTGGTTGGGATATCAGTCGCCACCTTTACTCACTGGAGATGCCGACCCGGCCCAAGCCTGATCAACACGCCGTTCGTCATAGTATGGCCCCCCTGTCCGCCATCGGAATCACAACAGAGAATCTGGCCACTGTGGTCGTCCCATCGTCGGATGAGCGCCAGCAAGCGGTCGAAATCATGACACGCTTGGCAGGTGAGGAACCGTTTTGGCTTCTGCATCCTGGTGCTGGCAAGAAGGAAAACCTGTGGCCCGCTGACCGGTTTGCGACCATCGCTGTCCGCACAGCCGCAAATGGATATCGGGTTGTCGTGCTCCAAGGGCCTGCTGATCTCGAAGTCATGGGCAAATTCTGGACCGCTGTAGACAACGAAGCCGATCGGAATTATAGGAGCCGGATCCTTCAGGCACCTCTGCTGCCGGTGGGTGTATGTGCTGCCCTTCTCGCTGCGGCCGATCGATTTCTCTGTAATGATACGGGACTGATGCATGTGGCCGGTGCCGTGGGTGTATCCACTCTCGCTTTGTTCGGACCAACAGATCCCCACATTTGGAAACCCTTGGCCACCAATGTGGTGGGTTTGGTTGCACCAGGAGGCTGTTTAAGCAGCCTGAGTTCCGAGGAGGTTTGGGAGGCCTGGTTGGGGCTCTCCGCCCATCAAGCCGGATCTTCCTGAGGAACGGGTACGTCTTCCTCTGCACCTTCGTCTTGTGGTATTTGGCTCAGATTCTGGGCTGCTTTGGTGTTACTTGGGTCGAGGGTGACCGCATTTTCCCAGGCTTGACGTGCTTGTTCCAAATTCCCGAGCTTGAAATGGGCATTTCCAAGATTGGTCCAAGCCGTGCTGCTATTCTCGGCTCGGATGAGAGCCTCCTCATACATGGCGATGGCCTCGAGATAGCTTTCCTGTAGGTAGTGGACGTAGCCGAGATTGGTGTAACTTGCCGAGAGTTCAGGATCGAGTTCGATGGCCGTTTGGAAACGTTCGATGGCGTTGTCGATGTCCTCTTGTTCTGTCTCGACCAAACCGAGATTGTTATAGGCTTCCACGAAGTTTGGATTGAGCTCGATGGCCTTCTGGAAGCAAGCGTGAGCTTTCTTTAGTTCACCATCGTGGTAATAGGCGATTCCTTCACTGTTCTGGTCCTGAGCGGCCTCGAGTTCTGCCTCGGTTACTTCAGATGGGAGCGGTTCAACATTCAGCTCAGCGGGAGTCTCTGCTGATGGTTCGGTCAAGGTCTCCTCTTCAGGAGCATTGGTAGTCTCATCTGAAGGCTTGTCCGGTACCTTTTTCACCGACTCCTCGACGGGCTCCTTCCTCTTGAGCTCTCTCTCACCAATTCGCGTGAGGATGACCTCGAAACGCTCAGTCAATTCAACAAGCGAAAGCAGGACGTTTTCCCAGCGCTCATCACTCTCCCGTACGCGTTGTTCCAAGACCGACAGAGATTGTTGCTGCTGCTCCAAGCCGCAGGCACCAGCTTCTGTGTAAAAACGGCAGACTGCCCCCAGGCAATCTTTCATAAATCCCGTATCTTCGGTCGATGATTTGGTCTTGGATGCGTCTCTATCCAGGTCCACATTTTTTTCCAGCAGAGCCGATCTGTTGGACATGGCTTGACGCCAGAGCAAGGGGCAGGTTTTCATTTCCTCTCCTCGGCAATCCTAGCGCCCCGGGATCGATTCGGGAATTGTTCCCAATGTATCCACCCCTGGGAGCCGTAGTATGGTGCTTTCACCAATGTTTCGGTAGCTGAGGTGAAATCTTAAGCATTTGGTTGTGCCATTGAAATTGTGTTTCCCGAGGGTGGAAATTACCCTGATAGAAGTCTGAATTCGACCTGATCAGTAGGCGTACTTTAAATTGTGGCGTCTATTGATCCTCAAACCACGCGTCACCACCTGTCGATCATAGTATTCCGACCAGCGTCCTGGGAGAGCGATCCGAGTACGAAATAACCTCCGACTTAAGATCTCCTGGACTGCAATTGGCTTGGCTAACAACCCCTTCAGCATCGCTGGGGTCACCCATTGACCCTTCTCCCGCCGCTTTTTCAGGTAATTCCGCCAGACCAGGAAGATCGCCAACCGCTCGGCTGAACTCTGCCGCCGTTTCGACCAGGCAATGGTCTCACGTTTGTGATTGGCACTGGAGTGACGGATCATCAAATCTAGAAGATTAATTTCAAAAAGGGGATTGTGAGCATCTCGTCTCTGTCGAGAGGATGTGACTTGATGGTGGACCTGGCAACTCAAGCTCCTGATCGCTTTAGGGTAGGCTGTGTGTTCATCACTTAACACAATCGCCGTTTCCAATCCTTGCAGCGATACCTCTAACAACTCTGTGATATCTTTGGAAACCGTTTTAGGATCAGGCCGTCCTAGCATTTGTTCTAATTGCTGCCGGCGATATTTTTGATAGGCGGTCATGCGGCCTTTACGGCGCAGAGGGCTATCGGTGAAGTGCAAGAAAAAGCCAGTGTCGACTTCAACAGCGACGTGGTGTTGGAAAGGAAAATATTGGCTCAACTCAAAGGATTCAAAGCTGTCAATGGCCACTGGTCCCTTCGCCGTGGTTTTGTTCATCAGACGGCGATGAAAAAGCAGGCTGTGGCGTCCTAGGCGTCCGATGTGGCGGTCGATGGTAGTAGGGGCAACGCCTAGGTCTCGTGCAATTTGGCGGTTTGCCATGCCACCGACGGTCTTCATGAAGATTTGTTGGTCCAGCTGGGGTAACTTTTGCCAATAAGTGCTGGAGAAAGTCTGTCTACTGAAGGAGCGCCGACAGCAGATACATAGAAACCGCTGGATACGTCTTGGTCGGCAGCGACGCAAGTAAAAACCAATCTTGCGAAAGCGCCAGTGGTCATTTAAGGCTTTGTGATATCGACAGTTGGGATTCGGGCAGAAGGGGGGTTGCCATTCAGGTTGGTCAGAGTTGGATAATCTCATATCCTAGAGAGAGCAGGATTTGGACCAAACACATTTTCAGTGGCACAGCGATCGTGCATGCTTGCTGGTCAGTGATCCACTGGAGAACTGGAGACATGAATGGACGTTCTAGTAATTTTATTGGTCTTACTGTTTTCAGTGATTGTCCATGAATGCGCTCACGGCTTGACGGCCGAGTACTTCGGTGATCCCACGGCCCGACAAATGGGCCGCTTGACCCTGAATCCTTTAAGCCACATCGATCCGATCGGTACGATCGTAGTACCCCTTCTGTTGGTTGTGATGAAAACGGGAATAGTCTTCGGATGGGCTAAACCGGTTCCGATAAATGGAGCCAATTTACGAGATCCCGCCCGCCAGTATCCTCTGATTGCAGCGGCTGGTCCGGTCAGTAACCTGATTTTGGCTGCCATCAGTGCCATATTCCTAGGTTTTGTGGTCGGATTATCTGATGCCTCTGTAAACGCTTGGTTGAGTGGCGGAGTCTCTAGATTCCAGTACTTTCTTTTCCTATTGTTCCATCACGGTGTCCGCTTCAACGTATTACTGGCATTGTTTAACCTGATACCCTTGCCGCCTTTGGATGGTAGCTGGATTTTGAGCCGTTTTCTGAGTGGGCAAGCCTTACGTCTTTATGAATCAATCCGACCTTTCGGATTTTTCTTGCTTGTCTTTCTGATGATGTCTGGTATGGGGCGTTACTTCATCCTTGCGGTAAACGCTGTATCAGCGCTATTTCTCCATGTGACAGATGGGATAATCTCCTTACTCACCTGACAAGTTGCGACATACCAAACATTCAAAAACATTCAGAAACATTCAATACAAAGCGGAGGAGTCCCTCGCTCACTATGAGGGACTCCTCCTGACAATCAACACCCCAACGAGCGGGGAACTGGCACCACTCTCTATATGTGGGGTATCCGCGGTGGTGTGGATACCAGATTGACATTCACAGTGGCATAAGCGCTTTCGTTGCCAGACTGATCCACAGCAGACACGAGGTAGCGGACGAGACCAATTGGGGGATCGGTGTCGATG
>WOR8_10004706_pt1 | contig 13870 bp, 11 predicted proteins | sample DeeMarSeWOR38_10_FD_19890 | JGI IMG/M metagenome (IMG submission 19890) | reverse complement strand
TATTCGAATCAAGTCAGCAAGCGCTTTGTCCATTCGGTTTTTTCCTTTCGTTACTTAGACAATACATAGACTTATCTCGGCGTGGCATCCGGCAAGCCCCCATCCACGGGGATTGTAACGCCCGTCGTCGGCGTCTGCCGCGTGGCAAAGAACAGCACGGCGTTGGAAACGTGCCTGCCTGTAATTTTTGCTTTCAGCAGGTTCCTGTTTTGATAATACTCCTGCAAACCTTTTTCATCGAGCCCCCGCGCCCGCATCCGGTCGGGGCCGACTTCCGCCCATAGCCCTGATTTGTACTTGCCCTCGGAGAACACGCCGTCCGGAGCGACCATATTTACACGAACGCCGTATTGTGCTAATTCAAGGCTGGCAATACGTCCCAACTGATGGCACGCGGCTTTGGTCGCGCTGTAAGCACCGAAGCCGGCGCCGGGGCTGGGAACGTTCTTCGTCGATACGATGATTACATCACCTCCCGTGCCCTGAAGGATGAAGTGTTTGGCAATTTCACGAAGCGTCAGAAAAGTGCCTTCGACGTTAACTTTTTCGAGCCTTTTGAAGTCATCGAGGTCGATGTCTTTCAAAAATGCGACCAGCGGTATGCCGGCGTTCACAACCACGATATCGATTCCGCCCCAGGTCAGAGAAATATTTTCAATGCCTTGGACGACAGACTTTTCATCGGTGACATCAATCGGAATTCCTGTAACGCGGTCGTTGGCTTTTTGCTTAAGATCGGCCGTGAAGTTATCGAGTTTCTCTCCGGGAAGATCCGAGGCGACCAAATGACAGCCATTTTCCAGCAATCCGCAGCAAATGCCGTAACCAATGGCTCCGGCGGCGCCGGTTACCAGCGCGACTTTATTGCGAAGGGGCAAATTAGAATCGTCGACCTTCTGGTCGACATAAAGTATCCCAAGTTCACGCAGGCATACGGTATCCGGTTTTGTATTATGTCGGGCCGAATAATCTGAAATGTCGGCACCTACTTTTTTCCGGATTTCTTCAGCAGCAACATTTTCATCAACAGCATCCAGAAAAAGCGGCGGATTCTTGCTCTTCGTTAAAGGTGCAGGATATCTTTGAGCTTCGGCGTTTTTCGCATTCCCGGCAAAATCTATGGCTTCTTTACTCGTCAAAGATTTCAAAATGATTGGCTCATACGGCATGTCCGGATTGTCTGTCGGCTCTACCAGAAGCCCACGAACAATCGGTGCTATTTTCACAAAATTACTCATCATTACTTCCCGGCGGCATCTTTTACAGCACTTATCATAAACTTTGCGTTTTCCAGCGGTGTTTTGCCGTCGAAGACAGCACTTCCCGTGACGATAATATCCACATCCATTCGGGCGACATCTTTTATGTTATCGCGAGTGATTCCGCCGTCAATGCCTATAAGAATATCTTTCTTTACCTTACTGAGCATTTGCCGTAAACGGCTGAGCCGGCCTTCGGTAGAAGGGATAAACTTCTGTCCGCTCCAGCCCGGATTGACTGCTAAGAGAAAGACCATTTCAAGCTCGTCAATAAGTGGAGTAATGGTTTCGAGTGGCGTGCCGGGATTTAAAGCGATGCCGCGAAGGATTCCTCTGTTCGGATCGTTGGTATTGTTCATTTGTCCGAGCTTCTGCAGAACGCGGTGTATGTGCCGGCATGATTCAACGTGGACTGTAATCATATCGGCACCGGCGGCTACGTAGCTTTCGAGCTTATCGAGAGGCTCTTCTATCATCAGGTGCACGTCTTTGAGCAAGGGAGTTTTAACGGCCTTGATAGAGCCGGGTCCGACAGTCATCATCGGGCAGAAGCAGCCGTCCATAACGTCGAAGTGCAGCAGCTTGACGCCTGCCGTTTCCATGAGTTTCAGCTCTGAGCCGAGTGACATTAAATCGGCGGTAAGGATTCCCACGCTGATAAGCGGCGCTGCTTTGCAAATCTGCTCTAAGAGAGGTCTGTCCGGCATTATTTATCCTGATTTTTGAGAGTCTCGTACATCTCAAGGGCTTCTGCCGGTTTCAAATTTTCGTGAACAACCTTATGGACCGTCTTCATCATCGCTTCGGGTGCTTCGGCCTGGAAGATATTTCGCCCCATATCAACTCCCGACGCACCTTCCTGCACGGCGTTATATGCCATTGTCAAGGCATCGAGCACGGGGATTTTCTTGCCGCCCGCCATCACAATCGGGACCGGACAGGAAGCCGTTATCGTTTCGAAGCCGTCCGACACGTAATAAGTTTTGATAATCTGTGCCCCAAGCTCGGCACAGATTCGACAGGCCAGGCGGAAATATCTCACATCCCGCACCATATCCTTGCCGACCGCTGTGACCGCCATTGTGGGTATGCCGTACCGAAGCCCCATATCCACCAGCCGGGTCATATTATGCACCGAGCGGGTCTCGTACTCGCCGCCGATAAAGACCTGCAGTGTAATCGCGGCGACGTTCATCCGAATCGCATCTTCGATATCAACAGCCAGTTCCTCGTTCGATAGTTCCTTGAGTATACTCGGGCCGCCGCTGCACCGCATTACAACCGGTTTGGTCAGTGAGGGCGGTACAGTGGTTCGCAGAATCCCACGGGTGAGCATTATAGCGTCGGCATAATACATAAGCGGCACGATATTCAGGTCGATTCGCTCAAGCCCCGTCGTTGGGCCCTGAAAATAGCCGTGGTCAATCGCAAACATTACCGTTCGGCCGGTGTCAGGATTAAATATCCTCGACAGCCGGTTTTTCATGCCCCAGTCAAGAGAGCCGGCACCTTTGAGGAAAAAGCCCTCGGTTTTCATAGGAATGTTTTCGTAGAATTGTTTTTCTCCTTTTGAGGAGTCAGCTTCAGGCATAATTCTTTCCTTTCTTTCATTTAAGCAACGTCTTGCTTCTCTGCATTATTATCTTTCCACAACCATGGTGTTGCTGTTACGAACCATACGATCGAAGCCAGTAGCATAATCCATTTGACCATATTCAGTTCCATTCGGCCGGCAAGGAAAACAATCGAAGGCAGTGTTAAAGCGATTAATGCCAGCAGTGATACTATTTGTAAAATTGGACGCATAATGATTTCTCCTTTTTATGCTGATACTCGGGGCGGATTATTTTTCTGATAGAATTTGCTCAGGACAATGTACAACACGGCGGCTACGAACCAGCCGGGTAGGGAAGCGAACCATAATGACCATCGGCCTATCGAGAAGACTGCTCCGAGGCAAATGGCCAGCGTAAGAATCCATGCAACAAAGGCGGCCCAGTTGAAGCCGTGGCCGCTAAGCTCGGCGTAGAAGCTTCGCAGGCCCAGCTTGGGAATCAGCCAGAAGTCCACGAAGATCACAGCACCCATCGGCATGAGGATCATGCCGTAAATGGCGACAAAATCGAGCAGCTTCATCGCAATTGCAGGGAACATGCCCGCAAGCGTCGCGATCGCTCCGGTGATTAGCGTTACCTTGAAGCGGGACGACTTCGGCGACAACGCCTGGAACGCCAAACCTGCTCGATAAATTGTTGGATTAGCAGTCGTCCATCCGGCGATGATTACGCACAGCAGTCCCGCCAGGCCGGCGGCACGATATGCCAGCGGGCCCGGCAGAACGTCCGTATCTGCTGGATCCAGGTGCAATTGATAGGCGTAAAGAATCGCGGCGCTTATCCAGGCCATGAAGTGGCCGACGTACATGCCGGCGCTGGTGGCAATGGCGTACCAGCTTTTTTTCGCAAAGCGAAATACTGAAAGATCGCTCATGCCGATGTGCATAGCCATATTGCAGAACCACGCGAAAAACATCACGTGCCAGATGCTAAACTTGACCTGGCCGGGCAGAGGTTCGCCGCCTTTCCAGATATGTGTTTTTGCTAATTGCCACGTGTCACCGAGCGAGCCGATGTCTGTATTCGTGGCAATGATGAACTGTCGCAGGCCGATGAATCCGAAGGCGAGAAAGACCAGAACCATCCAGGGTGAAGCGATATTGGCAAACTTTGCAACGGTTTTATAGCCGTAGGCGGCGACAATTGCGATGAGTCCGCCGACAATTGCCACGGCCACTACCCATCCGACGCTGTTGGGCAGCAGGTCGGTGAGGGCCGGCATTGGAAACTTGAACCAAACACCTACGGCCGTGGCCGAGACGGTCACCATTGCCCCGGCGAGAAAACAGAACATCACTCCATTGGCGAGGTTGTAGAGAATCACGAGCTTTCGGCCGCATATCTTCTCCAGCTGGTAGTAGAGCGTCAGGCGTTTTCGCGTGGCGATAGGCGCGCAGAGGAACATCCAGCTCAGGACAGCCAGGGCATTGCCTATGAGAAGACCCATGATTAGGTCATATGCACTGACTCCAGCGGCGACAAATAGCGGCCCTATCATTAACTCTGTCCCGGCACAATGTTCGCCTGCGTACATTCCAATGAAGCTCTTGAAGCCGAGCAGTGCGCTTTTAGGCACCGGCTCGCGCTCGAACTCACTTGAAGCCTTTGTTTGCTGCGACTGTTGTTCTGTATCCATGCCGTCTCCCTTATTATTAACTGTGATATGTATCCGTTCTACACGCGTTTACTGAGAACATTCTTTTCGTAAGCTTTTGTCTCATCCAGCCATGATTCGCCTGTCGGGATCTCCATTTTCGTACAATAATAATCCCAAACCGCTCCGAAGGGCAGCGTCTTGAACTCTTCCTGCATTGCCAGACGTCCGGTGTAGTCGCCGTCCAGCTCCATTTTGCAAAGCTTTTCCGATGGTTCCAGCAGGGCGATTAAGAGGGCCTTTATCATACAGCGTGTGCCTATGACCCATGCCGCGATGCGGTTTATGCTGGCATCGAAGAAATCCAGGCCGATGTGTACCCGGTCGAGATAACCGCCGCGTACGATTTCCTGTGCGATGGCGCACAGTTCGTCCGAGAGAATCACAACGTGGTCGCTGTCCCAGCGTACGCCTCTGCTGACGTGCAGCAGAATTTCATCGAGAAAAGTCAAAACCGATGATATCTTGTCGGAGACGACCTCCGTCGGATGGAAGTGTCCTGTGTCCAGGCAGAGAAGCTTTTTGTTTTCGATGGCATAGCCCAGGTAAAACTCATGCGAGCCGACAACATAGCTTTCAGAGCCTATACCAAAAAGTTTGGCCTCGACGGCGTCGAGCAGATTGCGCCGGTCTATCTTTTCGGAAAAGATTTCATCGAGAGATTTTTTTAGTCTTTCGCGAGGTCCCTTTCGGTCGGCGGGAACGTCTTTGTAGCCGTCTGCAATCCATAGGTTTGTCACGCAGGGAGTCCCCAGTTCTTTGCCCATTGCGGCACCAATTTTCCTGCAGACGATTCCATGCTCTACCCAGAACTTGCATATCTCTTCATCGGCGCTAGACAGCGTAAATCCACTTTCAGCTTTAGGGTGCGAGAAAAACGTGCCGTTAAAATCCATTCCATATCCGTTTGCTTTGGCCCAGTCAATCCACGTTTTGAAATGTTCCGGTTCCAATTCATTGCGTTCGACTTTACCTTTGGCTTCGGCGTAAATCGCATGAAGGTTCAATCTGTGTTTGCCTGGTATAAGGCTCATTACTTTATCCACATCGGCACGTAGTTCATCAGCCGTCCGAGCCTTGCCGGGGTAAGCGCCGGTGGCCATTATACCGCCGCCGCTTAATCCTTCGCTGTTCTCAAAGCCCCCAACGTCGTCACCCTGCCAGCAGTGTAGCGAGATTGGTATTTTGCTTAATCTATCCATCGCCTTATCGCTGTCGACACCAAGCTCTGTGTAACGCTGCCGTGCCGCTTCATACGCTTTTTCAATATTCTCCAGACTGCTCATTACTGATCCTTTATTTATAGTTTTATGACAATTTGATAATCAAGATGAATATTTTTCCAGCAATTTTTGCTCTGCTTGTTTGTTCCACAGGCCATCATTTAGGCACTCGGCGAGTTCGGGCATTTTTTCGGGCATCTCTTGGAGCGTCGCTAGTCCTAAATCACGGCAGGCCGGATAGACGATAATCTTGCCGGCAATCGAACGGTTCTCAACCGCCCGGATACCATCGGTTGCGCCTTCGAGGCCACTTATTGCTGCGACGCTGAGGTTCGTATCGAGCCGGCCGGACTCGGCTTTATCCAGCATTCGTTTCATGTCTTCCAAAGTCGAGCCGCTTGTCCCGATGAAATACAGTCTCTTTTCGATGTAAGCATCAAGGTCAATCTCGCCGGTGACCGTTGCCGGGATGCCGGCGAAGATGTTTATCAATCCCCGCTCGGCGGAATCGTGGACCGCGGCGGCGACTAAAGCAGGGATTGGCGCCATCAAAGCAGTGTAATCGAACGACCCGGGCGAATCTTGTCTGGCTGGATTATAAGCCTTGTACTGAATGCTGTTTTTTTCTGCCAGCGGGGCGGCGATTTTTGTCAATGCGGCGAGTCTGCCGTCATCCACGTCACTGCCAAATACGCTGACACCTTCGACACCCTGGCAAATATTACGGATAACGTGCATCATCCCCATCGGGCCGCCGGCGCCGATGACGTTGATTTTATCGCCGGGTCGAATCTCGTCGGTTTCGGGAATGATTTCCATCGAGTCGGCCGGGTTCGTGCAGGTAGTTCCGATTATCCGGGTGCCGCCGTAATGAACTCTGCCGACCATGGTGACAACGTCTCTTCCGAATTTGCCACCGCAAAGGACAATATTAAGAAGACCTTTGAGAGCAACTTTTGCGAATAATGCTTCGACGACTTCTGGCACGGAGCCGAAATAAATCACATCGTCATAGGCTGCATCTTCAAGATCGGCAACGTTTTCAGCCTCTGTAGTCGCAATATCCAATTCCGGAGGGGGAGACTTTGAAATCCAGGTGATTTGAGCAGGCTTACCATAGCGATTGAATAAATCTCCGAATGCGTTTTCAGATAACTCTGCATCCGCAACAACCAGCATGTGCCCGCCTATTTTCAAGCTCGTTCGCTCCGTGTTTGCGTATGCATCCTCGACGCACGCCCATGGCTCCACGAGCGCAACGGCAGAGCCTGAAAGATCCTCACTAACCGGCAGCAGCATGGAGTCTCCTTTCGGCGATGTTATTATTCTTTTGTCCATCAGCACGTATTCGGCAAGGGCCCCTTCGAAATTGTATCCGAGAGCACCGTTGGAAGTTGCCGTGCGTACCCAGCGGTAATCCGTTTGCACGAGAAAACGCTGTCCGGGTTCGAAATCATCCACGCCGGGACCGACCGCTTCGATTCGAACCACGGCCTCGTGGCCGGGGATGGTTGCGGCTTCGCCCGGGACGTAGCTGGGTATCTCTTTGAGAATATTCAAATCGATGCCGGAGACAACCTCGCTTTTACGAACATGTGACGAAAATTGCTTTAGCAGCTTGAGATCGGAAAAGCAAAGCCCGACTGCCTCAACCCGGCAGAGAAGCTGATGTTTAGCCGGTCTTGGTACTTCTTTGGATTTGTTTAGAATAAGCTCATCCGGTCCGACTAATTGAACGGCGTATTGTGTCTTTGGTATGTCTGTCATAATAACGCTTTATAAGTGCAGTCAATTTTTAATCTTAGCTAATATTTCTTTTGGTGTTGCATCCTCGTTCAAACAGTCAAGATTGTCTTCACGTTCCGGTTGTAGCAAGCTTCCAACCTCTTCATAAAAATTGTTCCTGTCTGCAATATTTTCGAAATTCTTTTTCGCCCACTGGCTGGTATATCCCATGCCGGGTTTCCTTTGTAGCACCGAATGGGCATAGACGATGTATGCACCTTTCAGGAATATAGGCACCAAAGGCTTAAGCTCCTTGCTCGCAAAATCATCGACAAATTTCTGCCCCGGACTATTCATCTCTGTGCCTACCACGACGGGCAGATGCAGCTTTTCAGCGAGTTCCACCACGCGGTAAAGGTTGTCCAACTTTACGCTGCTGGCCCCCGGCGTGTAATTACGGTCCGGAATGACATTTATCGCTGCAGCTCCGGTGCTCATCGCTACTTCGAGCAATTCCTCAATCGCCTGCTCACCGTTACTTGTTCCGTCCAGCCATGTATGGACGGGGATGCCGCCTGCTGCGAGTATGAAGCTGTTAGTATCAGCCATTTGTGGAAAAGAGCCTTTCCCCGGCTGGACATAACCTACACCCCCTCGTTTCATAGTCTTTGCACGAATCGCGTTGAGTAAATCTCTGCTGTCTGGAAGCTGTGAGGTTGTGATTTCCATGCTTAATTTTTCAGACCAGAAATCGGCAAGCTCTTCAGGCTTTTCAAAGATTGCCGCGGCCTTGCGCGCGTAAGCCGAGCACATGTGACGTTCTGTTGCATTGCCCGATGGTGTTAGCGTAAGGACATCCCCCTCGTAGTCAAGCTCTACCGGATGCAGATACTCATTTACTCTTCCCATCAGGTCCTGGTTTCTTCGCTGGGCGGTTTGACGGAGTTCTGCGAGGAAATTTTTCTGCTGCTGGGGCACATCGGCGGAAGGAAATCCCACGCCCATGTGATATGAAATGCCCGGCTCACCCGGTGAATTTATTACCCTTGTTTCGAATTCCGGCACGAAAACGCGCGTCTCAAGCCCCGCGCAGCCTTTGATGCCCAGAAGCTTACAGGCATCTAAAAATTCATCGAGGGCGTCCAAAACATCGAAATCGACGACACCGGCGACGGCAAGTCCTGCCTTGCGTGCCAGCCATGCGAATTTGCTTGGTGAATAACCGTAAGTATTGTAGGAGAAAAATGTGTGACAATGTATATTAACGCCGGTACCGGCTTCGGGTAAATTGATTTGTCCTGCCTCTACTTTTTCATATAGAGTCAACAGGGCATTTTTTCTTTGTTTTGGATCGAAACTATCCAGTTCGTGTTCGAGTTTTTCGATCAAAGCTTAAATCCCTTATCACTTTTTTCTTTTTTCATATTGCTCTTGCCAGAGGGGGGTATCCTGCGGTCCGTATTCTTTTAGCTCGAATGAATTGCGGACGATCTGGCGGGCCTCGGAAAGTGAATTTATCTGTTCGGTTGCTATGGCCTGCATAAGAAGATTGCCGCTGGCTGTCGCTTCAATTGGGCCGGTGACGACTTTTATGCCGAGAGCGTTAGCCGTGAACTGACAAAGCAGTTTGTTCTGGATGCCGCCGCCGACAATATGCAAAACTTCAATCTTGTGTCCGACAATATCTTCGATCGCCTCCATTGTCGAGCGGTACTTCAGGGCAAGATTTTCCAGGATTGTTCTTATCATTTGCCCCTTGTCCTTAATCGGTTTTTGGCCTGTCTCTTTCAAATAATCATTTATTCTTTTCGGCATATCACCTGGAGCGAGGAATCCGCTATAATCTACATCGATTTGGCGAGCGAATGGTTCGGCTTTTTCGGCCATATCTGTCAATTCGGTGTAGGAAAGGTCGGTTCCTTCTCGCTGCCACTGCCTTCTGCATTCCTGCGTGAGCCAGAGTCCCATGATATTCTTCAAAAGCCGAATCGTATTTACAACTCCTCCTTCATTTGTAAACTCATATTTGAATGTCTTATCGTTGATTATGGCATCCGGCACTTCGACGCCCATAAGCGACCATGTTCCGGATGAGAGATATGCCCATTTGGCATTCCCGGCAGCAGGAACAGCGGCAACGGCTGAGGCCGTGTCGTGTGAGCCTATCGCGATTACGGGTACAGAGCCGCAAAGAAGTTCAGTCCCAATTTTGGCGCTCAACTGGCTGACAACAGTTCCTGGACTGATGATTTTCGGCATGATTTCAATCGGCAGGCGCAATCCATCCAGAACTTCTTTAGACCATTTCCCTGTTCTCATGTCCATAAATTGCGAGGTGCTCGCCAGACTGTATTCGGCGAAAATCTTGCCGCATAGGAAATAGCTGAATAAATCCGCTATGAAAACCAGATTCGTGGCTTTTGCAAGGGCAATCGAATTCTTAAGGCGCATCGCGAGCAGTTGATAGACGCTGTTAAACTGTAAAAACTGTAAGCCCGTATTTTCGTATATATCGCGTTTGTTGATGAGTTTGAAGGCTTTATCCGTTATTCCATTGGTTTGGCTGTCACGGTAGTGATAGGGATTTTCAATCAGCTCTCCGTCGGCGTCGAGCAGGCCGAAATCAACGCCCCAGCTATCTATACCTATCCCCCAGACCTGGGCGCCTGCCGCCTTTGCTGCTTTTGCTATACCTACCTTAATCTCGGATAAGAGCTTCTTGAAATCCCAACGCAACGAACCGTTCTCTTCAATAGGCCCATTGCCGAAGCGATGAATTTCCTCGAGGCCAACTTTATCGGCAGAAACCGAGCCGAGCATCACTCTGCCGCTTTCGGCGCCAAGATCAACTGCGATATATTTTTTCACTTGAGCCATCATAAACTCCTTATTTTGAGTATATAAGTACAAGAAAAGAAATTTATACTCCAGATGTTTAGCTTTTGCAAACTGAAAATCGAAGCGCGGAAATAGCGAGGATACCGGCAAGTAAATTGGCATTATTTCAGCAATATCAGAAAATTATGATTTACCGGTTGGAATCGATTAGTTTGGCTGGAAGCGCATTTTTGCCTGGCCAATGAGGTAGAAACTGCCGGTAATGCAGATCAGGTCTTCCTTGCTGACAGCGCTTTTTGCAAGCTGCAGCGCCTGGCCCAGACTGGAAGCAGTCTGGCACATCTTGCCGCATATTTCCGTATACATCTCGGCTAATTCATCAGGAGGGACTGCTTTTGGAGAGTTGCTTCGGGTGAAAATCACCTTGTCGGCGCCAAATTGTAGCTTTTCCAGCATTCCCCTGACGTCCTTGTCATTATTACAACCGAAGATGACGACCATGGAATCGTATGGGATATTTTGTCCTATTGCGTATATCAAAGCTTTAATGCTCGCAGCGTTGTGGGCGGCGTCGATCATAATTCTCGGATCGTCACAAATCATCTCCATTCGACCCGCCAGTGAAACTTTGTAGAGTCCCTCCGCCGCTTTAGTATTATCTATCTCATAACCGACCGATTTTAGCTTGTCCAGCATAGCCAATGCCAAGCCGCAGTTAATTGCCTGATGTTTGCCGTGCAAGGGTACTCGCAGATGCTCGAATTTACTCGTTGGTGTCGTCAGGCAGATTCTCGTATGTGGGCCGTGCTCCCGTGACGTCTCAAATCGAAGCGAAAAATCGATATCGCCGCCTGTTATGCTCAAAGGCGCATCAAGAGCGACAGCTCGTGATTTAAGAACCTGCATCGCTGCCGGTTCCTGTTGAACGGTGATTGCCGGTACTCCACGCTTAAATATACCTGCTTTTTCTTCTGCAATGCTGTCAATAGTGTCTCCGAGCAGTTGCGAATGATCGATACTCAAACTGGTTATACCGACGATTTTGGGCTGAATTACGTTAGTGCTGTCCAGCCTGCCGCCCAAACCGGTTTCTACAATCGCAATATCAACCTCCATATCGACAAAATGCATAAATGCTAGTGCCGTCATAATCTCGAAGAAAGTAGGCGCATCGGTTTTTGACATATTCTCAACCGGGGCATAAATGCGATTCAGCAGGTTTCGCATTTGTCTCTCGCTGATCATTTCCGAATTGACCATAATCCGCTCGTGCAGGTGTACTACGTGAGGCGAAGTGTAAAGTCCGACATTATAGCTGTTCGCTTCGAGCATCTTAGCCAGCATCGTGGCCGTCGAGCCCTTTCCTTTTGTACCACCTATATGGACTGTGTGGATTTTTGTATGCGGATTCCCTACTAACGACAGCAGCTTATGCATACGATCAAGATTGAACGTAGTAACATTATAGCGCAGTCGCTCCTGCTTTTCGTAGTCAGTCCTCTCAAACAGATAGCCAATAGCCTTTTGGTAGCTTCTAAAAGCCTTTTTACTTTTAACTTTGGCAACCTTGGAGGAGGATTTTCTCGTCCGTTTCTTTCCGGTTGTCTTTACTGATTTTACCATGAAAAGTGTATTATAGCGGCTGGTAGAGTATCAGTCAATCCAAGATTTATAAAAATGCTTCAAGAATAAATAGGTATATGAGCGCAATGCCTTGGTATTAATATACTTATAAATATATTTTCTTTATTTCACTATATTTAACAGATTTTATGTCATAAGATATGGTGAAATATAAATTACAATATCTTATACATGGAAATTTTTATTGATTTAACGTTGATATTTTCAGCATTTCTTTTGATAAATTTGAATTCTTTATATAATTCCTGGGTGGATAAAGAAAAGTCAAATAGTCTTAGTAATGTTATAAAACAAGCTGGCATATTCACTTTGCACGGCTTGAATCAGCTTCTCTGGCCGGCGGTCTGTATCAATTGTCGCATAAGCATTAGTGAGACTGATAATAAACTTTGCAGGAATTGCTGGGATAAGCTTCTAACATGCACAGGGGCCGATTACTGCCGACGTTGTGGTCGTGATGTCGGGAAATTTGCTTTACTGGCGGGTAAATGTCCTGATTGTCAGGGCAAAGAAGTGCTTTTTGACCGCATCGCCCGGGCGGGTATTTATGAGCATACTTTGCGTAAAATGATATTATCTTTTAAAAATGGCCGGACAGAACTTGTTTCGGATCTGGGCTTTTTAGCAGATTCCGCCTTACAGGGGAGCGATTTCATTTGTGATGTAGAACTTTTTGTGCCCGTACCGCTGCATTGGACCAGGCGTTTGGTACGCGGCTACAATCAATCTCATGTGTTAGTCAAAAAGCTGAGACACAGGAAATCAAAAATCAGCACTGATCTTATACGGATTCGCAGAACCAAATCACAACCGGCAATGGCAAGTCCTGCTGCACGTGCAAAAAATGTTGCCGGCGCTTTTGCCGTACGTTATTCTCATATATTCGCCGGGCGTAGAATATGTCTCGTTGATGACATCAAAACAACCGGAGCTACGCTGAATGAATGTGCAAAAACACTGAAACGAGTCGGTGCATCGAAGGTCTTTGCCCTAGTACTGGCCGTAGCAGGCCAAAAAGATGTCAGTTAAAAGGTTTTTGAGGAATAAAATCTTGAGAAATAATAAAAATAGCAAGTTCATTGTTGTCTTACTTTTTGTAAGTACGGGAGACAAATAAAAGAGCCGGTTAGAATCGAAAGAGACCTCAATGGAAAAGAAATTGTTCTAAGCAACGGTCTTATCAGCAGAACTTTTCGCATCAGGCCAAATGCTGCTACCATTGCATATGATAACCTGATGACCAGAGAATCTATCATCCGGGGCATTAAACCTGAAGCAATTATCGAGCTTGACGGACAAAAGTATCAGATCGGTGGATTGGAAGGCCAGCTCGAATACGCATATCTGCAGCCGGTGACAATTGATTCTTTGAGTAATAATCCTGATGCCTTTCAGTTCGGAGATTATGAATATGGAGAAATAAAAGAGCGTTTTAGCTGGAATAGAAAGCGCTACTCAGCCCAGTCAGTCTGGCCGCCTATAGGAAAAACATTGACGCTACATTTTTTTCCGCCGGGCGATAAGCTCAAGGGAATCGAGCTGTCCATTCACTATGAAATGTACCAGGGAATTCCACTGCTGGCAAAATGGTTGACAATCCACAACGACAGCGAAAAGCCGGTTAGGCTAAATACCTTCATAAGCGAAATTCTTGCTGCAGTTGAATATGAATCTTTAGTCGAAGAACCTGTATTATGGGAATATCCGAATATTCACGTCGAAAGCGATTACGAATTTCATGGAGACGATTCGAAAAATGCCAACGAAACAGCGCGTTGGATTACTGATCCGCAGTACACAACACAAGTTAACTATAGGCTGAAAACGCCGGCAATGCTGGAAGTCCGACCGCCAATCGGCCCGGATTTGATAATTAAACAGGGAGAAACTTTCGAATCTTTTCGTACTTAT
>WOR8_10009236_pt1 | contig 13873 bp, 11 predicted proteins | sample DeeMarSeWOR38_10_FD_19890 | JGI IMG/M metagenome (IMG submission 19890) | reverse complement strand
TGGCGGACATGAGCATGGATAGCCGCATGACATTGTGCAACATGGCCGTTGAGGCCGGTGCGACCTGCGGTATCTGCTATCCGGATCAAACCACCGTGAGCTATTTATGGCCGTTTATTGAAAACGACTACCCTGATCAATCGGCAGCGCTCACAGCCTTCAAAGCATTCTGGCCGGATGAAGATGCCGCCTACGAAGAAATCATTGAACACGACGTCAGCAGCCTGGAGCCCCTGGTGACCGATGGTTTCAAGCCGGATAACGTCAGAACGGTCAAGGAGATGGGCGGTACGGTGGTCGATCAGATATATATCGGCTCCTGCACCAACGGCCGCATCGAAGATTTAAGAATTGCTGCTCGGGTATTAAAGGGACAGAAAATCGATCATAATGTCCGCGCAATCGTTTCACCGGCCACGCCCAAGGTTTTTCGCCAGGCGCTGGAAGAAGGCATAATGGGCATCTTTATGGACGCCGGTTTTTGCGTAACAAATCCAACATGCGGTGCCTGTTTGGGGATGAGCACCGGCGTCCTGGCAGATGGCGAAGTGTGCGCCGCAACCACCAACCGCAATTTCAGCGGCCGCATGGGAAAAGGGGGCATGATCCATTTAATGAGCCCTGCAACCGCCGCAGCCACTGCAATCGCAGGCCGGATCGTCAACTCAACCCTGTTTACTGGGGGCGGTGAATAAAAAATCACCCGCGAAAACACGAAATTTAAAAAGCACGAAAAAAATCTTGCGTGTCTCCGCGTTTTCGCGCTTTCGTGCTTAAAAAATACAAATTCTACTCGGAGGCATTTAGCTGGTCATGAATACGGTGAAAAACTTCAGTGGCAAGGTTTTGTTTCTGGATCGGGCGGACATTAACACCGACGAAATCATTGCAGCCAAGTACCTGACTGAAATTACCCGGGAGGCACTGGGGCCGCATCTTTTTGAAGATCTTGAACTGGATGGTTTCCGGGGGCAGGAGGATATCGCCGGCAAAAGCGTCATCATGACGCGCGCGAACTTCGGCTGCGGCTCGTCCCGTGAACATGCGCCCTGGGCCCTGGAGGAAAACAATATTCATCTGGTTGTTGCCGAGAGCTTTGCGCGCATCTTCAGACAAAATATGTTCAACTGCGGCATGCTGGCCGTTGAGCTGCCGGCAGCGACCATCGATCGTCTTTTCCAAAGCTACGCCCACCAGGAAACGACCGTAACAACGGATCTGAAACAGCAGGTATTCAAAATTTCAGCGAGCGACCAAACAGAAGAAATTCAATTTTCTCTGCCCGAATTTGCCCGCGCGCTGGTGGAAACCGGTGGCTGGGTAGAATATGCCGACAGCCACTATTAATCTATGCAAACCGCTCCGCTTATAAGCCTTGACAACATAACCGTTCGTTTACGTGACCGACCCTATCTTCACAATACGTCCTGGCAAATCTGTTCCAATGAGAACTGGGCCGTACTGGGTCCAAATGGATCCGGCAAAACCACTTTTGCCCGTTCGCTATTGGGTCAAGTTCCCATCGTCGGCGGCCGCATCAGATATCACTTTTCCGAAAACGATCACCACAGCTGGGCCGCTGTTGCCGGTCAGATGGGGTATGTCGCGCCCGAACTTCATCGCGAAATTTTTACACGCGAAAACCGCAAAGGTTTCTTCCGGGAGCTCAGTGGCAAAAGACAGGAGTTTACATCGGTCAAAGATCTGATTACCCATCAGGCGGCTGGAGACGCCCGGCAGATTCATCATCTCAAAATGCTGCGCGAAGTTGCTGAAAAAATCAGCATCCAGCAGTTACTGGAAAGAGATGTTACTTCATTGACCACCGGCGAAATGAACAGAGTCTTAATCGCCAGGGCATTATTCAAAGGCCCGAGCCTATTGATTTTGGATGAACCCTTTGCGGGACTGGACGAACCGACCCGCCAATCCCTGGCAGATACCATTAACACGCTGGCTCAAACAAACGTCCAGTTGATCTTAATTACCCATCGTTTCGATGAAATTCTTCCGAGCGTAACGCACGTCTTATTGTTAAAGCAGGGCCAAATTTATAAAGCAGGCAAAAAAGAGGCGGTATTCAGACCGAAAATTGTCGAGCAGGCCTATCAAACGGACAATCCGTTGCTTCCGTTGGATCCGCAAGTGCTTTTCAGCATGCCGCCCGGCAGCGCAGCAAAGAAATCTCAGATGGATGACCATAAACCAGGCGCCGGTGGCCGTGTTTTAATCGAGATGAAGAAGGTCACCGTTCAGTACGGCTCAAAATTGATCCTCGACGGCTTCAACTGGAAGGTCAGAGACGGTGAAAACTGGATGATCCGGGGGCCGTCAGGAGCCGGCAAGTCCACCGTGCTCGCGCTCATAAACGGGGACAACCTGCAGGCCTATGCCAATGACATCTACCTGTTCGGTCAAAAACGGGGTGCGGGTCAGAGCATATGGGATATCAAGGAAAAAATCGGCTATATTTCATCTGATCTGCAGTTGCGGCAACATCAGCACACCGATGCTTTTGAAGTGGTGTGTTCGGGTTTTTTTGCCTCAAACGGGCTGTATCGGAAGTGCAGCGCCGAACAGCTGGCCATAGCCGGCGCCTGGTCCAGGTTTTTAGGGATCCATGACCTGGCCGATCAGAAATTCGGGCGTCTTTCGCACGGGCAGCGCCAGTTGATCCTGCTCGCCCGGGCAATGGTTAAATCGCCGGTGTTTCTTATACTGGACGAACCCTTGCAGGGGCTGGATATCAGAAACAAAGCAACGCTGCGCAATGTTTTTGACTATATCGGCTATCACACGCCGACCCATTTAATTTACGTGCCCGATCAGGAAGATCAAAATTTAAATTGCATTACCCACGTGCTGCAGATGGATCGCGGCAAAGCCGTTCAAATAAAATCTTTTGGGAGTTAAAACTTGACGGTCCAAAATTACAAGATAAAGAGCGCCCCAACGATTATGGGTGCCTAAAGTGAACTAAAGTTGGAGGTGCCTAAAGTTTCGGTGTCGCTTCGCTCCAGCATTCAATATAAACAAATGATAGAATTCCTTAACTTTAGTCACTTTAGATCACTCTAAACTCTAGCGCACTTTCATTAAAGCATCTTTAAGATCGCTTTACTGTGTTGCGGATGCAACCAACACCCTCAACCTCGCACTCGACAACATCTCCGGCTTTTAGCAGCACCGGTGGATCCCGGAAGATGCCAACCCCCGATGGCGTACCGGTAGATATGATATCGCCGGGCATCAGCGTTATGTCCTCGCTGATAAAGGCGATGATCGTGGGAATGTCAAATAGCATGTCAGCGCTGTTGCCATCCTGCATGACCTCGCCGTTCACCCGCGCCTTTACGGTAAGGTTCTGCAAATTTTCGATCTCATCAACGGTAACCAGTGCGGGCCCCATGGGGGCAAACGTATCAAAAGACTTGCCGCGAAACCACTGCCCATCCGAAAACTGGGCCTGCCGGCCGGAGACATCATTCATTACCGAGAATCCGGCAACGTAATCCAGGGCTTCTGAGGCTGCGATGCGCTTGCCCGCTTTTCCAATGACAACCGCGAGCTCAGCCTCCCAATCGATTTGATCGCAACTGCGGGGCAGCAGAATGGGGTCAAACGGCCCGTTAAGGGCGTTGGGCGTTTTGGAAAACAAAAGCGGTTGTTGAGGCTTTTCAAAGCCGCTTTCTTCCCTGTGGTCGAAATAATTCAAACCCAGGCAGATAATTTTCGAAGGCCGGCTTATCGGGCACCCCAGGCGAACATCCAGCGCCTGACCCGGATCCTTAATCCTGTCGATCCGCTGCAGCCAGCCCTCGGTAAAGAAGCGTTCGCCGATGTCCGGTATCTCCGGGAAGATGGCGCGCAGGTCGACAATTTTGCCGGCCTGCCACAGACCCGGTTTTTCCTGTCCTGCAGCGCCGAAGCGAATCAATCGCATGGGTCATCTCCGCGCTTTTTCATTCCATCCTGGAAGCACTTCTTGCCGTACCAGTTAATCTGCCTGCAGATGCCGCGAATAATAGTGACTTCCTTGGCCCGTAATCTCATGCGCGTGCCGAATTGGCGGAGGTTGTTCATAAAATAATCGGGATTGTCCGGCTGGATGTAACTGATTTTGACCAGCACATCTTTCAATTGAGCATACATCCCATCCAGTTCCTGACGGTTGGCGAGTCGCGGCACAAACGGTTTGCTCTCTGATGATCTATCTCGCCTTAGCTCATAGCAGATGATCATTACGGCCTGGGCCAGATTCAAGGACGAAAATTGGGCTGTCGGTATCGTAACCAGCCGGTGGCACAGACGCAGATCCTCATTGGTCAACCCGCGATCTTCGGGACCAAACACGAGCCCCACCCGGTTGTTGGCGGTGATGGTCGCCAGTTCGGAGGCCAGCCGGTCTGCTGAAATCACGGACTGGCGTTGTCCACCGAGGCGCGCAGTTGTGGCGACCACATAGTTCAAAGGCGCCAGTGCCGTCTGCAAATTCTCATAAACCTGCATCTGTTCAACCACATCGCTGGCTGCATGGGTGGCCATTTTCAAAATTCGCGTCAGATCGCAATTCTGGGGATCGACCACCAGCAGTTGATCGAAGCCCATGTTGCACATTGCCCGGGCAGCGGCGCCGATATTTTCCGGGTAGCGCGGCCGGCATAAGATAACAGAAACATTCTTTGAATTGATGACGGCAGGCATTAGCTGACAATTTCAAGGTTGTTGAAAAAATAGGCCATCTCAAAAGCAGCTGTTTCGGCTGCATCGGAACCGTGCACCACGTTTTTTTCGATATCGGTGGCAAAGGCTTTACGAATGGTCCCTTCGGCCGCCTCTTTGTAGTTGGTGGCACCCATCAATTCACGGTAACGGGCGATGATATTTTCACCCTCCAAGACCATCACCACGGCCGGTCCGGAGCTCATAAATTTTGTCAGGCTTTCAAAAAACGGCTTTCCCTGATGCACGGCATAAAAACCTTCGGCCTGCTTTTTCGATAAATGAACCATTTTCATGGCAATAATCTTAAAATGATTGTCCTCCAGGCGCTTGATCACCTCCCCGATAATGCCGCGCGAAACGCCGTCCGGTTTAATAATGGCCAGTGTTCTTTCCATAATGTCTCCTTATCCTCTTAGAAGTGGTTTCAAAACCCCATCTGAGGCCCAATGGCTGCGTTGCCCCGCAAGGCGGGATTCGCATCTGATCTTAAAAAATAGCAGTGTTCAAGAGAGCAAGGCGAAAACAACTCGGCCGCCTTCGACATGAGCTCAGGCCGAATGCAACTCGTCGCAGGCCGATTCAAAAGTGGAGCATAAAAATCGTGGCTAAAAGCCACTCCCACTATGATTAACAATCTTTGTCACTAGACCATTTCATTTTCCCAATAATTGGTGGGAGCGGCATCTTGCCGCGACATTCGAGCATTTTGAATCGGTTTTAGGCACACCTTAACCTTCATAAAATTAGATGTGTGATCCCGATTTATCGGGGAAACGCAGCTATTCAGCGTGAGATGCATTTTTAAGTAAAATCTATCTCAAAAATAGTAGATCACGCTCAAGGGCGCGACGCAAAACCATTTAAAAGCGGAGCATACACGTAAGTATGTGAGCATTTTGAATGGGTTTGCAACAAAGCCCTTGGGCGTTAGATGCATTTTTGAGATAGATTTTGGTTGAGGGTGCCATAACAGAGGCTACCCCCCATGTCAACGGGCTTTTATTGCGGTTGACAAGCAAATCGGTACCCTCTAAAATTTAGGTGAGCGATATTTTTAAAAAGCAATCCAATGTTACCTTAAATTTGGCAATCATGGAGTACTGGAGAAGTGGAGTTTTGGAGTGTTGTAAAAAGATGCCCAATTCATAATCATTACGCCAGCGCTCCAATAATCCAACACTCCGAATTAGAAAATTTCGAATGCTTTTGGATTGCAGACCTGGTAACAGATAAATTGAAGGATGTAAGGAAAATTTGAGGAACTGCTATGCCCATCTACGAATTTTATTGTGAGCGCTGCAACACCATCTTTAATTTCTTTTCTAAAACGGTTAACACCCGCAAGAGGCCAAAATGCCCCAGCTGTAAAACCAAAACACTTTCACGGCAGATGTCGGCCTTTGCCTTTACCGGCAAGGCTAAAGAGGACGGAGACGTTGACGACATGCCGTTTGATGAAAATAAAATGGAAAAAGCCATGCAAATGCTCGCCGGTGAAGCAGACAAAATCAATGAAGACGATCCGCGTCAGGCTGCCAACCTTATGCGCAAACTTTCCGATATGACCGGCCTCGAACTGGGAGACGGCATGAATGAAGCCCTGAAACGCATGGAAGCCGGCGAAGACCCGGATGCGATCGAGGCCGAGATGGGTGATTTGTTAGAGGCAGAGGATCCTTTTGTGTTGCCGGATAAAAAACCGGGTGCACCAAAGGCCAGGCAGCGGGCACCGAAGCGGGATGACAAACTATACGATCTATAAAGAACCTGAAAAACCCGAAGCACGAAACCCGAAATCCTAAACAAATACAAAATCCGAATGTTCCAAACAAGTTTTGAATTTTGATCATTTGGCATTCGAGATTGTTTCGGATTTCGAAATTCGGCTTTCGGATTTGATATAATTGATCGATATCGTTAACCTAATTTTTTCAGCATCATAGATAATTAATCCAAGGTGAAGGATAAAGGCATGGATAAGGATACACTGGCTAAAATCGAAATTCAGCAGGGTGATATTACCCGGCTGGAGGTGGATGCCATCGTCAACGCAGCCAATACGAAGTTGCTGGGGGGTGGGGGCGTCGATGGCGCTATTCATCGTGCCGCCGGTCCGGAATTGTTGAAAGAGTGCCGCGCCATCGGCGGTTGCCCGACCGGCGAAGCCCGCATAACCGGTGGCTACAACCTGCCGGCACGCCACGTGATTCATACCGTCGGCCCGGTATACAGCGACGGATATCCGATTAAAGAAGCCTGCAAAATTGCAGTGGATACCAGCATCGCGTTTTTAGATCGCCATCCATCACTTGAAAAGATCATTTTTATCCAGTTTTCGGAAAAGGATTTTGAGGTGTATAAAACTTATCTATCCTCAATTGCTTAGTTATTTTAGATTTGACAAAATGTCATGGCATCATTAAGATTAAAGGATAGCTCGGAATTACGCAAATAACGCACGCTGAGCTGACATTATTCAAGGAGGGTTGAAAGACTATGGTTGAAGTAACCGAGGAAGCGGCCAAACAGATTCAGGAATATTTTAAAGACAAAGAAATAGCACCGATTCGCATCTTTTTAAATGCCGGCGGCTGAGGCGGCCCGTCGCTGGCAATGGCTCTGGATGAGCCTAAAGAAAACGATCAGGTGTTTGATGTCAACGGTTTCAAATTTCTTATGGAAAAGGAATTTTACGAAAAAGCGCAACCCGTAAAAGTCGATTTTTTAGGATACGGATTCAAAATCGACTCCAGCATTGAGTTCGATGCCAGTAATTCCGCCTGCGGAAGCTGCAGCACATCCGGCGGTTGTGGCGAATAAAAAATTTGATTGAAAATTCAAAAAGGCGACACCCTGAAAGTGTCGCCTTTTTTCATGTTATACCGCTTGTCATCATAATGTTCCGTAAAAAGGATGGCGGTATAAGCGTTGTCGCAAAAAAAACGTCCCGCAATCGGAAGGTTTTTTTGACAACCACTATAAAATGAGTGGACAACATGACATCCGATAAAACTGAAGATATAATCCATTATCATGAAGCCACCAAGCATCACTTCGAGCGCTATGCCCGATCGCTGGGATATATGGATTGGGACAACCAGCCGAACCCGTTTCGCACCTACAAAGGCACCCCGGTCTTAAAGCTGCCGCTGCTAAAAACAGACCCGCCGGCATCTTATCTGGGGTTGTACGAACGGCAGGACCACACATCGCAACCGTTTGTTATAGAGACCATTGCCGGGTTTCTGGAACTGTCTTTAGGGCTGTCGGCCTGGAAAGCGGCAGGCAGCTCCCGTTGGTCATTGAGGATCAATCCTTCCAGTGGAAATCTGCACCCTACCGAAGCGCATTTGATTTTGCCTTCGCTGGATGCACACCCGGCTGGCATCTATCATTACAATGCCCTGGGTCACGCGCTCGAACGCCGGGCTGATCTTCCTCCCGAACTCTGGCAAGGTCTCGTTTCCCACTTTGGGAGCGACGGATTCTTGATTGCGGTTACCAGCATATTCTGGCGCGAATCCTGGAAATACGGCGAACGCGCATTTCGCTATTGCAATCACGATGCCGGTCATGCTTTGGCCTGCCTGAGTTTTGCAGCCAACCTCTTTGGGTGGAAATGTGTTTTTCTGAACGAATTATCCGATGAAGAGCTCGAAGCCATTCTGGGTTTCGATCAGATTCGTTTCCGTAACCTGGAACAGGAACACACCGATTGCCTTTGTTTTATCTTCCCGTCCGGACCGGCGGATGCTCCCCGAGGGCTGCCGGCGGAGATTGTTTCGGATCTGGCCAATCTAACGTTCATTGGCGAAGCGGAAATTTTGAGTCAGAAATGCATCGACTGGGAAATCATTTACCGCACCGCGCGTGTGGCTAAAAAACCGTCAACGGGAAAAACCCGGATTGAATTGGAACACCGAAAATGGTTTACGGATGTGACCAGTCCGTTATCCGCAACCGATATCATTCGCAAGCGTCGAAGCGCCGTTGGTTTCGATGACAGCGGCTTTATCAGCAAAGGCCACTTTTTAAGCATCCTGGATAAAACCCTGCCGCGCAGGGACATGGCACCATTTGACATCGAATTAACCGAACCGTTAACCCACCTGCTGCTATTTGTGCACAATGTACCGGATCTAACTCCGGGCCTGTATTTCTTTTTGCGCAAAAATGCGGCACTGGACGAATTAAAAGCGATTTGCCGTCCCGATTTTCAATGGGCGCCGGTTGAAAAAGATTTCCCGCTCTACCTTCTGGCCGGGGGAAACTACCGCCAACAGGCCATGATGGTCAGCTGTCATCAGGAGATTGCCGGCTCCAGTGCCTTTTCATTGGGTATGATCGTAAAATTTAAAGAGATTTTAACCCCCGAGCCGCATCGTTACCGGCATCTTTTCTGGGAAACCGGCATGATCGGTCAGGTGCTGTATCTGGAGGCAGAAGCTCACGGTGCCAGGGGTACGGGCATCGGCTGCTTTTTTGATGATGCGGTTCATGAAATACTGGGCTTCAGTGACAATCGCTATCAAAGTCTCTATCATTTTACGATCGGCCGGCCAATTGAAGACCCAAGATTGGCGACTTATCCGCCCTACTCCCACCTTTAAACTGGTTCCATAAATTTCATCTTTTGCCCGCTGACTGCGTTACGCTCCGCTTCAAAATGCTCACGTACTATCGTGTACGCTCCGCTTTTGAACCGAATCGTGTCTTGTCAGCAACCAAAATCTAAAACTTCTGAAACCAGTTTCCACATAAATTTTTATTGCGGAGGGCTGATTGAGTACCTATGTTTTTAGCTTAATTAGCTTTTTTAGGGTAAATTAACAGCATCAGAAAAAACCTCGACATCCGATATTATTCTTATTGTGCCACACATTATTGATGGCATTTTTTAAGCCCGGAGGATACGATGGCTCCGAACAGCTTGATAAATGAAAAAAGCCCTTATCTTTTGCAGCATGCCCATAACCCGGTGGATTGGCATGCCTGGTCTGATGAGACATTCGAACTGGCCCGCCGGCAGAACAAACCGGTATTTCTATCCATCGGCTATGCCACCTGCCACTGGTGTCATGTGATGGAAAAAGAATCATTTGAAGATGAAACCGCCGCCGGGCATTTAAACGACACATTTGTCTGCATCAAAGTGGACCGGGAGGAACGGCCGGACATCGATGCGGTTTATATGGCCGTGTGTCAGATGCTGACCGGCAGCGGCGGCTGGCCCTTAAACCTTTTTCTGACACCCGACAAAAAACCCTTTTTTGCCGCCACTTACATCCCGAAAAACAACCGCCATGGCCGGGCCGGCCTGATCGAGTTGTGTCTGCAGGTCAAAACATTATGGGAATCGCAGGTCGACAAGGTGCATAGCTCGGCCGCCGGCATTGCCGCCGGTCTCGACCGTGCCTTTAGCTTTACAGCCGCCAATGAGCCCGGAGAATCTCTGTTGAATCATGCATACGACCTGATATGGCAAAACTTTGATTCCAGATACGGGGGATTTGAAGGCGCTCCCAAATTCCCCACTCCGCATCGCTTGCTTTTTTTGCTGCGCTGTTACCATCGCAACGGTGAAACCAAAGCGCTCAACATGGTTGAAAAGACCCTGACTGCCATGCGTCTGGGCGGAATCTGGGACCACGTCGGTTTCGGCTTTCACCGATATGCTACCGATGCCCAATGGCTGCTGCCGCATTTTGAAAAAATGCTGTACGACCAGGCCTTGATCGCCCAGACCTATCTGGAAACCTATCAGGTCACCCAGAATCCCTTCTATGCCCAAACCGCACAGGAAATCTTTACATATGTGTTACGGGACATGACCTCGGCCGAAGGCGCATTTTACTCGGCTGAAGATGCCGACAGTGAAGGCGAGGAAGGCAAATACTATGTCTGGCATCTGGATGAGTTTCGACAGGTGTTAAACGCAGAGCAGACCGCAAAATGGGAAAAGATATTCAATCTGCAGCCGGAGGGTAATTTTGCAGATGAAGCCACCCGACAAAAAACCGGCGCCAACATCCTGCATCTTGACCGGCATCTGGCCCAATCGGCCGCGGAATTCAACCTGGCGCCGGAGGCGCTCGTCACCCAATGGGAGAACCTCCGCCAAAAGCTGTATGCCCATCGCCAGAAAAGGATTCATCCGCTAAAAGACGATAAAATTCTGGTCGATTGGAACGGCCTGATGATTGCGGCGCTTTCACAGGGGGCCCGTATCCTGAATAAACCCGAATATGCGCAGGCTGCTGAAAAATCGGCGCAATTCATTTTAAACCGGATGCAGGCCGACAATGGCCGGCTGTATCACCGATTCAGAGAAGGCGAACTGGCCGTCGAGGCCCAGGCTGCTGATTATGCCTTTTTAATCCATGGATTGCTGAATTTGTATCAGGCAACCTTTAACTTATCGTATGCCGAGGAAGCCGTCGCATTGCAGGACAAAATGATCACAGACTTCTGGGATGCGGACAAAGGCGGCTTTTTTTCCACTGCCAATGAAAGTGAAGCGCTTCCGGTACGCCCCAAAGAGCTGTATGATGGTGCGATGCCTTCGGCCAATTCCGTTTCCCTGTTAAATCTACTGTGGCTGTCCCGCCTGACCGGTGACCCCGGGTGGGACGACAAAGCCCGGACGCAGTTGCGCACGTTTGCCGGAAGTGTCAAGGCCCAGCCAACGGCCTTCACCTATTTTCTGCTGGGCGTCGATTTTGCCCTGCAGCCGGGCCAGGAGGTTGTCATTACCGGTGATCCCGATAAAGCCGATGCCCGCCAGATGCTGGAAGCCCTAAATCTTAATTTCGCGCCCCATAAGGTTGCACTGGTCAAATCGGATCAAAATGCCGAGCGTCTGGCCAGATTTGCGGGCTTTACCGACGGCCTGCAGCTGGTCAAAGGCAAAGCGACCGCCCACATCTGCAAGGGTTTTGCCTGCAAAGAGCCCACATCGGATGTCCAGGACATGGTCGATCACCTTCTCGGCAAAAAGTAGAACCTATTTCAAAAATGCATCTAACGCCCAATAGCTTTGTTGTGAGCCTCCTTAAAATGCTCACATACTTCATGTATGCTGTGCTTTTGCGTCGGCTCACGCCTCGCTCTTGGGCGTGATCTACTATTTTTGAGATAGGTTCCAGATCCATTGATGAACACACTACGGTCTTGAATGAGGATGACGGACATACAGCAAATACTCGCAGAACAAAAAAAATTCTTCCAGGCCGGGCACCCGAAAAATCTGGAATTTCGGCTGCAAAACCTGGCGCGATTAAGAGATGCCGTTATTCAAAATGAAGCGGCTATTTTAAAGGCCCTGAATGATGATCTTTCAAAATCCGCCTACGAAGGTTATCTTACCGAAGTGGGTGTCGTGTTGAATGAAATTCGACTTACCCGCCGCAAATTAAAATCATGGGCCCGCCCCCGACGCGTCAGAACCCCTGTTACCCTGTGGGTCGGCTCGAGCCGAATTTATTATGAACCCTACGGCACCGCCCTGATCATCGCTCCCTGGAACTACCCGTTCCAGCTCTCGATTGCACCGTTGATCGGCTCCATCGCAGCCGGCAATTGCAGCGTACTTAAGCCATCAGAATATGCACCCCACACCGCAGCGATACTGTCGCAGATCATCGGATCTCATTTTGACAATTCGTATCTTGCCGTCATCGAAGGCGATGCGCAGATCGGCGCAGCACTTCTTCAGGAACGGTTTGACTATATCTTTTTTACCGGCAGTGTGACCGTCGGTAAAATGGTAATGGCCGCGGCTGCCAGACATCTGACACCCGTTACACTGGAACTAGGAGGCAAAAGCCCGTGCATTGTCGACCAGGATGCAAATATCGAGCAAGCCGCCCGCCGCATCGTTTTCGGAAAATTTATCAATGCCGGCCAGACCTGCATTGCACCGGATTATCTGCTTGTTCACCACTCCAACGTACAGCGCCTGCGGGAGCATATCGAAACATATATACGGCGGTTTTACGGGAACAACCCTCAGAAAAGCCCGGATTATGCCCGGATCATAAACCGGCACCATTTCAATCGACTGGTTGCGCTGCTCGACGGCAGTCGCATTTTATTCGGCGGCCAAAGCGATCCGGAGGATCTTTATATCGCGCCGACCCTGATCGATGATCCGGGCTGGGAGCATCCCATCATGCGCGAAGAAATATTTGGCCCGATTCTTCCGCTGCTGCCATTTGACGATCTGGAAAAGGTCGTATCTCTGCTGAATTCGCACCCGAAACCATTAGCACTCTACGTCTTTTCCAACCAGCCCCAAAACTATAAGAAGGTTATTCGGGGCGTCTCATTCGGCGCCGGCTGTATTAATGATACGGTCGTTCATTTTGCCAATACGAATCTTCCGTTCGGCGGGGTGGGAAACAGCGGCATGGGCCGTTATCATGGCAAGGCCAGCTTTGAAGCATTCTCCCATCAAAAAGGCATCCTCAAAAAATCATTTGCCTATGAACCTCCTTTACGGTATCCCCCTTATAAAAATAAACTTGCTATATTAAGGAAAATCCTGCGGTAATACAATAGTCTTATAAATTACAAAGGAACAAGGTTAATAGCTAATTGGCGTTTATTTAAAATCCGAAGCACGAATTTCGAAACTCGAAACAATATTTAAATCCCAAATTCGAATGTTTAAAACGTGTTTTGAGTTTTGGTCATTTGTTATTTGAATTTGTTTCGGATTTCGTGTTTAGGTATTCGTATTTCTCAGAGTTTATTTCACCAGCAGGCAGTCTCTCTGACATGGGTAAAACTGATCTCGAATATCTCAGAAAACGATTGATACAGTGGTATGGAGCAAATCAGCGTGATTTGCCGTGGCGGAAAAGCCGCAATCCCTATCATATCTGGGTTTCAGAAGTCATGCTGCAGCAAACCCAGGTGAATACAGTTTTAAGCTACTACCGTCGCTTCCTCAAAGCATTTCCAAGCATTAGACACCTGGCGGCGGCGGATTTGCAATCTGTTCTGAAATTATGGGAAGGGATGGGTTATTACGCCCGGGCGCGCAATCTGCACCGCGCCGCACAGAGGGTTATGCAGGATTTTAATGGAAAGATTCCAGACAGCTGGGCCGCTTTTCACGGCCTTCCCGGGGTGGGCGATTATATCG
>WOR8_10008449_pt1 | contig 13880 bp, 12 predicted proteins | sample DeeMarSeWOR38_10_FD_19890 | JGI IMG/M metagenome (IMG submission 19890) | reverse complement strand
TAAAAAAAATCTGCTGGACTCGTATTATGCAGAATTGAGGTTTCACATGCAAACCGCTCATATTCCCTGCGTTCAATTCCAATCGGCATTTTTTCTCTCCCTTATCCATTTTGATTTTTTGGAAGAATCGAATCCGTATTTTCTTTTTGATCTTTTTTGTCTGTTTTTTCTATCGGCTTTTCCAATAGTTGAGCACAACATTCTTTAACCTGTTCCATTAGATCAGGGTCTAATTTAGCTTCGTATAGGTTCTAAAAGCATATCAATCAACACCCAGAGTATGTTGACCTTCTCTGCCCGCCTAATTCTCGTGTTAATCCTCGGTTGACCTCGCAAAATTTTATGTCAATTATCATAATAACATACTGAAAACAAGACGAATTTAATATAGGATTAACTCTTTTCTTATTGCTTTTTTTAGTATACACTAATAATTAAATTGATGTAAAAAGGATGGATAAGTCAAAAATAATTAAGGTGCAAGTATGGGACGTACACATGAAGCTTTACGCAGGGCTGAAGCCAAGTTTGAATCGAAGTATTCAGCAGATAACCATGTTGATTTCGATGTTCAGCAAAAATTGAATCAGATGAATCTCAGTGAAGAAAAATTAGCCAAACAGAATTTGTCGGAATTAATGCAGAGTTTAACCTCTCTTAATGAGTGTATCAGTCAACCATTATCAGCGTTTGAAGTAGATTCAGGCGGATCGTTTCACAAGAAAATGAAGTTTGAGAATACGGTTATTCCCGTTTTGTTAAAGAGAAAGCGTCTGGTTCTCGAACTCATCAACTCAATGGTTAATGATATTGGAATCAAGAAAATCCGCTCAGCACTAAAACTTATAGAAAGCAAACCTCTTCGAGCAAAAATCAAGAAGCCCTTGCTTTTGCTGCAACGTAAAAATGACTTTTTAAAAAAAGAATATGACGCCATTGAAAAAATCGCCAAAGATCAGGCTAGGGTAGCTTTTGAGACGCACAAGCCGCCTAATGAAATTTCTGGGCCTTACCCCCGCAGCTCAAGCCAGCATAAAAAAGCAAGTAACAAGACCAGATCCCTATGGCAGCCCGGATCTTTTGCGGTTCTATTAATTGGAGTTCTTGTTACGATATGGGGTGCAGCGATCGCGTTCAGCCATTATTTGGGACTCCCCTCTCCCACCATACAAGAATATGCGTTTTTAGTTGCTCTGGGATTTTTCCTCGGTATTGTATTCAGGAAATCTCAAAAAGGCGGCAACACCGAAAAAGACCAATGACATTACTATTTTTTAGCGCTTTACAAGCCTTGTCACTGACTCAACATGATAGGTGTGAGGAAACATGTCTACAGGCTGTACCTCCAATATCGAATAGCCTGCTTGCAACACGCTTAGATCTCTGGCTAGAGTCGCCGGGTTACATGAAACATAAATGATTCGTTCCGCGTTCGAGTCAAGAACCTCATTGACGACATCCTTGTGCATTCCGGCACGCGGCGGATCAATAATCAGGATGTCAGGCTGCTTTTCAACCTGTGATAAACACCTTCGAATATCACCGTGAATGAACTCGCAATTGCTGATGTTGTTCTTCCGGCAATTTTTTTCAGCATCGGCAATAGCACTCCCAACAATCTCGATCCCAATAATCTGCTTGCAAGATTCGGATAGCAAAATTGGTATGGTTCCCGTTCCACTGTATAGATCCAAAACAATCTCACCTCCGGTGAGCCCTGCATAGTTTTCAACGATATTAAAGAGAGTCTGCGCACCAATAGAATTTGTTTGGAAAAAGGAATTTGCCGATATTTCGAATTCAAAGCGACCGATTTTATCAAATATACAGGAAGATCCCGCAAGAGTATGCTCAAACTCACCGACCGCAATGCCCGCCTTACGTGAGGTCACATTGTTCATGACTGATACGACCTGGTGATAGTGTTCCGACAGACGATCTGCAAGAGGTTGGACCAATTCAGGCTGATTGGCGGCCGTGACGATATTGACCATCCATTGATCGTAAGCCGAGGAATGCCGTAGGACTAAAAATCGCCAAAACCCGACATGACTTCGCAATCCATAAACCGGCGCCTCAGATGTTTGCATAAATTTTCTTACATCACCCAACAATTCATTTCCCAGCTCCGGTTGAAGCAGACAACTCCGGGTATCCATAACCTTGTGAAAGGTTCCCGGAACATGAAGACCGAGCGCAAAACTCCGATCGATATCCGGCATATTTAATTCAGAAGGCATGAGCCAGCGTTTGTCCGAACAAGAGAATTCCATTTTATTGCGATAGCCGAAAATCGCCTCGGAAGGGATCGTCTGATGGACAGGAACTCCTTTGATAAGTCCAATGTGTTCAATGCAGTCGCTTACCTGACGCTGTTTGTAAATCAGCTGCTGATCATACGTTAAGAATTGCCATGTACACCCCCCACAATATCCGCTGTATTCACAAGGAGGGATTATTCTGTGCGGCGACGTTTCTACGAATTCCACAACGCGCCCTTCGGCGAAATTTTTCTTTTTTCTGGTGATTCGAATGACCGCCCGATCTCCAGGCACAGCCTGACTAACGAACACAGCCAGGCCGTTCAAGCGGGCCAAACCCCTACCCCCGAACGCGATACCCGTAATGTCGACTTCTACGAGAGTACCTTTTTTTATGTTCAGATTCATTACTTCGCTGCTCCGCCATGATCACCACCATTCTTAACCTGGTGGATCCCACACCGCTGCTTAAAGCCATCGATCTTTGGTTATAGGTGCAATGGCTCACGCAGTATGAGGCCAGTGTCGATCTAGAAAGGATTGGACAGCCGCTTTATAACCTGGCGTCAAACTTGAATCACTGTGACCGGCACCCTCGGCAATGTAAAGCTCGACTAGTCCGGAAGAAAAACTATCTTTGAGATTCATGGCAAATCTCAGTGGAAAGCGTCTATCCTTCTCCCCATGAATTAGCATAACGGGCATTTTGAGACTGGGTGCCAGGCGTGCCGGACTAACTAAATCCAATCTATTTCTGTAAAACAGATTCATCCAGAACAAAATCATAGGACCAAAAAAATACCCAAACAACGGATTAAACCAGTGGTACAAATTTAGCAAGGCCTCTTCGGTATAGGCATAGCATGCTTCAAGAAACAAAAGCTTGACTTGATTCTGATTGTGGCTGGCGGAGATAGCGGCAGCTGCCGCACCTGCTGAATGCCCGTATAGTATGACCGGGTCTTTGACCCAGTTCAGGACCGCATCGATATCTTCAGAAAATTTCACGGCATTCATAAATCGTTTAGAGCTTGATTGCCCGTGATCCCGAGCGCTGTGAACAACAGCCGTAAACCCCCACTTTGCGAAATATCTGGCCCGGCCGATCATGCGATCCCGGTTGCGCCCCCATCCATGCGCAAATACAACAATGCCCCGAGACGGATTGTCGGGCTCGATGCGCCACACCTCTAAACGACGACCGTCAATGGCAGGAATTTGTGTATCGGTGACGGTGCCCCAATCCGGTTTGTCTTCGACAGGATTTCGGGGTACCTGTTGGACAAGATAGGTGAGGAAAAGCGTAAACACCAAATAGAAAAGTAACGCACCACCGGCACCAAGAAAAATTGACAGCATCTTAGTTGATTCCTAAAAGTTCTCGTCTCATCAAATCCAGAGCGGTGATGGCAAAGATGCGTTTGTTTCTGGATCGGTTTTGATCGGCATAATGGAAGCGGTGACCGGCAACAGATTTTGGAGCAGCAACTCCAATGCAAACCGTACCCACGGGTTTGTCTGGGGTTCCGCCACTCGGTCCGGCGATACCGCTTGTGGACAGACCGTAAGTGGCTCCCGTAATTTTGCGGACATTGCGGGCCATTTCTTTGGCAGTTGCAATATCTACAGCACCAAAATGTTCCAAAGTCGAGGCTGAAACGCCCAGAATCTTCACTTTTGCAGAGTTGGAATATGTAACCGCAGAAAAAAGGAAATAGTCGGAACTACCAGCGACATTGGTTATCAGATGTGAAATCAAGCCGCCGGTGCAGCTTTCAGCTACCGCTAGAGTCGCGTTGCGATTTTGCAGTAACCTGCCGACAACTTCCTGCATGGATTTACCCTTATCGGAAAAAAGTTTACTCCCCAGTCGATCCGCGATCCACTGAGTGGCCTCGATCAGATGCTGCTGGAATTGATGGTCAGATTGACTGCTCGCGTAAAGCTCTACATGAATTATTGGAAACGTTACACGGACCCCCAGGCTGAGTTTTTGAAAAATATGTTTAAATTCCGCCAGCTGCTCATTGACCTCCGATTCGGATAAACCAAATGTTGACAGGGTCTTAACCAGACGAAAATCGCGGGAATTTGCCTGCATTTTCATAATTCATAGCAAAAATTTATTTACTCATACATGAAGAATTATATTGTAACACTTTGAATTAGTATATTATTATGACTTAGAGCATGCAAATTGAGAAATTTTTGGACTCATGTACATTGAACCTGCCCTATATCAATCCGGGGGTTTTAACACGAACATCTCCGGCGACACCGGAACGTCAGTCCAGTACTTTTGGATATCAAGCTGAATGGTCGATCCCTCGTTATTGAAAAGATGTAAGCGGGACGGCACTTGATATCCGGATATATTCTGCATTTCCTCAAATTGTGCGCGATAATTTGTTGATCCGGATCGATTAAAAAATTCCATCAGCGAAACCTGTGATTTCTCTTCGTTCAGAAATACCTTTTCTGTAACTCCCCTCCATTTCTTTTTTAACGTTAAAACATATCCACCTGTGATGTTATCTTGGAGTAAAAACGCAGAATCGTGCTCTCGAAGAGGAACCCGACCTTTCAACAGGGCGATGATATCGCTGGGGTTTATTTTAATTGAAAGAAGTCGTTCGAGACTGGCATCCGTCGCCCGAATTTTCTTGTAGATAGATTGATCTTGATTGGCTTCATAGTAGTAGAACCATTTCCCGTCGTTTGCAATTTTTATGGCCGGATATCCGGATATAAGAACAACAATACTTAATTGGGTCGGATCGGCGCCGATCCAGGCTATCCGTTCATCGATTTTCAATTCTCCTTTAAGCCACAATTTTAACTTGCCGATTCCTTTAATACTTTTCAGCCCTTGATTCTGGGTTTTCAACCGTGAAAGCACTTCCTGGGCACCGGTTATTGCCAGGAGATCGTCTTCCTCCGGTGTTTTCTGGGAAATTTTGGAGATTAAACCGCTGCATCCCATCAAAAAAACAGCCGTGAGCATGAGAATCAAGTTATTTCTAAGATATCGGCCGTTAGGTCTCATTTGCGTAATACTCTAAACGATTGAAAAACGACATCTTTAACATATGAAAACGGATTTGTTTTAGCATTTGAAGACTGAGAGTATGATTTCCCGCGAGACTGTATCGACCCGGGTAAATCCGAATCAAAAGCCACAAGCACTCAGCTTGTGGCTTTTTTTTTATCACGTTCGGAAGGTCGCCGCCTCAAGAAACACTCTGCATTCTCGAATTTTCAAACCTTAGGAACCATTACCCATAAGTTGCCGAATTTTTTCCTCTAAAGCTTCTTTATCCTTGTCCTTAATACTGAGTGATTTTTGATAGAATTTCAATGCATTTGAACGATCATCCAGTTTTAAGTAGGCATCACCCAAGTGTTCCAGCATGATGGGATCATCAGGAACTAATTCGACAGCTTTTTTTAAATATTTTAAAGCCTCTTCATACTTTCCTTTTTTGTAGTAGACCCATCCGAGACTGTCGGTAATATAACCGTCATTGGGTTTATACTTCAATGCTTCTTTTATTAGATGTTCGGCTTCATCCAGGTTCGTTCCCAAATCGGCATAGGTATATCCAAGATAGTTTAATGCATTGGCGTGCTTGGGATCTAAATCAATCACCTTACGCATGGTCTCCATTGAAGCTTCTTTTTTATTCCACTTGTCGTATACAACCCCCAGGCGAAAGTAATATCGGGGATTATCGGGCTCCATGTCAATCGCTTGTTTAAAATAGCTCTCGGCACTTTCATAGTCTTCAATTTCTTCGTAAAACGTTCCCAGGTAGTATTTAAAATCTGGATTATCCGGGTCTTCCGAAATAGCAGATTTTAAAAACGCGATGGCTTCGTTATTTTTTCCGTTTTCCTGATATAAAAATGCGACATGAACCACCGCGTCTTGGAAAAAACGTGAGTCCTTCTTTACTCGTTTGAAATGGGAAGTCGCCCTCTCGTTGTCCTTGATTCCATAATAGGCAATGCCGGCAAGGTGGTTCAAATCAGAGCTATCAGGCACCGCTTTCAGCATACCTTGAATAACAATCAACGCCTCTTTATTCTTCTTCTGATCAATAAACAACTGGATAACCTTAATTATAACTTCAAAATCGTCTTGACTTCGGTTTCCTAACTGGATGAATATTTTTTCGGCATCCTTTTTCATTCCCTGTTGGTGGTAATAATAACCGAGTTCCAGGAAGGCTCGGATATCGTCAGGATCTTGCCGAAGAATGTCCTCATAGAGTTCGATAGCCTTGGCCGATTCTCCGCGACTTTTGTACAGATTTATAAGCTCATATTTGGGTTCATGGCGCTCGGGCATTAATTTCAGCGCTTTTTGAAATTCGGTTTCTGCATCGTTTACATTTCCCTGGGATGCGTTTATTTTCCCAAGAAAGTAGTGCCCTGAATAGGAATTCGGAAAATGCTCAATCTGCTTGTTGAATACGTCCTTGGCACGATCAAGACTGCCGTTTTCCATATACAGACCTCCCAGTAAGGAGTAGATTTTTTGTTGCGTGGGGTCCAGGGCAATTATCTTTTCGTAGGTTTCAATAGCCTCATTGGTTTCCTTGTTAACCTGTTTGATGCCGCCGTAAATGATCAGCGACTTAACGTCATTTGGATCTTTATCCAGAAGGCCTTCTAAAACCTCTAACGCTCTCTGGTGTTCTTTGTTTTGCAGGTAAATCGTAGCCAATTCTCGTTGCAAATAAGAGGAGTCAGGATCAATTTCAATCGCTTTACGAATTAGAACAACAGCCTTATCCAAATTTCCTTTTTTCCTTTCAATCTGGGCTGCCGTAAAATAGTAATATTGATTATCCGAACCCGTAAGAACATGCGGCATTTTCGGCTCAGGCATTTGATTCTTGGAATTCACCGCACAGCCTAATATCCAAAATATCACAATCGCTGCAGTCAGTAATTTAACGCGAAGGACTTTCATACATCCAACATCCTAAAGCTGAATTTAAACTCGGTTCTCGGTGGCATAAACCCGTGGATTAATCTGATGCCCCGTCTTCGGTGTAAGAAGCAAAATCAGGTATTTCTTTCTTAAAAAATTCTCTCATCTTTTTAATGATATTTTTTTCTACCTGGCGCACCCGTTCTCTAGATATACCGTAACGATCACCGATTTCCTGCAGTGTAACCGGATTGTCAGAAAAAATTCTCAGATCAAATATTTCTATTTCACGAGGGGTCATCTTTTTCCTGAATTCGGCAATCTTATTGTGAAGAAGAACTTCAATTTCTTTTTTGGAGACCTGTTCCTCAATGGATTCTGTGGAGGTACTCAGAAATTCAATTCTTTCGGTATCTGAGTCATCCTTTAATGGAGCATCCAGCGAAACGTCCCAGCCGTCCAAGCGCTGATCCATATCGACAATCTCGCGTTCAGAAACGCCCAACCTTTCGGAAAGGAGCTTGGGTTTGGGATCAAAGCCCATATCAATTAATTTCTGCTTTTCCTTTTTTAATTTAAAGAACAATTTCCGCTGACCTTGGGTTGTTCCGATCTTTACCAGTCGCCAGTTGTCCATAATAAACTTGAGGATATACGCCTTTATCCAAAAGGAGGCATAATAGGAAAATTTAACATTCTTGTATGGATCGAATTTTTTTACGGCTTGCATGAGACCGATATTGCCCTCTTGAATAAGATCCAAGAGATTCTGCATCCAAACCCGCTGAAATTCCAGAGCGATTTTTACAACCAGCCTCAGATTGGAGGTTACCAAATGATAGGCCGCATCTTTATCTCCGTATTCTCTGACCCGAATACCAAGTTCTCTTTCTTGATCTCGGGTGAGCAATTTATAATTGCTTATTTCAGTTAAATAACGCTGTAAGGGATCAAATTTAACAAGCGCTTTGTCGGAGTCGGAAGAGGATGGTGGGGGTTTTGGGCGCTTATTATTCAATTCCGCTTCAGGTTTCGACGTTGTTCTCCTCGCAGCCTTGGCTCTCTTTTTTTTAGCGGTCTTTTTTTTCATAGGAAACGGTCCAAATTATTTATATTTTTCGGATGAGCACGCCGAATTTTTGCCTAAATCTGACACTGGAACCCGACACTGCAGCATGTATCTGTAGTTTTGGAACTGGACATCTGCTAAGACCTATGATATCAGAATGATCGACGTGCGCCTGTAGCTCAGCTGGATAGAGCAACGGACTTCTAATCCGTAGGCCGCAGGTTCGAATCCTGCCAGGCGTACCACCTCAACCACTGACGCGGGCAACCGATCATAACACCTTTTTTGGTCAGCGGCGGCATCTCATTCTGATTTTGCCCTACTTCCTCGCACGGGTCCTCAGTTTTGAAAACTTCACTATACAACAAATATTAAAAATATCAATGGATATTTCCAATTACACCTAAATCCCGGAGTATTATGGTTAATAAGTTTAAAGGGACATTCACATGTGCAAACTAACAAAAAAGATCTCAAAAAGGTGTAAAGTTCTAGAGAATTGATCGACTTCAGTCCGGAATTCATGACAAAAATTACTAAAAAGAGGCATCACAAGATTAATTTTCCGCGTCGCCTTTTGTGGAATAAGTCATCAAATTTACAAAGTATCATAAAGGGTAATTGAACAATGCAATCGAAAATAATTCCAAACGTGATCAGCACAAAAATAACCGGCAGCTTTACCGCATAGAAAAGACATTTTTTTAATATCGTGTTCAAGTTCCTCATAGTCAGATTTAAATAAGCGATTAAAGAATGTGACTTAATGATGCCCCCAAAATGGGACCGGTTCAACATCAACTGTCCGTTGAGTCTCTTTATCTGATACCGTTACAGCGACATATCCGCCCGCACCCTCAAATGAGATGCAACACGGGTTACGATCTGTTTCTTCCAATTCTTCTCCGCCTTTGCCAAAAAAATGCGACGCTCGCTCAATGACATCCGCAGACTTCAAGCGCGTCTGCTTAGCTACTCGAATCATTGTTGGCCTCCTTTCAAACCAAGAATTTTGATGAGTGGAAATAATATAGTGACATAAGATCCAGTAGGATGCTTTCAAGGCTAATCTGAATTTCAGGATTGCGCGTGTCGGAAAGAAGCGCCTAGTTCGTAAAAAGAATTGCCGGAATTGAACAAATTCAGATTCGATTGGTGGAAGACGCGTTGGAGCGGTAACGTAACTATTTTATGACCGTTTGATAATATTTGACCCCGACTTTAAACTGCCCGGCCTCGGTAAACAGTATCTTCTGGCACCAGCGCACTTCTGCAAGATAGCCATCATAGAATTCATCAACTATGGTATCCGGTGAGAAGCTTTCCATCATTATGTAGATGTCAACTCCCGGTTCAAGAGCATCGTTTGATTCGAAACACATGCCGCCTTTGCAATAATTTTGCATTTGCGCCCGGTAAAATTTAGCTGAATCCTGATAGACATAAACGATAGGGGCATCAAAATCATGGCGCTTATACTCCCTTTTTTCGTCATAACGCATTGTAAAGGCCTCCTATGGTGGGTTTTGAATTATATGTTCCCCATCTGGGCATTCTAAGGAATAGGGAGTCGGTATGATGGATGGTCTTTGCTGGTGACAAAAAGCAGGGCGATGGGTATCTGAAGTATTGATTCACCTCCATTTCTATCCTCAGTTTTGGAAGTTAAGTTGTTGAAAAGTATAAAATTACCCTGCACGCATGAACTGGGGCGATGAAACAATTATGTAAAAAATGTGTAACAATTATAGATAGATTATGTCAAATAAATTTTTCTCTTCGTAGACGTCGCTCTTACTCAAATTTAAACATTCAGGTGTGGCAGTCAAAGTTTTTTTAACCCGAAATAGCCAATCAATAAGGTCATATGATATAATGTTGGCAACATCATAAGGCCATGGATGTCTGTCTAGTCTTAAGTATCTTTTCTAAAGGCCGATATAAAACCTATACTATAATCTAAACTGATCGGTTCCAGGTTCAAGGTTCAGAGTTCACAAAGGTTGCAAGTGATTGAAACTGAGCACTATATTGATCAGGGTCAGGAATTTTCAGATTTCACCCATTGGGTGAAAAGGCGTCGTAAACCCATTTAAGACCGACTCCTTGATAGAAGCTGGTTAATCGTATTTCCAACCCGGAACGCTGAACCCAGAACCGCTCAACCTAGGTATAAATAGGTAGTAAAGTTGATGGTGATGAACCCACCCCAAGAACCGTGGAGTACTCTTCAGAAAAGGCTACCTGAAAGATTATCCATCAAAAAATGACACATAGAGAGAAATGATAAAAGGAGAAGCCGGCAATGGGAACTAACAATATGATTTTCTTAGAAAATTTAGAGTGGTTTGACGAAACCGGCCAAGAGCTTGTCCACCGTCTTCCTGAAACAGGCTCCGGTGAAATAAAATACGGTGCCCAGCTGACAATTCGAGAGAGCCAAGCCGGTGTCTTTTACTACAAGGGCAAAGCAGTGGGAGCATTTGGTACTGGACGCCACACCTTAAAAACGGCAAATATACCCTTGTTAACAAAAATAGCCAGTCTGCCTTGGGGCTTAACCAGTCCTCTCAGAGCGGAAGTGTATTTCGTAAACCTGAAGGTTTTTACGAATCTTAAGTGGGGAACCCGAGACCCCGTCGCTTTTAAAGACTCCGAATTAGGTCTCATCAGGCTGAGAGCATTTGGGGTATTCAACCTTCAGGTGGTGCAGCCGGCGTTGTTTGTAAATCGTCTTGTCGGAACCCAGGGTGTATACACAACGTCGGAAATCGAGGAATATTTAAACCGCGTAATCGTTTCACGATTTAATGACTTTATGGGTGAAACCATCGATTCAATACTCAACCTACCATCCAAATACAACGAACTTTCCGATGGTCTCGCTAGCCGGTTGCATGAGGATTTCAGTCATTTCGGTATTAATCTCACACATATCTATATCAATTCAATAACGCCACCACCTGAGGTCCAGGAGGCCATCGACGATCGGAGTCGCATGGGTGTTTTCAAGGATATGAACAAACTGATGCAGATGAAGGCAGCCATGGCAATGGAAAAAGCCTCCGAAGCCGACGGCAGCTCGGGTGTTGGCATGGGAACTGGCATGGGTCTGATGATGCCGGCAATGTTTGCACAATATTTTGCCGGGGCATTGCCAAAATCTCAATCAGAAAAAAACCAAGTCGAAGCGATCTGTCCGGAGTGCCATTTTTCAATTCCGCTGGACGCAAAATTCTGTCCTCAATGCGGACATCAGCAGCTCGTCTTCGAACAATGTGGTCAATGCGGTAAAAATTTGACACCCAGTGCAAAATTTTGTTCTCGGTGCGGCCATCCGGCGGATGATAAGCCCAAACTAAAATTTTGTTCTAATTGCGGGAGTGAAAACCTGGCAGACGCGCTGTATTGCAACGAATGCGGTGAAAAGCTTTAAACTTGTATTGCGGTGGGGAGGAAATTATTAATTTTCTCATCGAATATCAGTGCCCTCAATGCGGTGCACCTGCGATTCTGGAAGAAACCGATCGACTCTTCACGTGTGAGTTTTGCAGAGTCAGCTCTTATTTAATGGCCACAGATTTCTTCCGTTATGTGCTACCCCATTCAGCTTTTCAAAACAAAGAATTAGTGTTCTTTCCATACTGGCGATTTAAAGGGATGCTATTTTTCTGCGGTCCCACGGGAATAAAGAGTCGATTTATTGATGTCAGTCATCAAGCCATTGCGTCACCTTATATCCCGATCTCGGTTGGCCTTCGCAGCCAGGCTATGAGACTTCGCTTTGTAACTCCGGAAGCAAGGGGCCGCTTTCTCCAACCCACACAACCCGTCCAGAAAATGCTTCAGACCTTTGAGCAACGGTTTGCACGATCTCTTCCCAAGCCCATTGCGTTCCAATCCCATATCGGCGAGACTCTCAGTCTGATTTATTCGCCTTTTTACGTGGCAGATAAAATCTACGATGCAATCCTCGAAAAACCCGTCTCCTCACCATTGCCGGATGAGTTTAATATCGATGAATTTTCGGGAGGAGCGCTGGATTGGCGCATTCATTTTGTCTCTACGTTATGTCCAAATTGTGGATGGGATTTGGAAGGTGAGCGCGATGCGCTGGTATTAACGTGTAAAAACTGCAATTCGGCATGGTATCCGGTGCGAAGAAAGTTAAAGCAGTTAAAATTTGCACGCATGCCGGCAAACGGTGAAGATAGTGTGTATCTTCCTTTTTGGCGCATAAAGGCCAATATTTCGGGCATGAATTTGCAGACATACGCCGATTTGGTTCGGATTGCCAATCTTCCCAGAGTCATCCAAGATGATTGGAACGACATTCCGTTTTACTTCTGGATCCCTGCCTTTAAGGTTCGACCTCAGGTTTTTCTAAGGTTAGCGAGCCACATCACAGTCTCGCAACCTCGTGGAAATCTGGCCAGCGAACTGCCCCAAATTCGACGCCATCCCAGTAACTTACCCGTTGAAGAGGCAATCGAATGTCTGCAAATTACCTTGGCCAGTTTTATGAAATCCCGCAAATCTTTAATCGAAAAACTTACGGACGTGCGCATTGACGCCAAAAGTGCTGTGCTGGTGTATGTTCCCTTTCAAGATGAACATCATGAATTGGTTCAAACGGACTTTCAACTGGCGTTGAATAAAATGTTTTAGCGCTTTCACGTAATTTATAATGTCGGTTCCCCTTAGCGTAATATCTGAAAATAACAATCAGCGTTTGAAAAAAGAAGTCCCCATAATTTCACGTTCTCCAATTAATGTGCCCCAAATTCCACCTTTGCCGCCCATAAGACTTGTACCCCCGAGCACCACGGCAGCTATGGCATCCAGTTCGAAACCGACTCCCGTATTCGGCTGGGCGGAAGCAAGCCTTGCTGCCAGCACAATACCCGCAATTGCCGAACACAAACCGGAAATTACATAGACCAACACCTTCGTCCAAACAATTTTAATACCTGACAATCGAGCGGCTTCTTCGTTTCCGCCGATGGCATAAATTCCGGAACCCATCGGCGTGTAACTGAGGATGAAATGACAGGCTAGCAGTACCCATATCATAATGCAAATAGGCACCGGTATGGGTCCGAGAAATCCCTGGCCAAAAATGATGTAGAAACCTGAGGATCTAACAATCGGTTGACCCGAGGTCATCGCAAGGGCCGTTCCACGCGCCATAATAAGCATTGCCAGTGTCGATATAAATGGAGGAACCCGCCCGTACGACACCAGTATTCCGCTAAGGCAGCCGGCGGCTGCGCCGGCAAGAAGACCCGCGCAAATACCAACAACATCTGATCCCGGCAGGCCCATCGCAAGAAGAGCTGAACATCCCGTAAAAGCCACAAGGGAACCTACCGAAAGATCGATGCCCCCAGTGATGATCACAAGCGTCATTCCGGAAGCAAGGATTGCGTTAATTGAAACTTGCCGAGCCACATTGGTCAAGTTTGAAATTGTCAAAAAACGATCTGAAAGGAAACCAAGCACAATGCAGATGCCGATTAATCCCAAAAAACTTCCGTAGCTTTTTAAAAACTGCGCCCTAATCGTCGACATGCTCTTCTCCTCGCGTGATGTATTGAAGAATTGTTTCCTG
>WOR8_10004303_pt1 | contig 13885 bp, 10 predicted proteins | sample DeeMarSeWOR38_10_FD_19890 | JGI IMG/M metagenome (IMG submission 19890) | reverse complement strand
GGGCACGGATCGGTTCAATCAAATTGGGAATAGAAATCCAGTTGGGCCGAACTACACGGCAACGTTTCTTACCAAGTTTAGAGCGCTCTCCCACAACAATCCTGTTTTTCTCCGGACAGATTTCGAGAACGTAGAGGGGTGATGGATGGGCGATTCCAAGGCCGCGTCTCTGTCCGATTGTGTAATGATGGATACCCTGATGAGTGCCCAGAACCTGTCCTTTGGTATCCACAATAGGTCCAAGGGAGAATGGATGGATGGATACCGGGTTTTCTACAACCCTTTCAAAGAACCGTTCAATAAATGCAGCATAATCACCATCTGGAATGAAGCAGATTTCCTGGCTTTCCGATTTATCGGCAACCATAAGCCCATGGCTGCGAGCTGTTTCGCGAACCTGTTCCTTTGTCAGGTCTCCTAACGGAAACACCGCTTTTGAAAGTTGCGCCTGACTGAGTTCAAACAGGAAATAGGCTTGATCCTTGCTTCGGTCTCTCGCCCGTAAAAGAAAATACCTTCCGCTTTCTTCGTCAAAGACGACACGAGCATAATGCCCGGTTGCGATATGTGTCGCCTGCACATCATCAGCCATTCTGACCAACCGGTCAAATTTCATATGAGAATTACAGAGCACGCAGGGAGACGGCGTATAGCCGGCGCGATAATCCTCTATAAATGCGCGTACGATTGTACTTTCGAATTCCTGCTGAAAATCGACTACATAGTACGGAATGTCCAATCGGGCGGCCACATTCCGTGCATCGTAGAAATCATCAGGAGAGCAGCACCCGCTGGATTGAAGCCCCCTATCCTCGGGCAGATTGAGAGTTTGGTCCCAAAGCTGCATGGAAAACCCCACCAGATCCCAGCCGGCATCCTTCAGGATAAGAGCCGCGGTAGAGCTGTCAACGCCGCCGCTCATGGCAATAGCGATTCTGCCCATCGTCATTAACCCCCCCCTCCAAACGCACGGGGGTTGCGGTGCAATGGAGTCTGTATGTTAATACGAGCTATAATGTTGCCCGTCGCCAACAACGCTCCGCAACGCTCAGGTTGGGCCACATCAGCCTCCTCCTCGGGCCTTGACCTCGCTTCACGAACAATGAGACCTGCTGTAATTTCGCTATGGGCTGCCAGGCATCCACAGAAAACAACCTCTGACAAAATGGATATTCTTGACGGTCGGATGAAGAATATATTCATCGATAGATTTTACTTTTTCCTCGTAGGAGTCGAGGATCTTTGAAACAACTTCCTGCGCTTCGAAATGAATAGCCTGTAACCTTTCTTCCAACTCATGCGTCTGATTAGCAGTAAAAGACGGTCGATCAACACGCTGTATACTGAATTCAGTTCGCAGAAAAAGTGCTGAAATCCGCTCCTTAATTCGAGTAAAATTTTCTCTGTCCTGTAAGTCTGTCTTAAACTCTTCCAACTCTTCGGAATTTTCAATCCCCAGATATTTTTGCTGTATTCGTTCAAGCTTCCGTTTAAATACCTCGTGTAGTGTGTCAAATTCACGGTGAATGTGCCCTCTAATCAAATCCAGGCATCGTATAATGAAATCGTTCCGCGACTCTCCGGAGAATGAATACTCATTTAGATTAAAGTTTCGATAAACCCTCACAGTAAAGGTACGAAGCAGGTACTGGAAGAACTTCGTTTCCATCCACGATATGAACTGTTTATCCACATAGCCCGGCAGACTTTTGAAACGAACCTTCTCAGGAACATCCGATCCCAGATTTGCAGGATCAATATCCCGGACCGCGTCATCATCCCAAAAAGGCTCCAATTGGTAAGATGGTATTTCCATCGCACGGTTTACACTGTAGGACTCTCGGAAACCGGTCCGAACATCGCTGAAATCTATCTTGGCTTCCAGGTATAAATGGGGAAAGTATTCAAGCTCCTGGCCGCCAGGGGATTCCGAAATCCAGAACAGATTCTTTATGTTCTCGATGGTAGGTAGCATGTAGTTATTTTACCCTACACAAGTTGTTCGAATAAATGAAGTTGGAATATTATCATGGGGGGGAGGGATATCTCAATTGCAGATCAGTTGACACATACAGCGGGACTTTCGAATTCGGCGTAGCCCAAAGAATTGAAAAGTGCTTTAAACTCCTGCCTGCCGTAAAACAATCTGGATTTTACGGTACCGACAGGACAACGGATTATTTTGGAAATTTCCTCTATGGTATTGCCTTCCAAATCGTGAAGACGAACAACAAGTGACTGCTTTCCCGTCATCCGATCAAAAGTTTCTTGGATATGGGATTTCAGCTCTTCTCTGCATGTATGTAACAGCGGATCGTAAAAATCGGTTGATTCCACCTGCAGGTCCCGAGAGGATTCGTTATCGAATTCAACAAATTGTCGTTTCTTACCCTTACGCAGCATTCCAAGGCAGACATTTATTGTAATACGGCTGATCCATGTAGAAATTTTTGCATCACCGCGAAAGTTGGATATTCCTCGATACACGTTCAGCATTGTTTCCTGAAGGGCGTCTTCAGCAGAAGCCTCCTCACCCAGGATACGGTAGGCTGTATTAAAAATTTTTCTATTGTATTGTGTATAAAGTTCATGGCAGGCGTCAGGATCATTCGATATACAGCGCTGGATAACAGCCATATCGAGTTCTTCCGATTGTTTGGCTTCGACTACGTCCATTGTCCACCTCATTTCCGTCTAGGTGATCCTAATTAACAACTCTTAGCCATTAATCATGCAATTAGAATGCCAAACTACACAAATAAAGTAAGTTATTATTTTAAAATGATTTACGGATATTGAAAGAAAAGGGGAGAAATCGAGGAATTGTCTAAAATTTAGACACCGAAATGCAGAAAATCACTAAAGTATTTTTTTACAACAATTTAGATGTGTCTAAAATGTTAACACCTAATATAGAATCAGGCAACAATTCCCTGCAGAAAATACTCAATCTTCAATTCTTAATTTCCATCCTACGCATTTTATCTATAAGGGATTGCCGACTGATACCGAGAGCACGAGCAGTACGTGATTTATTTTGATCGAATCTCGCCAGAGTTTTTTGAATCATTTTATCTTCCAGTTCTCGAATTGCATACTTCAGGTCTCCATCAGGAGCCATAGCAGCACGGGAACGTTGGCAAATATGATCGGACAGTAAATCCGGACCGATAATACCACCCTCCTCGGATAAAAGAACCATGCGCTCTATTTCGTTCTGCAATTCGCGCACATTGCCCGGCCATGAATAAGCGAGCAGAAGCTGGCGTGTCTCATCGTTCCATTGTCCCGGCTTGCGATTGAGTTTAAGTGCGAACTGGCGAATGAAATATTCTGCCAGTGGAAGAATATCCTTTTTGCGTTCCCGCAACGGGGGAATTGTAACCGAAAAGACGTTAATCCTGAAAAATAGATCCTGTCGGAATCGATCTGCTGCGACCTCGGCTTTAAGATCCCGATTTGTAGACGCAATAATACGAACATCGACCTTTTTCGGCTGATGAAAGCCCACGGGCATAATTTCGCTTTCCTGTATAACGCGCAACAATTTAACTTGCAGTTCAGGAGGGGCTTCCCCAATTTCATCAAGAAAAATAGTCCCACCATGCGCCATTTCAAAATAACCCTTTTTCTCCTGACCTGCACCGGTGAAGGCCCCCTTCGCATGTCCGAAAAACTCGCTTTCAACCAGATCCTTGGGAATGGCGCCGCAATTCACCGGGATGAAGATATGGTCGCGGCGATTGCTCTCGCTGTGGATAAAGCGGGCGACCAGCTCTTTCCCCGTTCCAGTCTCCCCCTGAATAAGCACTGTTGTTTCCGTGGCGGTCACCCTGCGCAGAAGATGCAGGATGTTTTCCATTTCAGGGCTACCGTAAATAATATTCTTGGGAAAAACCTGCTTTTCAACCTCCTGGCGAAGGATAATGTTTTCAGTCCGCAATTTGTCATTGGCCAACTGAAGTTCATTTGCTAGCCTTTCGTTTTCCCGCATAAGCTCCATTTTTTCAAGAGCGTCCTGGATTGCGAGAAGCAGCGCTTCGGGCTCCCATGGTTTTGTTATGTATTTATGAACCTTGCCTGTATTGATCGCTGCAATAAGATCTTCGACTTCGGTAAAACCGGTGAGAATGATCCGGACAAGATCAGGGTAAATTTTCTGTGAAATTTCCAGCAGTTCAATGCCTGTCATATCCGGCATTTTCTGGTCGGTGATAATCGCATCGACAGGAGTATTCTCCATTATCTTCAGTGCTTCGGCCCCGGAGAGAGCCGGATAGATATCATATCGGCTGACAAACGCGCGCTGGAGTTTCTGAAGATTAGCCTGTTCATCATCAACAATAAGCAGCCTGTATTTCCTATTCATTACTACGCCTTTTCCATGTCAATTGGCAGCTGGATCGTAAAAACAGTCCCCTTTTCAGGAGAACTGGCCACCTGGATCTTTCCCCGATGTTGTTCGATAATTCCATAGCTGATACTTAATCCCAATCCGGTCCCCTGACCCACAGGTTTGGTAGTGAAAAAAGGTTCGAAAATTCTTTTAATATCTGCCTCTGGAATACCCGAACCGCTATCCGTGATTTCAATCTCCACTGCGTCGCTAACCGAACGCGTTTTTATCCATACACTCCCCTTATCTTTCACGGCAAAAAAAGCATTGGAGAGCAGGTTCATAAAAACTTGATTCAATTTGCCCGGATATCCATGAATTTTCGGAATATGTCCATAGTCCTTGTGGATCTCTATACGATCCTTGTACTGATTCCTTAGCAGATTCAGCGACATCTCCAGAGAAGCATGCAGATCGACTTCCGACATAGTATCCCTGTCCATCCGCGAAAAAGTTCTAAGGTCAGAAACAATTGCATTTATCCTGCTCGATCCATCCCTGAAATTGTCAATTAGGATCTTGAGATCCTGTTTAATAAAAGCATAATGGACCTCCTCTTTCATACGCTCTATTGCCGTCCTATCTTCGACCGAAATACTCGGCAATTTCTCGAAGGCTTCAAGTAGGTCCTGAATTTTCCGGGTATAATCTTCGAGGAAACCGGTATTACCGTAAATAAAATTTAACGGATTCTTGATTTCGTGCGCGATGCCAGCCACCAGTTGTCCCAAAGACGCCATTTTTTCTGTCTGTACCAACTGCTCCTGTGCGCTCTTCAGATCAAAGTAGGCCCTTTTCAAGGCTTCATGCGAATTTTCCAACTCCAGGGTCCGGTCCCGGACAATATTTTCCAGATTACGGTTCAATTCCTGAAGTTGAGTCTCTCTAGAGGAAAGATTACGCGCCATTTCGTTGAAAGTTGTCGCTAGAACCCCTAGTTCATCAGAGGATTGGACCGGTACGCGATCGTTGAAATTTCCCTGGGATATTGTGGTAGCGGATCGTATGAGTGTATTGAGAGGTACCGTGATTCCTCTTGAAATAATGTAAGTGAAAAAGATTACAAGCAGAGAAAGAACAAAGATTGCCACGAATAACCAGTAAGTTAGTGCGTGTATGGGCTGGTAAACGTCCTGTTCATCAATTTCTACACCTACTATCCATCCGAGAGATGTATCTTCAATCGGGGCGAGACCTACAATCTTTTTATTACCGCCTGGCAGGCCGTAAATAAAATTCCGTTCCCGATTCAGGATTGCTTCGTGCAGCGGGCTAAGGTCACGGTTCTCGATTAGTTTCATATTATAAAAATTCTGTGCCCGGGCACCAGTTTCATTCCCTGCATTCGCCCTGTTAAACCGATACTTGTGCGCTATGACGGTATTGGCATCATTTGCCGTCATAAAGGCATACCCTGTACGGAGACCCAGGTTCGATAGATCCGTTTCCGCCGGGTCCAGGATATCCTGAAAATAGGACCAGTTCAGAATATTAATCCAGACACCGACAATTTCATGGGTTTCCGGATCGATAATCGGCTCGGAAAAAGCGATATTATACTGATGACAAATATCCTCATTCTGATAATCGTAGATGCTCTGAACGAGCCCGGATTGGTACCAACCATTATGGTCGTTATGTCCCGTAGCAGAGGACTGGAATAGTTGGTACTCTTCCGGGAAAGGGGCGATATTTCCACCGACTATGTTAGAAACAATGTGTTCTATTAAAGGATCACCATTGCGGTCGATCGTATTGATGCCGACTATATCACCCGAACTATTTAGAACAATCAGCAAATCATATACATCCTGCTGGAAACAATAGTTATTCAAAAGGGGAATAAGGCTATCCTGATCCCCGCTGTCGAGGCGATTGTAGATCAGTGAAAAAGATGTAGCCATTAAATGGATCTCTTCTTTTTTCCCTCTCAACAAGAGGTCGACCTTGTCCGCAGTATCCTGTGCCATTTTCTCAAGGGAGAGCTGAATCCTTTCCTGGATCAGATTTCGACCGACAAAATAAGAGAACAACGACATCCCTGCCAATGGAAACAGGGACAATACAATCATCAAAACCAGTAATTTGTTTCTGATTCTGTGAAAAATGGAGAATCGATATTTTGGGGAAATGTTCCTACCCGTTTTTACCATTTTACAATCTGCAAACATTTTTAACAGTAGGGCATTATCTCAATAAAATTAGTTATAACTAACAGAAAAAAAGTTCATTTAAGTTTTATATTACTAGTTTACAGGATCTTTTTTTCGATTATTGTCAATTATATTTACAATATCGTCAATCATGCCGTCCAATAATATGACATGGTTCATATACTCATCAATCTTATTTTCTTAATTGATTTTGGAAAGCAGGGTTAACAGCTTTAGGCATGCAACATATTAGCCCCGGGGTGGAAGTGAGTGAACGACCCGCAGCCAATATTCCCTTCTCCCTTATGAGTTCCATGCGATATAGTAATATTTTAATAAAACGTCGAATACGGCAGTTCCTATTTCCTGCCGGATTTTGAGCAAAGGCGGTTTGGAGAAATAGAAAGAGAGATTTTGAGATAGGTATCAGGTTGGAGGATTGCATATGAGTATTTTGGTTCGTATCCCATCACCACTCCGGCAATATACTGAACAGATGTCGGAAATTAAAATGGAAGGTAAAACTGTCGGGGAAGTTTTGGATAATTTCAAGGCCCGTTTCCCCGAAGCTAATACAAGATTTTTTTCTACAAAAACCTCACGTTTCATGAATCTGTACCTTAATGACCAGGACATCCGATCCCTCGAAGATATGGAAACACCGGTTAGAGAAAATGACACTCTCTCGATTGTATTTGCGATAGCCGGCGGATAGGATTAACCATATAGGAAAGTATCGCTGTGATCAGGAGCTGCAAGTAGACATCGGAATTATGGAATCCGGAATTTTATTTTCAATCTTCAATTTTTAATCTGTAATTATTGCTCCCCAATGCCCAATTCACAGCAGCCTTTGCGAGAATTCTGGTTGGATTCAGGCAGGGACGATCTATCTTATCCGGATCAAAAGCCAGCGGAACTTCGGTACAACCCAATATAATTGCCTGCGCTCCGGCTTCAATAAGCCGCCTTGCTGCATTCTCAAATATTGCCTGCGTTGGTAAATTTGTGACTCCAGCCTTTACCTGGGCGATTGCAGATTGAATTTTCTGCTGTTCGGCATTTCCGGAAACCAATATTTTCACTCCAGCCCCGGCCATTACCCGGTGGTAGACTCCGCTCCGAAGAGTTCCATCTATAGCCAGAAGCCCGACAGTATGAATCTCCGGCATCCGAGTACAAAGATCAGCGCAGGTTTCTTCAATCATATCCAGAATCGGGACAGCCGCTCTCTGCTGGATTTCCGGGAGATAATAATGGGCTGTGTTGCACGGCATTGCGATAATACCGGCTCCGCATTTTCCCAGAAATTCTGCTGATTCAATCAGATAGGGTAGAGGACTCTCCCCTTGTGCAACAATTGCTTCGGTTCTGTCAGGAATTTTAGGATTGGAATATATGATTACTTTTATATGATCCTGGTCTTTAATCGCAGGGGTCAAATCAATTATGTGTTTATAGAGGTCGACAGTCGCTTCAGGCCCCATTCCTCCCAGGATTCCAATAATCCGGTCAGCCTTTTCTTGAATTTTCCACTCTTCCATCGTCAAATTATAGAATCGCACGACAAGGCTTGCATCATCAATTTATAGGTTTATCTGTATTTTTCGAGGTTTTTCCTGAAAAAAAACTAAATTTGCCGCTCATTAGGGTTCCCACCCGTTTATATATTCAAGCTGGTACAGGATGTCGGCAACTTGCTAGTGTAGCAGTTGTTTTGGTACTCTGACGGCCTGGTGTCATGAATGCAACCGCCTAGAACAGTAATGAGTTGCATGGACCTGACCGATATGACAGGGCATTCATGTCGCGTAATCTGAGGCCTCGAATTTAAAGGCTATATTTCAATGATAAGTTGTTCATGAAAATTGTAATTGTGCCGATAACTATAGGTGCGGTGGAATTCCGGTCCCAACCGGAATGACCCGTGTAGGGTGTCAGACTTGTTAAGAAGACTTAGAATCGTGCTGGAGATGGTGAAAATTGAACACACGATTTTCGCTCTCCCTTTTGCTTTCCTTGGTGCATTTCTGGCAGTTCAAGGTCTGCCGGGCATTAAACAGACAGGATGGATTTTACTGGCGATGGTTGGAGCACGCAGTGCAGCAATGGCATTTAATCGATTAGTGGATCTACCGCTTGATGCCAGAAATCCGCGCACAGCCAATAGGGCGCTGCCCCAAAAGCTGCTTTCAAAAGGATTTGTAATTGGCTTTATTGTGGTCAGTTCAATGACGCTCGTATTCGCTGCTTCAAAACTTAATTCGCTGTCATTGAAACTGAGCCCTCTCGCTCTTGGAATTATTTTCTTCTACTCCTATACCAAGCGATTCACATGGTTTTCCCATATATTCCTCGGCATCTCGCTTGCATGCGCTCCGATAGGAGCATGGATTGCATTAAAGGGCTCTATCAGTCCCGCAGCGCTGATCCTGGGGCTGGCTGTAGTCCTTTGGGTTACCGGTTTTGACATTATTTACTCATGCCAGGACGTGGAATTCGACACAAGGGAACTACTTTTCTCAATTCCCAAGCGTTTTGGCGTCAAAGCCTCCTTGTGGATCTCTGCAATCCTTCATTTCATAATGCTAGGTATTCTGGCATACCTCTTTTATCAAGAGGGAATTGGTATTATCGGTTTTTCCGGATTGATTCTTGTTGGATTCCTGCTGGCATACGAACACAGCCTGGTTCGGCCTGAAGATCTCAGCCGGGCAAATACAGCTTTTTTCACCATAAACGGTTGGATCAGCGTTTTGCTGTGTGTCACAACAGCAATCGATATTCTTTCGAACAGGATTAAGTAAACAATGCTATCTCAGATAGGCGAGCTTCTACTACAGGAAAATGTCATAACAGCGGACCAGCTTGAAGCGGCACAGGAACATCAACAAAAGCATGGTGGCCGGCTGGATTCCGTCCTGATAAATCTCGGATTTGTACAGGACGACGATGTCACTTCGGTTCTAAGCAAGAAATACGGTGTTCCTTCAATCAACCTCTCCTTTTTTGAAATAAACCAGGCAGCCATACAGCTCATTCCATCGGATGTTGCTCAAAAATACATGATAATTCCCTTGAGCCGGGTTGGCAGCACGCTAACAATTGCCACTTCAGATCCTACAAATGTCTTTGTCATGGACGACATCAAGTTCATGACAGGATTCAATGTAGAACCGGTCCTAGCAAGTGAAAGCGCCATCTTCGAAGCTATCGAAAAATATTACGGCACTCAACACTCGATAGAACTAAAAAAAGTCTACGACCAGATTTCCGATGTGGACAAAGACGCTGTTGAGCTCGACCTGGATACAGCCTCCGAAGAGGACGAAGTATCACTCGACGAGCTCCAGCGTTCAAGCGAAGAGGCCCCCATTATCAGGCTTGTGAACCTGATACTGTCCGACTCCCTGAGAAAGGGCGCCAGTGACATCCATATTGAACCTTATGAAAAGGATTTCAGGGTTCGCTTCCGGATCGACGGGATTCTTTACCACATGATGACTCCCCCACTCAGACTCAAGGATGCTATCATTTCGCGTGTCAAAATAATGGCAAAGATGGATATTTCGGAGAAACGGCTTCCCCAGGATGGAAGAATAAAAATCCGAACCACTTTTAATGAAAAAAAGAAGGAAATCGACTACCGAGTATCCTCTCTTCCCACGCTGTTCGGAGAAAAGATTGTTCTGCGAATCCTGGATAAGGACACTCTGCCGCTGGATATGAGCAAACTGGGATTTGAAGAGGAATCTTTGAGAAAAGTCGAGGAAGCTATCCTAAAACCGTACGGCATGGTACTGGTTACGGGGCCAACCGGAAGCGGTAAAACGTCAACTCTCTATTCCGCCCTGAACCGGTTGAACACGTCTGAGACAAATATTATGACGGCAGAGGATCCGGTTGAATATAATTTCCGCGGTATCAACCAAGTACAGATTAGAGAACAGATAGGCCTGACCTTCGCCTCGGCGCTCCGTTCCTTCCTGAGGCAGGATCCCAATATTATCCTGGTTGGTGAAATCCGTGATTTTGAAACAACAGAAATTGCCATAAAAGCAGCTCTTACCGGACATTTGGTATTGTCCAGCATCCATACCAACGACGCCCCTTCTACAATTTCACGTATGTTGAACATGGGAATAGAACCCTTTCTGGTTGCCACGTCCGTTCACCTGATCTGTGCACAACGATTAATCCGTAAAATATGTCCCTCATGCAAAACCGAGATCAATACGCCGTTGCAGGCTCTTACTAAAGCAGGATTCTCGCAGGAAGAGGCGAAAAATGTTCAGGCTTATAAAGGAGATGGTTGCAAGACTTGTAATGGAACCGGCTATAAAGGCCGAATTGGTATGTATGAAGTACTGGAAGTCAGCGAAAGCATCCAGGAGTTGATACTTGTAGGTGCATCGGCACAGGAAATTAGGCACAAAGCTATAGAAGAAGGGATGTTAACGCTGCGCCAGAGCGGATTGGAAAAAATTAAAGCCGGAGTTACGACTCTCGATGAAGTCCTGAGAGAAACGATAGTGAATTAGTCGGTTATGTTCAAAAGGTTTCGAACCAAGGCATTCTGCAGGGAGAAGATGAATGAGCACATTACCTGAAATGCTTCAGAAAACTATTCATGCTGGAGCTTCTGACCTTCATGTAACGACAGGAACACCGCCTCAGATCCGTGTAGACGGCCAGTTATGTTCTCTCGACGACACCCCCCTGACCGCCGCCGACACCAAAAGACTTGCCTATAGCGTAATGACGGACAGCCAGAAACATCTTTTTGAAGAAAAATGGGAAATCGATTTTTCTTTCGGCATTAAGGATCTTTGCAGGTTTCGTGCCAACGTATTTACCCAGCGAGGCTCCGTGGGGGCAGTGTTTCGCCTGATTCCGTTCGAGATCAAGGGATTTGAAAGCCTCAACCTGCCGCCAATCGTGGAAAAGCTTTGCGAAAAACCCAGGGGGCTTATCCTGGTTACGGGGCCGACCGGAAGCGGGAAATCCACGACTTTGGCAGCAATGATAGATAAGATCAACCAGGAACGTCACGAACATATTTTGACAATTGAAGATCCGATTGAATTCATACACTCCCATAAAAATTGTATCGTCAATCAGAGAGAAATCAGCGCCGATACACATTCCTTCGCGGATGCACTCAGAGTTTCATTGCGTGAAGATCCTGATGTCGTACTTATCGGAGAAATGCGTGACCTGGAAACTGTAGAATCTGCACTGCGCATCGCAGAAACAGGCCACCTGACATTGGCAACGCTTCATACCAACAGTGCGGCAACTACAATCAACCGAATCATAGACGTATTCCCTTCCACCCAACAGTCGCAGATACGCGCCCAGCTGAGTATGGTTCTTGAAGGAATCCTGTGCCAGTCTCTTTTTCCCAGATCCAATGGGTCCGGACGCTCTATGGCTATGGAAATACTGGTACCCACTGCGGCGGTCCGCAATCTGATTCGGGAAGACAAGATTCATCAGATCTACAGTCAGATGCAGACAGGACAGGACAAATTCGGCATGCAGACTTTCAACCAGTCTTTGTCTCACCTTGTTTTGACCAATCAAATTTCAAAGGAAGACGCTCTAATAAAATCGTCCAATCCCGAAGAATTACTGGATCTTATCCAGAGAGGAATCGGCCTGAATTTTAAATCCGCCGCCCAACGCTTGGCACGACCGGAGCTTGCGGGCGGTGCGCGTCGCTGATTAATAAGGAAATTCTTATGCCAGTCTATACCTTTCGTGGGCGAAATATCAGAACCAATGAAATCATTGCCGGAGAGCGATTTTCAAACAGCGCACAGGCATTAGCTGCGGTACTGCGCCGTGAACAAATCGCTCCCTCCAATATTAGGGAGAAAACAAGCCCCAAGCTTTCCTTTAATATCCGAAAGAAAGTCAAGCAGAAGGAAATTGCGGTATTTACGCGGCAGTTCTCAGTCATGCTGAATGCCGGCATGCCGCTGGTTCAGGGGCTGGATGCCATTGCGCAAAAACACCCGAATGAAGCGTTCAAGACTATCCTGAATCAGGTCCGTTCCGATGTCGAAAGCGGCTCCACGCTTTCGGCCGCTCTGGCGCGCCACCCAAAAGTATTCGACAGTCTGTATACGAATATGGTGGCGGCCGGAGAAACAGGCGGTATTTTAGACACCATCCTGCAGCGCCTGAGCGTTTTTATCGAAAAGATCGTAAAGCTTAAAAGTGCAGTACGGTCTGCGATGATTTACCCGTCTGTGATTCTAACGGTAGCCGTTGGAGTCGTTATCGTAATTTTATGGAAGGTAGTTCCGGTTTTCCGATCCCTTTTTGAAGGTTTTAACGTGGCGCTTCCCCTGCTCACCCGGGTCGTGATTGCAGTTTCAGAAATAGTGGAACGATTTGCGATCTATTCTATCGTGGTTATAGCAGCAGGGGTGTTCGGATTCCTGAAATTTTACAGGACGGATAAAGGAAGGCATACCGTAGACGGTTTGCTTCTGAAATGTCCTATCCTTGGGGAAATACTGCGAAAGATCGGAATAGCCAGATTCACTCGCACACTGGCCACTTTATTGACAAGCGGCGTTCCCATCCTGGAAGGATTAGACATCACCGCCAAAACCGCCGGAAACGCAATACTCGAGGATACGATTCATACTCTTCGCCAGCGCATTGAAGAGGGAGGAACTATGGCGGATCCGATGCGCCAATCGGGATTCTTCCCGCCAATGGTAACCCAGATGGTTTCTGTTGGAGAATCTACGGGTGAAATGGATTCCATGCTGGTTAAAGTAGCCGATTTTTATGAAGAGGAAGTCGATGTCGTCGTGGCCAACCTCTTGACTATACTTGAACCGGTCCTGATGGTCTTCCTGGGAGTCGTCGTAGGAGGAATCGTCATTGCGATGTATCTGCCGCTATTCAAACTGATTCAGATTTTGTCGAGTTGAGACGAAGAACGGCTATATTTTACAAGATTTGAATGTAAAATTTCCGATAAAACCCGGTAAAAACTGGGCACCCTTCCGGGTGCCCAACCCTTTTTAATCAAGGTTACAGCAAAATAAGAATTTTGCCTTTTAAAGCAATACCGGTTCTTAAACCTTTCAAGAGTTCCCGCTATGGGGTCTTTTTATAACACACCCTCTTCCAGCCAACCTATCGTGCACCGGAAATACCTGTTCGAAATAATAGTGGTTAGGGCTCTGGTGCTTCTGCTCGGACTCAATCTGGCTGATCGTCTCGGGCTGCTCCCCGAATTACTGGGGCCTCTTCCCTTCCTGCTGTTTTTCAATGTTCTGGCCCTGGCGCTGACCTTCCTGTTCCTGATGAT
>WOR8_10005223_pt1 | contig 13886 bp, 10 predicted proteins | sample DeeMarSeWOR38_10_FD_19890 | JGI IMG/M metagenome (IMG submission 19890) | reverse complement strand
CTTTCCTTTTCAGGGACGGGAAGGTTGGCTGTCTTCCATAATGCAAGTTCTTTTTTGTGGGTTCCGGAATTGTCACCGCGACTGACAAAAATTGCTTGCTTCGCTTTCACCATCGTCAATGCATCTTTAATTGATTTGCCCTTGATTCCAGCCGCATCCGACGCGGGCCCGATGATCACAAAATCGTTGTACATGATCTCGCGACGATCTGTCCCAAATCCGTCGGCCACAAATTTTTCCTCAGCCGGGGGCGCATGAACCATGAGAATGTCCACATCGCAGTTCTCTCCTAACTTGAGCGCTTTGCCGGTACCTGTCGCTGTCCACTTTAACTCAATTCCAGTAGCCTCTTTGAATTTCGGGGCCAGATAGTCCAACAAGCCTGTGTTGTCCGTACTGGTGGTGGTGGCCATCATCAGCATTTTTTCTTCAGCTGAAGAACTTGCCGGTAAGAGATAAACAACCAGTGCCAAACAAATTACTACAACGCATAATCGCTTCATTTTTAAATCCTTTCATCCCATGGTAAAAAATTTATTATTATTGACGAACCTCTACGAGTTTTTTTAGTTCCGAAGGCAACATTTCGAATTCAGGTCGGGTCGGCACGCGGGCCGGTACAAAGGGGAGCTGCCCCATGGACTTTAAAATGGCCAACCCACCTCCCGGATCCAGCAAATACTGAAGAAAAGACATGGCACCATTCGGGTTGGGACTCTGGTTGATCAGGGTAACCCCGTAAGTAATGGATTTGCCGGTTCGCGTAATCCAGGTGCCCTTGGTTTTTCCGGTCACATTTACCGTGGCCTGCTGATAAAAATTATCGAAAGTGTAATTTCCCAGGTTAATCCGACCGTCGAGCTGGATGTATTTTAAATCATGCTGAGCAGCAACCGAAAGATATTCCCAGCCATAGTCCATTTTTCCGTTTTTCAGCAGCTTTACCAGCTCGACGGCCTTGGCTTTGACATTTTCTTTAGGGCGGCTGGCAATCAACCGATCATACAGCCCTGGCTTTTTGTAGAACTTTTCCGCCAATTGCAGCACCATCAGACTGCGATAACCGCAAGGGTCTAAATTGAGGTCCGAATGCCCCCAGGCAACATCACTGCAGGTCAAAATGTCATACCAGTTATCCGCATTGACTTCGTTGGCATATTTGCTCCATTTCTGCAAACGGGACACTGAGACTCCCGGCCTGATAAATGACGATTTTTTCTTTTTCCGCTGCCATCGCATTTGCCAGCAAAAAAAGTTGTAAAATCAGTATTCCACCCCCAAGACCACCAGTTTTAAAAGAAATCGATGTCGCTTCATCTAGGCCTCCTTTCATCTAGGCCTCCTTTACTGAATTTTGCGGAAATACCATTTTCCCGCTCATGTTAATGTCGTAGCCCTCCAACGCTTCAGCTATCTGGCGAAACTGCGCCTCATGCAGCAGGGACAGAAACCGCTGAATACCTTCATCAAAAAAACGCTCTTTAGAAACCATCAGATCGTATCTCTCCCACCGCAGCGGAATAAACCCGGTATCCAGAAGGCTGGCGACGGTCCGGATTGCCGGACCGGCATCGGCCCTGCCCGCTAAAATCTCAAGTCCCACATCAAGGTGGCGGTGGACTTCATGAGTATATCCATTCAACTTCTCACCGCGAATGCCTGCCTTTTTCAGTTCCCGATCCAGCAATAAACGCGTGCCGGTGCCCAACGGACGATTCACGATAGTGATGCCCGGCTGGGCAAAATCCGCTACACTGGAAATTTTTTTAGGGTTTCCTTTCTTGACCAGTATCCCCTGTTCGCGTTTGCAGAAATTGACCACGGCAGGCATCTGCTCGAGTTCTTTGAAGGCATAATCGAAATTATACTCTTCTTCATCGTCCTGGATGAGATGGCTGCCAGCAATATGGCAGAAGTTTTGCCGCAGGGCCCGCAGCCCCCCCATGCTTCCTAAATTTCCGAAGACCGCTACATGGCCTACATAAAGGGTGTTGAAAAGCGAAATGGTTTTATCCAACAATGGATCGTTACTTCCTGTGATAATCAGCAACCCCTGGTATGGTGGGAGATGGGTGGCACTTTCTGGGTAATTGATGGTATTTGTTTCAATCCATTGCTCCACCAGGTGCCGTGGAAATAGCCATTTCCCGGTGATTTTGGTGGCCGGCAAACCTTTTTCAGATACGAGCATATAAACCATTTTTTCATTGACATTGAGCAACCGCGAAACTTCTTTGGTGCTAAGCAGGGGATTCATTGGATTCACCTCGGGTACTGCAAATATTTTAATAACCATCGACCGCTTTAAAGTGTCTTTTTATATTTATTGGTAACTTTTAGTCAAGAAAAAATTAAGTCGGCAATAAAAAATTGATAAAAATAACTAAATATAACTATTACTGACAGAACTATACCAGAAATTCATCCCAAAAGTTCGGCGCAACCGTTTAAAGTCCAATCAAAAATATGGGAACATTTGGCAGTTGAATAACGGGCACAAAGGGTATAATGATGCAAGGGCATCAAAATCACCGAAAGCATACTTTTTGCACCCGGATTGGAGGATTGAAATGAAAACCATCGGAATGATCGGCGGCATGAGCTGGGAATCCTCTATTGAGTATTACCGCATCATTAATGAAACTGTTCGCGATGAGCTGGGCAGTCTGCATTCGGCCAAAAGCATCATGTATTCGGTGGAGTTTGCTGAAATTGAAACGCTGCAGCATCAGAACCGCTGGGATGATGCCGCCAAAATTATGATCGCCGCTGCCCGGAGTATTGAAAACGGCGGTGCTGATTTTGGTATTATTTGTACAAACACCATGCACAAATTGTATGATATTGTACAACAAAACATCCGAATTCCAATGCTCCACATTGCCGACGCCACCGCAGAATCTATCCAGGCTAAAGGAATCAAAAAAATTGCTTTGCTAGGGACCCGGTTTACCATGGTAGAAGATTTCTATAAAGGCAGACTGGTGAACAAATACGGCCTGGATGTCATGATCCCCGCAGCAGACGAAATGGAAATTGTCCACCGCGTCATTTATGATGAATTGTGTGCCGGGATGATAAATTCTGATTCAAAGCAAAAATATGCGGATATTATCACACACCTGGTTACTGAGGGAGCAGAGGGCATTATCCTTGGCTGCACCGAAATTGGTTTGCTCGTCAAGCAAGCAGACAGCCCCGTTCCGTTGTTTGATACCACCGAGATTCACGCCAAAGCGGCGGTGAAGTATGCGTTGGAGGATTAACCTTATTTTTTGGACCGATTACCAAAAAAATAGGATACAAGCACTGCTCAATGAGCCGGAGAAACTATTCGAGCGGGAATAGATTTCATTTGCGGATGGGCACGAATTAAAATTCTTCGAGTAGAAAAGATCTTTTTCCGTCCTTGACATACGCTTCACTTTTTGACATACGTTTACTTGACTAAAATCGCTTACTTACCTTTTATCATTCCAATGTCAATTTGATTATTTGTGTAGTCAATTATTGCCGAATTTCTTTTTTGCTGCCAATTTCACGCTGGCAGAAGGCCTGTCATAGCATCCTTACCAGCCGAATCGCTGTTGAAACATATAAATTAATACAATCAGGAAACAAACCTTCATCTACCCATAACTAACTAAAAATACAAAAGGAGGTTTCGTCTGTAAAACCTTCATTACAAATCCAATTCGTGAAAGGAGGAACAAAAAAATGAAACACAATCCCAAATTGATGGTTACCATCTTTGCAGTAGCCGTGCTGGTGGTCGGACTGGTGATGACACCGGCAATGGTCCAGGCAGCACTCAAGGGCAAGGTGGCCGTGGTCCTTGACGTCGGTGGAAGGGGTGATCTCTCCTTCAATGATATGGGTTTCAAGGGTACGGACAAGGCCGCTGCGGATTTTGGTCTCGAGATGGTGGAAATTCAAAGTGCCACCGCTGCCGACTACCTTCCCAATGTTCGTAACGCGGCCAGATCCGGTTCGTTCGATCTTATTATTGCGGTCGGCTTTCTGCTTACCGATGCGGTCGCCACCGTAGCCAAGGAGTTTCCTGACCAGAAATTCATGATTATCGATTCCGTGGTTGAGACCCCAAATGCGATGTCGATTATCTTCAAAGAGAATGAAGGCTCGGCCCTTGTGGGGGCGCTTGCTGCCATGGTAGCGGCGCACTATGGCTACCCCTATGTTGGTGCTGTCCTTGGCATCGAGATCCCTGTGTTGTACCATTTCGAAGCGGGATACCGCTTCGGAATCGACTGGGGGAACCAAGCGTATGCAAAGAAAACAGGCAAAGACCCGCGCATTGGATTACTTTACACCTATACCGGTACCTTCAGTGATATCGCCAAGGGCAAGGAAGCGACCGGAGCGATGCTCGCTCAGAAGGCGGGCGTGGTTTACAATGTTGCCGGACCTTTAGGAATTGGAGATCTCCAGGCTATCACTGAAGCAATTAAGGCCAAAGGCAAGGAAGCCGGACCCCCTTTCATGATAGGGGTGGACGCCAATCAAGATTGGATGGGTGATGGGCATCGCGTTCTTGTCAGCATGCTGAAACGGGTAGACAATGCCTGCTATAACGCCGTGGAGGCAGTCGTAAAAGGGAACTTTAAGGGAGGTCTCGTTGTGATGGGACTTGATGTCCAGGGAGTTGCCATGAGCAGAGAGCCGGAGCTTCTGACTTTCATGGAATTTGGCATCGGTGCCGGAAAGATTAGTGAAACGGATAAGGCTAAGATCGTTGCGAACTGGAAAAATATGCGCGCCCAGATTCCCGCATGGATCTGGGAAGCTGTAGCTGATTTGGAAAAACAGATTATCTCAGGTAAAATCTCTGTACCGAATGCCAACACAGGCGATGAGATGAAAGCGGTTCGGTCAAAATATCCTCTGACAAAGTAGCGTCATGGCATACAGAGGGGGATCGCAGTGATACTGCCTCCCCCTCTATTTGTTTTTCCATTAGCGCCTTTGCCTTTAGACGAAAAGCTTGAATTGAAACGCTTGGAGGACTGTCTATAGGAGAGAAAGGCATGGGGTTTTCAGCTAACATCGGTGAGTTGACAAAAACAATTATTGCCGGAGTTATCGGGTTTGCTGTCGGCGCTCTTATCATCATGCTGTACGGTTATGATCCGATTTCTGCATATCAAGCACTGTTCAACGGTGCCTTTGGTGATCTATATAGCTTTTCAGAATCCCTGGCCAACGCTAGTCCTCTCATCCTCACTGCGCTTACCTTTGCCATTGGATTTCGGGGGGGGATGTTCAATATTGGAGCTGAAGGACAGCTCTATTTAGGGGCTTTGGCCACGGTTGCCGTCAGCTTTTTTCATCTCCCTTCTGCTATGGGCTTTGCCCTAAGTCTCATTTGTGCGGTCCTTGCTGGGGCCATCTGGAGCCTACCGGTAGCCATTCTGAAGGCTACGAGAGGCGTTCACGAGGTTATCTCAACCATCATGCTGAACTGGATATCTCAGTTTCTTTGCTTTTATCTTATTGCCAAGATCCTCGTTGACCCTCAGAGGGCTGAGAAAACAATAAGCGTTGCTCAGGGGGTCCGTATCCCCTTATTGGTACCGGGAACAAGCCTCAGTTACGGAATCTTCCTTTCTTTTTTTGCAGCCATTATCGTCTACCTTCTTTTGTGGCGAACGGTCATGGGTTTTGACATCCGTGCGACCGGACATAACCCGTTGGCAGCCACCTATGCAGGTATTGAAAAATGGAAAATTATTCTCTTTGTTTTCATAACCGGAGGACTCACGGCCGGGCTGGCGGGTGCTGTTCATGTAATGGGTCGTCCGCCTGTTTACGCTATTTACAGCGGCATGCCTTCCATCAGAGGACTGGGCTTCGAAGGTCTGGCAGTCGCCATGATAGGGAGAAACCATCCTATTGGGATTATCTTTGCCGCCATTTTCTTTGGAGGACTTTTGGCAGGTGGGAGAATGATGCAACTCTCTGCTCACGTCCCCCTGGAGATGGTCCGTGTTGTGGAAGGGATTGTCGTTCTCTTCTTGGCAATCCCCGAGTTGGTGCAGTTACTTTCTTTTTTGCGGAAAATAAGGCCTCCCCTTATTTTCCGATCTAAGCGGTCACAAGATGAAGATCGGAGACGGTTATGAATCTTGCATATCTTTGGGGAATTTTTTTAGGGTCTCTGCATGCTATGGTGCCCATTACCCTTACCGCCACAGGTGAAGTGATCGGCGAATCCGCAGGTTTATTTAATATAGGCCTCGAAGGCATAATCCTTTTAAGTGCGATGACGGGTGCTCTCGGAGCTGAAGCAGCAGGGCCGTCTGTCGGTTTCCTGGTAGGGCTTGGGACAGGGTTTGCGATTGGCCTAATTTTTGGGTTGGTGTGCACGTATTTCAAAGGGGTACAGCTCATCGCGGGAGTGGGAATCAATCTTTTTTCCGCTGGATTGGTGACGTTCTGGCTCATCCATCTGGGCGTACCTGGACACCATGCCGTGGCCGAAGAGTCCCAGATGGTAAATATTTCAACCCGTTACGGGGATTTCAGCCCGATGATTTTCGTGGCGATTGCACTACCTGTTCTCATTTATATTCTGCTTTTTCGAACAAAGCTTGGCCTGAAGATAAGGGCTGTCGGCGAGAACCCTCAAGCCGCAGACGTGGCCGGAATCAACATACATCTTCTCCGATTGTTGTCAACCGCGGCGGGAGCATCTCTGGCAGGATTGGCAGGGGCCTATATTAGTGTCAACTGGTTAGGTTCGGTAACCAAGGAGATTTCTGCCGGTCGAGGCTTTATCGCCCTGGCTACCGTCGTATTCAGCGGACTGAATCCGCTTCTGGTCCTGCTGGGCGGGTTCATATTCGGCTTCTTTGACAACCTTGCTGTGTGGGTTGCGACAATGCCGGCTGTCCAAAAAGTCATCCCCTGGCAGTTTGTAGCGATGGCACCCTATGCCGTTACTCTGCTGGTCGTAACAGGAGTCATTGGGCGAGCTAGATTTCCTGCGGCGATGGGCATTCCCTATGGGCGTGAATGAGACAAAAGGATCTTCAATCTTGAAGCAAAAAAGCGATCAAGTGGAAGGCAAAGACGATATAATCCTTGCGGGAAAAGGCCTATGTAAGGGTTTTCCCGGTGTGTGGGAGCATCTTATACTCGATCATATCGATATTGATGTCAAAGCAGGTGAAATCCACGCACTGCTGGGCGAAAATGGCGCCGGCAAGACCGTAATCGCAAACTGCCTCTCAGGATTTTATACCCTGTCTGAGGGCCAGATCTACGTCAAAGGGAAACCGGTGACCTTAAAATCACCGGGAGACGGCATCAGACACGGGATCGGAATGGTCCACCAGGAGTTGGCGCTTGTGAAACCCTTTACTGTAGCGCAAAATATCGCACTCGGGCTTTCCACTTCCGACCTCTCTTTTCCCCTCCCCGAAGTTGAAAACAGGGTACGGGAACTGTCAGAGAATTACAGACTGTACATTGACCCATTAGCCAGAGTAGAAGATCTCTCTGCCGGGGAACAGCAAAGAGCCGAGATCATAAAGGTACTTTACCATGACCCGGAGATTCTGATTCTTGATGAGCCAACTTCGCTTATCTCTGCGGATGCCGAGCACCTGTTCGAAGCCCTTAACAACATGGCCAAGATGGGGTATGGGATTCTTTTCATCACACATAAGATAGAAGAGGCCTTGGCAGTAGGCGATCGGGTTACAATTCTGCGTCTCGGCAAATCCATGGGGACCCGGGAGACTGCCAAAACAGATAAGACAGAATTGGTAAAGCTGATGTTTGGTGAACACACCCCTGCCCAGCTTGAAAGGAAACCGGTCAAATCCAATAATATTGTCTTGGATGTCGAGAACCTTGAAGCTCTTGCCGCAAATGAAGAACCGGCACTACAGGGTGTCTCTTTTTTCATCAGGGAAGGTGAAATATTGGGTTTTGCAGGCATCTCTGGAAATGGCCAGAGCGAACTGGCCGAGGTCATCACGGGAATGCGGAGGGCCACAAAAGGCCAGGTGATCATTCACGGAAAAGATTATACAAACCATGCGCCGCGGGAAATTATAAGAGCCGGCGTTGCACATATTCCGGAAAAAAGACGCGCAATGGGTGTGATCGAACCTATGACAGCCGCGGAGAATGTCGTCCTGAAAGATATCAGGCTTTCCCCATTTTCAAAAGGCTCCTTCCTGAACAAATCCCAGATAACAAGGCACACAAAAGAGATCGTGTCCAGATTCGGAGCCCTTGTTTCCGATCTTTGGAAGTCCCAGACACGGATACTTTCGGGTGGAAACATTCAGCGACTCATATTGGGTCGAGAAACCTGGAGAATGCCGAGATGTCTTGTAGCCGTTTATCCCACCCAGGGGCTCGATGCAAAAGCCATCGATCATACCTGGGAACTATTCATGCGGCTACGTGAAGAAGGCTCCTCTATTCTCCTTGTATCTGAGGATTTAGATGAGATAATGGCCCTGAGCGATCGAATTGCAGTAATGTCTAAGGGCAGGATAGTCGGTATATTTGAAGGCGGTGAAGCAAAAAGGGAGGAGATCGGGCTCATGATAGCGACCGGTGCATCCAAGGCATAGCGTGATCAACTGATCCTTTTGAATTTTAGGTGTTTTATTCTACTTAAGCATTCAGAGGCAGATCTCAGTCGCACAGGCCGTAATATCGAATAAATAAGGTAACTACTTATTTAGTTCGACCTTAATGATTTTTCCAATTTTATCCATCATGTAAGGTTTCTGAATATATTCCCCAGCGCCTAATCTTTGAGCTTCTTTTACAAGTTCAGTTTCAGCAAAACCACTTACAATTATAGCTTTCTGACCGGGATGTAATTTTACAATTCTTTTATACGTCTCAAGACCATCAATCCCAGGGTCCATAATCATGTCCAACACAAGCAAATCGGGGAAATTGCTTTTCATGTAATTGACCGCGTCTTCTCCGCTCGATACTGTTGCAACATTATAATTCAATTTTTTAAGAATCTTTGCGGCTATTTCCCTCTGTTCTTTGACATCGTCTATTACTAGAATAGACTCATTATTTCCTCTGTAGTCTTCAATAGTCTTTGTGTTTTTTTGTTGGACATTTTCTTCACGTGTTAAAGGAAAATACAATTCAAAGGTGGTTCCCTTTCCTTGAGTGCTCTCTACGTTAATATACCCATTATGATCTTGAACTGTTCCCCACACAACAGTCATGCCGAGACCGGTGCCACTCCTACCCATCACTTTCTTTGTATAAAATGGCTCAAATATTCGTTTTAAATCATCAGGAGCAATTCCTGTACCATTATCCTTCACTTTCACAACAACGTACTCTCCTTCATAAACATGATCATAGCCTTGTATGGGTCTGTCGATATATTGATTTTCGGTCGAAACAATAATTTTTCCACCTTGGGGTAGAGCTTCGGCTGCATTGGAAATTAGATTCATGACAGTTTTTTTTATGTGAACTGCAGAGCCCTGAATATGCGGCAATTCTGCTGCAAGGTTAGTTTCAATTATTACCTCTGGATGATAATTTAAAAATATTTTATGTTCCGGTGATCTTAAATAATCGGAAACAATATCATTAAAATTTAAAACCTCTGTGGTTGTCACTCCCCTTCTTGCAAGGGTTAGTAAATCCTGAACAATGGTCGCTGCTTTTTTCCCCGACTCTTTGATTGTCAAAATAGGTTCTTTTAGTGGACTCTCTTCTGGAATATCCATTAACAAAAGATCCGGATAGCTAACAATACCCGACAATACATTGTTTAAATCATGAGCAACTCCACCCGCAAGAAGACCTAATGCTTTCATTTTCTCTGAACGCGCAAGCCTCTCCTCGCTTTCCCTTAATGCCACCTCGGTCTGAATTCGCTGCTGTATTTCATGTTTCAACTTTTTATTTGCATCTGTAAGTTCTACGTTCTGTTGTTTTAGCTTTTCTTTGTGCTGTTTTAGAATATTTGCACTGGTGGCTGAAATATATGCCACTACATAAAGAAATCCAATTACAACCAAAATGATTAATATTTGATTTACCAAAGTGAAAGATGAATATGGGACTTGACTTATGTGTGGGATCAGACCGGTCCGAATCAATACAAACATTAAGCAGTATATTGTTGCGCAAAAGCTAGCAATGATAAAGGAATGTTTCTGTGGAGCAACAACTCCGACATAGGTGATTAAAGCCGCATAAATGAGAGTAAGGTATGTAGCCTCAATATCACCACAAAAGTATATTACGGAAGTATATCCAATGATTTCAAGTAGATTAATTAATAGAGAAAATTTTTCATAGGTTCTTTCTTGAGCGATTTTTTTTAAAACAATTAATGTCGGGGGGTTTATTAAAATTAGATATATTACTGAGATGCTTATGCCTATTAAAGAATGCGCTTTGAGAGCTCCTACAAAAAAGGCACCGACACCAACAGTCCACATTGCCAAACTGACACCTGATCGAATAAAGGCTGCTCTTAAATGCCTCTTGTAGAGTTTTTTATGTTTTTCAGGTGTCATCGTAATTTGTTAAAAAAATTCTCCGTTTAGGGAAAGAATATATTAATCATTTTGCTAAGTATATTGGTATTTTTATGAGAAAACTTGAGAGAATTTTAAACTGATGTCACAATTGGGGGAAATTCAGATAAATTGTATATTTGACGGGGTAATCTTTAATCGGTCTATTATCACAAAAGCTTAACGCCACAGCAGACGCCAGGATTCTGATTAACCAAAGAACGGATCACTTGCGACTCGCTTTCGGGTCGGGATGAAACAATGAATAGACAGCCGGGATAAGTACCAACGTGATCAGCGTCGAGCCAGTGAGACCTCCGACAACCGCCCGTGCCAGCGGGGCCTGCGCGTCGGATCCTTCGCCGATGCCCAAAGCCAGAGGCATGAGGCCGAGGATGGTGGTCAATGTCGTCATCAGAATCGGCCGCAATCTGCGACGGCCGGCTTCGATCAGGGCATCGCGGATGCCCATCCCGTCGCGAACCAATCGACCGGCCTGGTCCACCAAAAGAATCGCGTTGTTGACCACGATCCCGCCCAGCATAATGCAGCCGATGTAGGACTGCACATTCAGGGTCGTTGTCGTAATAAACAACATCACCAGCACGCCGACCGCCGCCAAAGGAACGGAAAACATGACGACCAGCGGATCGCGAAACGATTCATATTGACAGGCCAGCACCATATAGACGAGGACCAAAGCCAGCATCAGTGAGATGACCAGTTCCCTGAAGGCCTTTTGCTGTTCCTCGAAATTTCCGGCAACCGTCAAATCATAGCCGACGGGGCGCGGAATTTGATCCAGCAAAGCCTGCACGTCTTCGGCCACTGAACCCAGATCGCGATCCGCGATATTGGCGCGGACCGTCACCCTGCGCTGCTGGTCTTTGCGGTCGATCAGAATCGGACCGCGGCTCGATTCGGACATCACGACGTTGCGCAGCGCCACCTTTTCACCGGATGCAGTTGTCAGCGTAAGGTTGAGAATTTCATTCAAGGAGCTTTTTTCGGCATCCTTGAGCTGCACCAGAATGCGATAGGAATTGCCGCCCGTTCGGTACTCGCCAGCCTTGGAACCGGCCACAGCGGTTTGCAGAAGCTGAGTGACATCGCGAACGCTCAGGCCGAGATCGGCAACTTTTTCGCGGTTCACGCGGATTTCCTGCTGGGGTATGCCGGCTTCCAGACTGGTCTCAACGTCGGTGATGCCCGGTACATCCACAATCAACTTCGCAACGCTGCCGGCCAGAGCGTCGAGCGTGGCAAGCTCGTAGCCGCGGATCTCGATGGTCAGCCCTTCTTCGCCGCCCAGGAGTCGTTCTAGAATAAACTGACCCTGCGGTGCCCGGACACGGATCTCCATACCAGGGATATTGCCGTCCAGACGGCGCCGCAGATCTTTGGCGATTTCCAGATTGGAGCGTTTGCGTTGGGCGGCCGGCAGCAGAGACATGCGTATTTCACCCTCGGAGCCCGCGTCAGCCCTCCAGCCGGAAGCACCGACACTGACCACCGATGCCACTGCCTCGGGCACGGCCGGCTCAACGATCTGCTCCATTATGCGTGTCTGCCGATTGACCAGCTCAAGCCGGGTCCCGATTTCCATCTTTCCGGTTACTCTGACCTCGCCCTCATCGCTGGGGGGCAGAAACTCGCTTCCGATCAGGGGCAAGAGCAGCAGACTTGCGCCCAGCACAGCAAAGGCCGCAAAGACGGTAACCAGACGATGGCCCAAGACCCAGCGCAACAGACCCAGGTATGCGTTTTCGAGACCCGAAAAGACGGTCTTGGCAGCGGTTGCCCAGCGGTTCCTTCGAGGCGCCGCCTCCCTGAGGCGCTGTTGGCCTGCCGTCAGGAGCCTGGACGCCAGCATGGGCACCAGACTCAGCGCCACCGTCAGCGAACAGATCAGCGCAAAGATGATTACGTATGCCAGCTCCTTAAAGAGGATGCCCGATACGCCGCGTACGAAAATCAACGGCAGAAAAATTACCAGCGTGGTGATGGTGCTGGCGATGATTGCCGGCCCGACCTCCCGGGCACCTTCCACCGATGCTTTCTCCGGCGTTTCGCCGTTCTCACTGCGACGGCGGAAAATGTTTTCGAGCACGACGATGGAACTGTCGACCATCATGCCCACCCCCAAGGCCAGCCCGCCCAGAGTCATCAGATTGAGCGTGAGTCCCCCGAAGAAAATTAACGCAAAAGTGGTTACAATTGAGATCGGGATCGACAGAGAAATCACCAGCGTGCTTCGGATGTTGCGCAGGAAAAAAAGCAACACTAAGATTGCCAGTCCGCCCCCGTAAAGTACCGAGCGGGCAACATTGGCGATGGACCGCTCGATGAAATTGCCCTGGTTGATGACCGGCACAATCTTGATCTGAGGAAAGGCTTGGTTGACCGCGTCAATTTCAGCCAGAATGCGCCTGGACACTTCGACCGTATTGGCATTGGCCTGTTTGCGAATACCCACGCGCACTCCGCGCCCACCATTGACGCGTATGATGCGCGTCAGTTTCTCATATGTGTCTTTGACCTCGGCGATCTGCCCCAGCGTTATGGCGGCACCGTCACGCTGGACGATGACCGTGTCTCGAATCTGATCGAGGTTGTTAAACTCGGCCGGTGCGCGCAGCGTAACCTCATAACGTCCCTCTTCGATTTTGCCCGTCGGAAGATCGAGGTTGGCGTCACGAATGGCCTCGAGCACCCGGTCCAGAGGCAGACCTGCCGCCTTGATCCGGTCAGGATCCAGTTCGATTCGGACCTCGCGGTTGAAGCCGCCAAAAACGTCAACCTGGGCAACACCCGGAATGCGGGCAAAACGGTAACGGATCTGAACTTCGATCAGTTCGGTGAGCTCCACGGGATCGAGATTGCTGGAAATTCCCAGCAAGACGATCGGAAAACTGGCGATGTCGAATTTTCGGATTCGGGGCCTGACGATATCATCCGGCAGCTCGTTAATCTCGTCTTCGAGTTTGCCCTGAACGTCAATTGCGGCAGTGTCGATTTCCGTACCCCAAACGAAACTTACACGAACCGCGCTGCGGCCCTCTGAGGATGATGATGTGATTTCCTCCACGCCGGGCACCGTGGCAACGATCTCTTCAATAATCTGAGTCACCAGCCGTTCCATCACCTCGGGACTGGCACCCTCGTAATCCGTTCGGATGCTCAGCGTCGGCAGTTCGATGTTGGGCAGCATGTCGATCTGCAGCCTGCTCAAAGAGACAGCCCCGAGAATGACTAGGATAAGGGTCACCATGGTCGTGAAAATCGGGCGCTTAACACTGAAACTCGGTAAATTCATGGGGTATTCACCTCTTTGTGACC
>WOR8_10008441_pt1 | contig 13889 bp, 39 predicted proteins | sample DeeMarSeWOR38_10_FD_19890 | JGI IMG/M metagenome (IMG submission 19890) | reverse complement strand
AGTCCACCTATCAGATACATCACCAAAGGGCAATTTGACAGGATAGAATGACACTACCATGGTGCCATCTTTAGATTGAAAAGTGGGGAAGTTGCTTGTTTGATTTTCCATGCTGTAAGCATAGCACATTTAAAGGGGTTTCGGGAGATTTGTGTGCCACTAGTCCAGGTGGCACAATTTCTCTTTACTGATCCCCATAATCTGCCCAAAATGCATCATTGTGAGAAGGACGAATGCAATCTACACCATGGTCACTAATTACAGCAGCATTGTAAGGAGAATCATCAACCCAGAACTGTATATCATCCCAGAAACGTAGGATGTCCATGAGTTGCTCACCCTTGCACTTTGAACCAGTAGAATCATCCTCTGCGTTCTTCATGTAGAGTGCATCAAACTCAGGCAAATGCTCTTGCAACCAATACCCAGTGCCTTCCATGTAGACGTCAGGACGTGCAGTAGCAATTACTAGATCAAACCCCTTAGATTTGCAGTGCTTGGCAACATCAACAACAGCATCAATAGGTTGAAATTGGTCACAATCTTCAAACCCTGATTGATCACCATGGTGGCAAAGTGTGGCATCAAGATCAAAGACAACACACTTAGGATTGCTGATGTTGTAGATAACTTTGGAGAAAGATTTGGTTTTGAGCATGGTAGTTTGAGTCATGGTATGCAATTAAAATTGAAGGAAATTATTGATTATGCGTATGCTTGTTCCCACACACTGTAGAACATATTCCAAGCAGGTTCATCTGCAACAAAACTGCTAACATTTGCCTGGTCACATACCCAGTCATATGCATCATCAGCATCAGACTCAGTTTCTACAACAAAGTCATAGAGAGATTCAATAGCATTGCGGAACTCTTTATCTTCAATCAAAGACTGCCAAACATTGTCAGTTTGATTGTTGCGAATCATCATCTTGCCAGAGATGTTGTAGAAAGTGGTGAAAGTGGGGAAAGTGGTTTCTTGATTGTTCATGCTGTAAGCATAGCACACATTTCAGGATCCTGTAGTTCAGGGTGATACAGTTTTCAGGATTGATTGATCAGTGCTGTTTATGGGTCTCATCTAGACTCATAAGTTGATACATTTGCTGTACTTTTTTGGTTTGCATTTCAGTTGCAACTGTGACAGTGTGGTTCACAAGATTTGCACCAAAGATAGCAAACATTACAAGGAAAGCAATTCTCATTTAATTCTGTGCTTGATTGAGTTTAACTGTGTGATGGCAGATTGCATTGCTGCCCTAGAATATCCAGTGGCATAAGGATAACCTTCATCATCCTTTTCTGGAGCATTATAACAAACATCAACTGCTCTTTGAAGAGTTTCAATGATAGAAACTAGATCCATTTCAATATACTTATTCATCAGAAGTGTGCCTCCTCATCATCACAAACAGCAATCCAATCCATTGCCCTAGACAATGCTAACTCTCTCATCTGGTAATCATCACCACAGTTCTCATCATAGAAGATGAAAGCGTACTTAATGCGATTTTCTGGAGTGTTCATGAACTTCTCCAATTTGGTGAGTTGTCTTGTTTGATTTTCCATGCTGTAAGCATAGCATGGATTTGGGCATTTCGGTAAATATAGCGACCACTTCTACAACTGTCACATCATTATATCAATATCCCAAAGATTTGGGTAGACCTACAACAATGAAGAATGAGAGCAGTGCAACAATGTCCCAACACTTATTGCGGACCATATACGGAATTGCTAGAGAATTGCCTAGAATATACAATCTTGAACCAGACAAAGGATCAAGATAAAGAGTAGAGAAGTATGCAACACAGAGAATCAAACTAGAAAAGATTCTTGCTTTGTTTTCCATCATCAAATGACCTGAGTTTTAGTGTAATCCAATTCATCAATTTCCAGGAATCTGCGAACAACAGATTTGCCTGATTTAGTTAAGGGATAGAGTGAGGGATTCTTATACAGAATCTTGGTGTTTTCTTTCTTTAACCACACACTATGTGAGCAGGCAGGTGATACCCTTCCACCCTTTGCAGTTTTAATAGCAGCATCCTCTACAAGTTCATCCATGATGTCAGAAACTGCAACCTCTGCAACATAGATCAACTGACCTTCTTTTGTGAACTCATGCACAAGACAAACCCAATCATGCTTCTTGGTAATACTAACTGCACCATCAGGAAATATAATGTTAGGACCAGACTTGTTATCTACACAAGTGCCATCTGGTTTGTATCCATCAGGGTGACCAGCACCACCATATGAGGGAGTATATCCCATGAGAGAGCATACAAAATCCTCTCTGAGTTTGTTATTATCAAGAGCAAGATGTGTCTTGATGAGATCAATCAAGCACACAAACTGTTCAGGAGTTTGTTCACTCCCTAGAATCCATTTTACAGTTTGAATGTCCATTGATTTGATCAATTTGTCTGATGCTATGCATCATAGCATGAATAGCAGAGTTTTGGTAATTTACTGTGACACTTTAACTTGTGGCACATTGTATAAGCCCCAGATAGGATTTGAACCTACGACCTATCGCTTACAAGGCGATTGCACTACCACTGTGCTACTGAGGCAGAAAAGATTAGTTCCTGATGGTATATATCACACCCCAAATCAGGGCAGCAATAGCAACAATCAGGAGGATCTGTTTCCATGCAAATGCAATGAAGAACAGACAGAGAAGGAATAACAAACCAGCACCATCAAAGGATGAACTAGAGGTGCTATCTTCATCATCATTGTCATCACTGGAAGTGATAGAATCAGGCACTGCCATGATACAATCACCACCAGTTCTTGACTCTGCTGCTATAACTGCATCAGAATGATTGTATGCAGTTACATATACAGTTTGCAGGTAGTTAGATTGTGTTCTAACTGTGCATTTCCAATCAAGCATTGTTGTATTCTACAATATACTGCTTAAGAGTGTCAACATAGTCAGCAGGGTTCTTGACAAAAACTTGTGTCTCACCTGAGTGACAAGAAATCAGAGTGACAATTTGTTCAATCTTATTGCCAGTCATTTCCTCATACATCATAGCATAACCTGTCTCCTGCACAAAATAGTTTTGGATCTGATTCTCATGCTTTGGTTTAGAAGAACTCTTGAAGTCAATTACAGACAGTTTGCCATTGTATTCTGCAATGCAGTCAACACGACCAGCAATGCCAAGAGTTTCAGAATAGAGAGCACATTCTTGATAATGAATGTTATCTACATCATCAAGGATAGACTGGAATTGATTGAACAATTTGAGTGCAATCTCATACTTTTCAGTATCATAGTCTGCATCAATGTTGTTGAGATAGTCCTCAACAATTTTGTGGAACTTAGTGCCATTGGTAGATGCAAAATGACTGATCTTGTTTGCAACTTCCTCACCTACACGTTCCCTCCACTCAGCAATAGATTGACGATTCTGATAGGAAGTAACTGTGGTGACAGAAGGCAACAGTTTGCCATTCACACAGTAACGACGAGAACCATTAACAGTTTGAGTAGGCAGATCTGCAAGAGTAGGCAGGTTGAGGTGATTGAACTTGGTTTTGGTTTGCATAATGTTGTTAGTGAAAGTTTGGTTGGTGGTGTTAGTTATCAGAGAAACTCTGCCATGTAATAGTCAACAGTGACTTCAAGTTCTGCTGCTTTTGCTTCTAGTTCTAGAGTATATTCTTCTGCCATTTGTTCATCTGCATGATCACAGAATAGATCAAGGGTGGATTGATGCATCATTTTATCTTTCATACAAGTATGATACCATAGATTTACAAGAAAGTCAATCATGTGTGTGCCAGTTTGTCAAGTGTCACAGATATGCATCCATAAACTGTTTTAGTGTAAAGATGTCGTCAGTCTGAGTTTCTACAATCAAATCATCATAACTTAACTCTTTGAGCATATCTAGATATTCTTCTGGAGTGGCATCAATAGACTCATCATAATCATCATGAATGAGGAACAAATACTCTCTATAGAGTGCTTCAATCAGTTGTTCTTTAGTATAAGTCATTTTTCAATGTTATCGAGATGATTAAACCAAGGGGAAAAGAGTGCTAGTGCTGCCCATACAACACTAGCAGAAATGATGATAAAGTATATCATTTGTAGAGATAACCACCTGCCCAATCTGCACGCTGATACATCTCCATGCGAGACTTTTCATCCATCAGATTATACCTAACACCATTCTTTGCAGGTGCTTTCCAAGTTGCTGGTTTGTAGACATCACCATTGGTAATATCTACAAAAGCATGAACACTTTTCTGTCCAGCAGGAGTTTGCATCACAATCTTTGCATACTTCCTACCCTTAACATAAGAGAACTTGTAGCAACCTTCACCCATAGAGAGTTCTTCAATCATCTTCTGATGATAATCCATATTGATGTCATTTTCAATGGATTTGCGATGCCTTTCAATAGAACTTGACTGATAGTTAGTGTAGAGAACTTGACACATTTGATCAATCTTGTCAAGAACTTGTTCAGTCATTAAAGTGGTGTTTTTCATCATGCTGTAAGCATACCATGGATTAGGGTGCTTTGGGGAAAAAGGTGTGCAGTTCCCCAACTGTCACATCAATACTTTTTTGACCCATTCTTTGTGGGAAAAGTGTAGTTCATTGTCCAACACAATAGGATAGCAAATCCAAAGACAAATAGGTGTTCCATTGTTAGTATCTGTGTGGGATTTGATATTCTGAACCATCAATCAATGATGCTCTCATGTTATGAATATCTTGTGCTCTTTTGTATAAACTACCTAGTTCTTCTTTTAAACAACACAAATCATCATCAGTTCTACCTGCTAAAGCATCCTCAATTCTTCTAAATGCTTCTGTTGTTTGATGACTGTAGTTGTTTAACATAATTCTCTAAAATAACAGGCACAGAGGGACTCGAACCCCCACTCAACTGCTTAGAAGGCAGTGGCATTATCCATTATGCTATGTGCCCATGGAGGGGCATCTCTGCCCCTATTTAGTTAGTCTGTGAGACCTAGTTTAACCTCACAATCAAACTCATCTTCATCAGGAAGACGATAAATCAACTGATAGAAATCATCATAATCAACACCAAGATAAGATGCAAAATCTTCTAAATCATCATGCAATTTACAAGTGTCAATCATTGTCCTCAACTGTTGGTGAAATAATTATAGCACAGGTGTCAATCACCAGGCATCAAACTGTGAAGAGTTTCCTCATCATAGAGATCTAAAACCTCTGCCTTGATGTCATCTTCAGTACAATCTTTGTATGCATCAAGTAACAGATCAAATGCCATTTGGCAAAGAGAATCCATATCCATGCCATCAATAATCATGTTGGCATAGTTCTCTTTAAGGGTAAAGAGTTGAGATTCAGAAAGTGGCATGTTTTCGTATTTAAGGATTTCAGAGTAAAGGTCAGACATCAACTTCTGCCAGTTTCTTTTGTTTACGCAGGTCTTGGACAATCATTTGCAGTTCAACTACATCTTGTCTACACTCTTCCAAATCTTCAACTAAGATTTCATATTGATATTCTGACTTGCATCTTTTAATTTGCTTTGCCAGTTTATCATACTTTTTCTTAGCAGTCTTGAGTTCTTTTTCACACTCTTGAATAGAATTGTAGTTCATTTGTCTTTAGATTACCTTGTAATAGTAACACAAATAATTGGAAAAGTCAAGTGATAGTGGACAGTTTGGAGATTGTCATGGGGTGGGATCAAAATATACTATTTCCTCTAACATTGGCAAGATTTCATACTGTAAATCATCCAGATGTTGAGGAATAATAGTTTGATCCATCATGTGCAATTTGTTCTCACGCTCTACAACTTGCTTGAGAACTTTGTATGCATTTTCTATATCACTGTAAGAATATACCATCACCATTCTCCACGCTGAACCAAGATCTTGCGAATCTCAGTGTATGCAAACTTCTTGAGTTTAGGATCAGAAGTAGTATCAAATACCTGATACATTTTCTTCAGGTATGCATCTGGAGTGGTAACATTGATGACCTTTGCTTTAGTCACACCCAGACCAGAGATAGGAGAACCTGCCTTAACTTTGTTCTTACCAAAGTTACCAGAAACACGACCCTGAGTACGAAGTTTGGGTTTGATTTTGGAGAGATTGGAGTAAGTAGTCATGTCTGATTTGATCATGCTGTAAGCATATCACACTTAGAGGGCAAATGGGGATTTACTGTGCCAGTTTGCGAATTGGTCTATCAAACTTCTCTAATTGATACCCTTCTCGCAGTGCTTGAGTAATAATCACATCATAGGAATGTGATGCCAATGGAATGTGCCTATGCAACAAATAGTCCTCACAATCCTCTGCAAGTGCTTCTTTGTATGGGTGGGACAACTTATCAAGATTGATAGTCATTGCCTTTGATTTCCTCTATTGAAGTTTGAAGTTTGTTGTACAAATTACTAAGGGTCACTTTACCAGAACTCTCCATCAATTTTTGCTCTTTCTTAGACAACAGTTGGAGTGCAGTTTGTAATGCTTCCAACTCATCAACATTAAGATTCACAAACTCTTCAGTCATTTGACAATCTTCCAATTAGGATCATTTGTTTTATCAATCCAGAAGAAGTTCTTCCTGTTGATTGATGCAAGAAACAACTTATCTTCTGTCTCTTGTTCTACATGACACCCATGAAGTCTGTCCATCATGTTAGCAAACCTGTTCTTTGCTTTGCTAGAGATTGGTTCAACATTCACCATTTTACGTTTCACTTTAGTTGTCATCAATTAACTCCACAAAAAGACCAGAATGGTTGATCAAGTTCTACATCATCAAAGGTGTAGAGATATTCACATCCACAACCTTTAGCATATTTAAACAGTTGCTGATGATTCTTGAAGTGCTTAGGATAGATTGTATCCTCATCAGTTTCACCCCTTTCATGATAGTAAAGAGGTTGCTCTTCACGAGTATTACTATACTCATCATCCTTGAATGTAGACTCCCAGGTAGTTTTAGTCTTGAGTGAAGACATATCACCACCATCAATAAGATCAACAACCTTACTGCGTGCCTGGTAATCTTTCTTCAAGATTTCACCATTCCACTCAGGATAACCATCCCAGTGACAATATACACCAGAATAGGTATTGTCTTTGTGTTTGATTGAAATGAAACTACGAGTTCCCATTGTTTTGTTGAATAATAAAGTCAGTCTTCAATCAGAATCCATTCATCTTCATCACTCTCAGTGATGGATTCCCAATTATCTTCAAAGAGGTCAAACATTGCCTCATTAGGCACTACACAATCAAACTCATCAATTTGAATATCCTCAAGAAATGCAGTAGACATGAATCTCATTTGATTACCTAGTAATCATAGCATGAGATCCCCCTGTTTGGAGATTTATTGTGACACTAGTACATGTGTCACATCAGTATAATCAATCTGCCTTTTTAGTTCTTCTTTTTCTAGTTTTCTTGGGTGCTACTCCACCTTCCCATGCTTCATTTTCAGGGGTGCTAGGATCATCTGCAATAAAGTGTCCATTCTCATCCTTTGCTCTCTTAGGAGTTTCTGTTACTTGCTCCTCAGGATCTGGCGTTGGAGTATTACCAATCAAATTAAGAAATCTGCTCATTTTGCTATAGCAACTTAATTTTATTTAGAATGGAGGATACCAGAGTCGAACTGGTGACTAATGCTTGCAAAGCACTTATTTTACCACTAAACTAATCCCCCAATGCACATGAAAGGACTTGAACCTTCATGGATTGCTCCACTGGAACCTAAACCCAGCGCGTATACCAATTCCGCCACATGTGCAGACTCCCCCACCTGGATTCGAACCAGGAACCAAGTGATTAACAGTCACCTACTCTGCCTGTTGAGCTATAGGGGAATGAAGTTTATTCAGATTGCTTACACTCTAGCATGTATTCTACAGTGTTAGCAACATCTTCCATTGCATCTCTAAGAAATGGTCTTTGTCCTGATTCCTGACGCATTGTATCAGAATCATCACAGAGAGTCCATCTCCATTGTTGTTGAGATGTGGAATACCATAAGTTAATTTTCATAGTCTTGTTAATGACTAATCGGAATGACAGGATTCGAACCTGCGACATCTCGCTCCCAAAGCGAGTGCTCTACCAAACTGAGCTACATTCCGTGGTGGGAAATACTGGATTCGAACCAGTGACATACTGCGTGTAAAGCAGGCACTCTACCACTGAGTTAATCTCCCAAAGGAAGGTTAGGGATTCGAACCCTAGGAGGTTATTAGCCTCAGTAGTTTTCAAGACTACCACCATCAACCACTCGGTCAACCTTCCAAGTATAAAGGGGATTGCTCCCCTTATTTATCAGTTCTGAATGGGAATCAGAACCTTATTGTTTTTGAGTTTTGCAATCAGTTTGCCAACACTCTCAGCAGTACGAATTTGATCTTCAACACTCAGAGGATTGTCACATGCAAAGACATAAGACTTGTCAGGATTGCTAAGATAGGTCACACCAACTTGATTTTCATCATAGTCAAAAGAGACTTCAGAGATAGCAGAAGACTCAACATTGAGAATAACAGAAACAGACATTTGCCTTTGATTGATTACTTTGTAATGATAACAGATCTGGAGGGAAAAGTCAAGAGGTTTGTGCCACTTAGAGGAGTGTCACATCCTCCCAGTTCTCTTTGAATATAAGCATCAATGCTTTACTGTTGAATGGATTAAAGGTTGCATATTGATCACAAACAAATACAATTTGCCCCTTAAACCCATCATAATTAATACACATTTTCTCCTTAAGAATCATAGTATCAAAGATCAATAGTTCCAGAAATCATCATAGTCATCTTGTGTTGCCAAAGATATGTTATGTGTGGAAATGCCTGTAGGAAGATCAGAAAGATCAATGTCTAACTTCTTATATCCCATGAGCAGTGATTTCACATCAACTGCCCTATTCATTTGCTTTTTGTGGTAATCAATCCAAGAGTCAACTTCTTCAATCAACTCATCATAAAACTCTTGTGGAGTTGTATCATCTTCATTAAGATACTCAGAGACTAGATCTGCTAATCTCTTTTTCCTTTCAATTTTGTAGTTATCAGGATTCAGTTTCATTAGTCTTCTGATAGGCAGTTTCACTGTCAATCTTGTCTGCCATTTCCATGGCAATGATAACATCAACTCTGGTGCCAAAGTGTTTAAGAGCAGTCTCAAAATTGTCTAAATCTTCATACATTTTTTGATTCCTCAATGTTGTAAACTACTGGATGGATTTGGTCCATCTTAGACTCTAATCTGTTCTCTGCTTCATACAAAGCATTTGTAAGTCCAATGTTCTCATCCTGAAGAGATTTGACTTCATTAGAGAGTCTGTGGACTTCACTCTTTAACCACAGAATATCATCTAAATTGCCAACAATTCTTTCATCAAAAGACTTGATCCAATCCATAATGAAATGCTCCTCACCTGTCAAATCATTCTTTACTTTGTAATAGTAATCTTCTTCAGGATCAGAGTCATAAGGATACAACCAATTTTGTAACTCTAAAGACCACCCCCAAAGTATAACTCTAATAGATCTAAACATTAGATCACTCCTACTGATTTTAGATAGTTTCTATATGCTGCATACCTCTGCCATTTTGGTTGGTTTGGTACATCTAATTGATGACATATTTCACAGTACATTAACCATTCATACCATGGAGTTGTTGGATCCAGGACATGATATGGGTACGATGTAGTAGTTGTTTGTGGGTTCATCATTCCAGTGCCTAATTACTCCAGCAACAATAAAACAGTTAGTAATGAAATAAGTCAGTAAAATTACTGTCCTAATTTTTGCTACTTCGTCTGCTTCCTTGTCGCACTCGCTTGCTTTTTGTCCCAGGGATTTTGCCCACAATCTCCACACCTTTGGTTGAGATAGTGTATTGTTTTGGGGCAAGACTTTCTCTTTCGATGAGTTTGAAAAGATGCTCTTGACACTGGAACCAGCAGATCCTATTTTCTTCTTTAATGTCGAGACGAATTGGAAAAGATGCATATGGAAATTTACTCATTGGACTTCTTATTCTTTTCAGTGAAATACACATGAAATGTCTTATTTAAGACATCATCACAAAGTTTGTACTCTTTTCCATTAAAGGATACACCATGGATCTGGTAATACCTAACTGCATCATGAATAATTTTTGTTTGTTCAGGTGTGAAATCCATTAGAATCCTTTGATAAAACCATTATACAGCATCAGAATCTTTTTTGGAAAGTTCTTGTGCCAGTTTTTTTGCTGTCCTCATATACTTCCTATCCATCCACCATTTACCTATAGGAGAAGAGAGAATGACTGGATGAAATCTAATCATCCAGAACATCCTCTCTACATTTACCCTTGCAGTTTTAGATAGAATGACAATAAATGTCCCTACATTGGGATCTATTATTACCATTCCAATTATGATAGCAAATATACTCAACCACACATACTCTACAGTCATCAATGAAACTCCTCGTTCCTTCGTCTATCTAGGTACTCTAGAACTTCAGATCTCCACTCCATTAACTCGTTGAAACACTTTTGATTGTGTGCACATTGACGCAGTGCTGAATCTGGTTTCAATACACTCTCATAGAACAATCCCAGGGCATCACGACGCTTTTCATGTTTTTCTGACATAGACTATTCTCCAATAGGTGTGTTAAAGCAAGAGGGATCTGTTCCATCAGCAAATCTTGAGATAAACTCAACTTTTTGATATGGACTGAGTAACTCACTGGACATTACTCCTTCCACCAACCAATCAAAGTCATCACAACTTAAGAGTAATTTTTCTGGAACTGGTTGTGCTAGTGCAAGAAGCAATGGTAGTTGAATCATTTTAGATTGTAATCCATCTACTATTATTTAATGTCCAGTTAGTAACTTCTGCAATCCTTTGTCTTACAGACATAGCAGGTTGCCACCCAAGTTCTTTCATCTTGCTACCATCAAGAGCATACCTTAGGTCATGTCCTGGACGTGAAGAATGGAAGTCAATCAACTCATACTTGAGTTCTTTTCCTTGTGCTTCTGCAATGATCTGTGCTAGTTCTAGGTTGTTAAGTTCCTCAGATCCAACAATGTTGAACTTAGGACACTTAGCACCAGTTTCATCTGGTTTGAAACTACCTTTGTAGTTCAATAGGAATAGAATTGCACTGGATACATCCTCTGCATGTATATAATGCCTGGATCCTGGAATTGTGCAACTACTGTCGCTATGAATCGTTACAGTTTCACCATCCCTTGCTTTCTTAATACACATAGGAATGTATTTCTCAGGATGCTGTCTCTCACCAAACACATTCATTGTGTGGGTGATATAGACAGGGAGACCATAAGTATTCTCATATGCTACAGCAAGTTCTTCACCACCTGCTTTAGTTGCACTGTATGGATTGGTAGAGTTGTACCTATCATGCTCCTTATACTTGATGCCATTAGGAGCAGGACCAAATACTTCATCAGTGCTGAAGTAAATGAACCTTTCTAGGTGTGGTTGTTGAGTTCTAGCAAACTCTAGGATGTTGCAGGTAGCAACAACATTATCCAGAACAAACTCCATTGGATATTCAATACTGCGATCCACATGTGAACCAGCAGCAAGGTGGAGAATGTAATCTACTTTGCCAATCTCAGATCTAATAAGTGGATTAAGTTCTGCCTTTAGATCATGGAAAACAACCTTCACACGTTTACGATCCTCTGCTGTAAAGTCAGCAAGGATGTCATTCAACCTGTTCAGATTGCCACTATAATCCAGTCTGTCTAGGGTGACAATTTCCCAGTCAGTGTGTTTAAGAACATAACCAATTAGGTGGTGCGCAATAAAACCTGCACCACCTGTAATAAGAGCTCTCTTTGTCATATTCAATCAAGATAGTAATCTGAAGTATCCACCAATTCCCAACTTAAATCAAGATCTTCTAGGAATTGTGTCAACTCATGTTCAGTTGTAGGAAGGATCTCATCTTCCTCTAGTGTGAATACTGCCTCACACAATGCAGGACCATATTCAGCAGGTTCAAAGTAAGTTTGTGCATGTGTTTGCACTGCATCATCAATTATAGCAGCAACATAGATGCTACCATCTTCATGCTGGTTGATAGTGTCAATGTTAATAATGCTCATGAAATCAATAACTGTACTTGGAAATCATTTGGTCCAGTTTATCCTCTCTATATTCATCTTCTGCTTCTTCTAAATTATCTTCTTCTAGTTCTTCATAGATGGTATCACCATCTTTTTCTAGAAAGATTGAAGGCATGGAGATAGTGAGTGCAAAGGATAATGTATTTAGAGGGAGATTACTCTCCCTCTTGCTGCTGAAACTCAGCATCAATTTTATCATACAATTCCACAAAAGTGGACTTTGTTTCATCATCAAAACGATTCAGGCAGACCTTGAGTGCCTTATCTTTCTTGCCAAAGATAGAATATGCCTTGATGATATGAACAAGACGACGAGTAGAGATCACTTCATCAATACCACCATCATCAAAGGTTTTGCGAATAATCTCAGACCAAGTGCACAGATGCTTGATAAAATCTGTGTGCTCACGAATCATAGGAATACTGAGAGATTCTGCAACCTTAGTGAGAATCTTAGTCTCTACAGTAATGGTAGGATACTCCTGTTCAAAGGTGATAGGGAACCTCTCAAGAAATGCCTCATTGAGCACATTAGTGCCAATGAAACGTCCATCATCAGAACCCTTACCTTTGGTGTTAGCAGTAGCAAACACATTGAATCCTGCCTTAGGAACAATATGCTTACCAATCTTCTTCAAGAAGACACCTTTACCCTCAAGAATAGACTGGAGACACATGATCTTATTGGATGCAAGATCAATCTCATCAAGCAGAAGAATTGCACCCCTCTCCATTGCCTCAACAACAGGACCATTGTGCCATACAGTTTCACCATTAACTAGACGAAAACCACCAATGAGATCATCTTCATCAGTTTCAATAGTGATATTGACACGAATCAATTCACGACCAAGTTGTGCACAAGCCTGCTCAACTCCAAAGGTTTTACCATTACCACTGAGACCAGTAATAAAGGAAGGATAAAATAAACCAGAGGATACAACTTTCTTAATATCACTAAAGTTACCAAAGTTGACGAAGGTATCATCTTTAACAGGAATTAGATTTTGTTGAACAGGCGCAATAGTTTGAACAGTGTCCACACCTTCAGCAGCAGGAGCATTATAGGTTTCTTCCAGTTCTTTCACAGTTGCCTCAAGATTCCATTTACCACGACCAACTTTGTAAGTTTGAAGATACTTACTTGCAGTTGCATAAGAAGTATTAAGTTGATCTGCTACAGTACGAACTGCTTGAGTATCAACCTCAACACCAAATTGTTCTTTGAGTAGGTTGACAATCTGTTCTTGCATGTCTTTAACTTGATTACTTTGTAATAATACCATGGATGGGGAAGGAATGGGGGAAATAGTAGACAGTCCCCCAACTGTCACACTAGGCAATAGTATCAATAAAGGAAGACAAAAGTTTCTTATTTGTTTTCTTTTTGCTCAGCATTTTAACAAATGCAGTCTTGATCTGTGCCTTAGATGCATCCTCAGGAACAACAAAATCCTCATCCTGTGCTAGAGCAGTGGAAGGAAGAATGTTGAACTGATCATAACCAGTTCCAGTAAAAGTGATGTACTGATTCTTCTTGAAAGTTTTCTTCACTGCCTCATAATCACCACTCTCTCTTCCATACCATTCATAGCAAGTTCTAAACTCCCTGCTAGGAACAATCCTGAAGTTGATAAAGTTCACTGTAGGAAACTTATCCTTCAAAGTAGAAAGAAGAACTTTGGAATACTGAGGGAAGTTGCCATA
>WOR8_10004298_pt1 | contig 13893 bp, 12 predicted proteins | sample DeeMarSeWOR38_10_FD_19890 | JGI IMG/M metagenome (IMG submission 19890) | reverse complement strand
AATCACCTGTATATTTCTTATAGGGTTCTTTCTGATTACTCCAAGCTCCATTTGGTTTAATCAAGGAGATTATCTTCTTGATAGGTGGATATTCATTTACTCTATCAATCTCAGTTTTTGAAAGAGCCTTATTTTGTATGAATTTTTTTGTTAAATTTCTTATAGGAGGATTATTCTCTTCTAATAACCAATATAGAGTTTTTATAGGTAGTAGAACGGATTTCACTATGTTTCCTCTTTTTCTTCTTTTTAAGAACTTTTAAAGGAACCATATTCAAAGGATTTTTGGTTAATATAATGACTGCATAGATAACAAAGAATAATTGCTAAAGGAAGATTAACTGCCATTTTTATAAGTGGAAAAAAAATAAGAACTGAAATTAACAGGGATATAGCAACAAGGATGTGTGTATGAATTAGGCCCATATGAAAGGAGTTAGCAGATAGATTCTCGAGTAAAGGGCCTAATTTGTTGAACATTATATAGAAAAGTGGACTAACCTGTTATCAGAATACAATACAATCAATCATAAAAACAAAAATAGGCTCCTTAAATGAGGAAATAAAAAAGAAGAGATGAAAGGTTAATTTTATTAAAATTAACCATTGACATGGGTAGTAGTGATTTGGAAGCTGTAGTCAACGTGTCCTTGGGGTTGAACTGGACTAACAATCAAATAGACATAGCTTGGTTTATTCATCATGATTTCAAGCCCTTTTTCGTTCAAATCATTAAGTTCTAGATCTACCACCATAAATTTATTTGGTACTTTATTCTTTCCTTTGAGTTCATAGACTAAAGAGACTTGGAAGTCAGCATCTGGATACTCGAAACTAGGGTAGAGAGTGAAATGTTCTTATGAATATTGTCGTATAAGCCATTCGAGACTAAATCTATAATAAAATTTTTGCCATAAAAAGGAGATTGGAATAAATAAAAGCGCATAAAATGTAGCGAGGGCTAAAAAAAGACTTTCTGAAGGAATAAGAGCAGGATTTAGACCAAAAATAACAGGATGAACAAAAAAAATTGTTAAAGAAAGATTACTTAATAATTGAAGGGGTATTGCTATCTGTTTTACTATAAAAAAATTCTCCCAAGTTCCAAAATCAATGAAAAATAAAAGAACACATAATAAAAATAAAATCGTGCCGCTAGATATGAATACATGCGAAAAAGTAGAAGGTGTTACTAGAGCGGGGGAAGAATAACGCTCAAAAGAAAGAGAAAATAACCCAATGCAAAGGATTATTAAAGATACTCCTCCTAAAATGAGCAATTTTACCCTAAATGCTTTGTTATTTGTAATATTAGATGAAATATTAAGAAAAGTTGCTGAAATCCCTCCCAATAAGGGAAAAATAAGCCAAGGAATTAAACCAGCTGAACCAATATCCAAAATGATATGTTCAAGAATAGAAAAAGCATTAAATTCGACTGGGAAAATAATAGGTCGATTCAGAGTATAATCGTGAAAAATGAAAAAGAGTAAAAGTACCAGAAGAGCTGATAATATACATACAAGCGTAAAAATCTTTGAAATTTCCTGTTTTATGAAAATTTTATTTAGATAGGTTGTAATCTCCCATAAAAAATAGAAGAAGACCGGGATCACTGCAAAAAAGTGGAAAAGGTGCCAATGGACAAGATATCTTGGGAGTATATATAAATCCAAGTTAGGAAATGTTCGAACAAACCACATAACGAATTGCCCTAGAGATGCTAATAAGGTAAAAATCGCGGCTCTTCTAAGTACACGATTACGTATTCGTCCCTTTTCTTCAGCAGTTGATCGATGGAGAAGTGAATTAGCTTGATTAAAGCCATAAATAAAGAGAAATAGGGGAAATACAATTAATCCAATACTAATAATAATAAAGATCGGAAAACTGCTTGACTCATAATTATTAGCAAGTGAACGGTTCCACCATTGAATAGAATGCCCAATAACCATGAAAAGAACTGCAGTCCCTTTTAATAAATCAAGTGATAACAGATATTTTCGATTCTGGATTTTTTCGGGTTTATACATAATAAAAAATCCAAATCTAAGTAATTTCAAGATATACTCGTTCTGATTTATCTCTCCAAGCCATTAGTTTAAGCATGATTTTAGAGAGAAATCCGCTATATAAAACTTTCATGGCTTCTCGTGCAATTTCTTCTTCTTCCCCTGGGAGGATTCTGACCAGAACTTTAACTGAAGGGCCAGTAATTTTGCCTCGCATGGTACAAGGAGCAATAATTCCCTTTGGATTGTTTTTTAATCTTTTTACTTTATAAGAATCCTTACGGGTGGAACAATACAGTTTTCCATTTGAGTGAGCGAATTCAACTGGTGTGGCAACTCCTTTTCCACTTCTATAGAATGTTGTTAAACTAATGGTTCTTTTTCCCTTTAAATAGTCAAATTTCTTTGGTTCCGTCATAATGCTCTCCTCTTATATCTTAATTATAATTCATAAGAGTTTTCAAATTTATAAGTTGTAAAAAGGTTAATTAGCTTAAAATTTTTGTATAAATTCCTTCTATTTTCAAAAAAGTTCTTTGCTGAATACCCCTTTAATATTCTACTTCAGATTTTGACTTTTGCTGATTCCAATTTTTAACGATATTCCTAGCATTATTCGTATAATTGGTCATATCTGCAAAATTGCTGCTAGAGGAAGATTTCTCACTTAAAAAAGGATAGATATTTTGTTTTTCAAGCAGATATCGTAGATAATATAGTTTGTTTTGATTGAGTTCAGATCACCTCTACTGTTTTGGATTCTGTCTTGCTCTTCCAGACCTTTGAAAAACCATCATATTACGATGAGATTGTTTTCCATGTAGAACCTCAGTAGAAAACAGTTCTCCAGGGTAAATTTCCAATGTTCTTTCTTTGAGAAAATTCTGGAGTTTTAATGGTAATTCATTTACTATGGATTCTAAGACCTCTTCAGTGTTAAAAGCTACCTTGTACCTTCGTTGAAAATATCTATTAAGATTCATCAGGTCTGTTTTAAGAAGATCTACTGCTCGATCTATTCTAATGCGGATTGGGGTATTTATAAATGTTTTTTGATTGTACTGAACCGATTGGGAGACATCCATTGTAATCAGCTGCTTTCCAACCATTAAATTATATTCGCTATAGTCTCCATGAATAAACCGAGCTTTGAGGAAAAGATCAGCTAAAATATCCACAGCGTCATATAATGTCTCAGTAGGGTCAGCTAAGGTAATGTCTCGCACTAAGGGAGCTGGCGTTTCATTATTATCTATATCAGAAATGAATTCCATAATTAAGATGTTATCCTTCTGCTTTATTGGTTGGGGAACAGGGATTCCTTTATCATACATTTCTTTAAGATTCCAATATTCTTGTTTTGCCGCGATTGACGCCATATTCTCTGGAAAAAGATGAATTGTCCCTTTTAAACGTTTTTTAATAGTACTAGTGAAGAATCTAAAGACCTTTGCACAAACAAACTGTTCTTGTGCATCAATTGCAAGCAAAACCGTAGCTTCTTTTCCCGCTCCTATAATAGAATGGATTTTAGATATTTCTGTTGTAGCCAATAGTTGTTGTTTGGCTTCAACGATTCGTACTTCACGAATTTCCCGTTTTTTTGCTATCTTGTGAGATTTTTCTTCTTCACGGTCTTTTGCTCGTTTTCCGAACCGATCATAACCCAATCGTTGATTTTTATCATTACTCAATTTTGATCTAATTTTCCTTTATATTCTTTCTACCTGCCAAATTGCACATTAATGATCTTTTTAAGGAATTTAGCAAGTATAAACTGAATTTAATTTGGAAATATTACTTGGATTTAAAAATTTTTTGGTTTAGACCGTTTATTGCAAAATATATAGAGTGTCCACTTCTAAAATGCATATACATATCCAAATATTAGAGATTGTGATTGGAATGTCATAAATAAGTTCACATCATTGGTTTGGAGACAATCTCTCTGAAAATTCAACGCGAAGTTATTTATGGATTTAAAAGGTAGAAATTGGTTGTTTAATTCAATCTTTAAAATAAGTGAACTAAGGTGTAACTACCAATGTAAATCAAAATCCAACGTATTATTCTTCTATTATCTTTATAATCCAACATTGATGAATTACACCTCCTTTTGAGATTGTCATAGTTTTATAATGGCTTACAAAGCGCTAAAACATAGATAAATATCTTAAAAAAATCCAATGGAATAGGATTAAAAGTCTGTTCATATTGGTATCTAATACTACTTTGAGATAGTTTGCTTGATTGTATAATTTAAAGATTTTCAGTCAATTGGTTTCTCTAAAAAGGAAATTATCCCCACTTGGAAGGCTTTATCTTTTATACTATTATTAAAACTTACGAAAATGACTTTTACATCTAGTATAAGTGAAAGAAGCTCTTTTATAGTCTCTACCCATCTTTCTTCGGCATTTGATAATTCATTAATATAATATCTTGATAAAAGGATGTCATTAAGAGTTTTTTAAAAGATAATAATAGCTTCCTCTCCATCAAAGGCCCTATATAACATTATGTCCAGTTAATGCAAGAAATTGTTAAGAAAGGAATACAATATTCTATTCATCATCAATTATAAAAACTTTAACCATAAAGAGTCCCAGATATTACTAGAAAAGAGTTTAAGGAGAAATTTTGGACTAAAAATTTAAGGTATTTCGAATTAGCATGATTATTTGATCAATCACTTTGTGGATAAATTTATAATCAATTTCGCCGAAAAAACCGTACAATAGGAAGAAGAACAGCAGCAATAATTAACAGAAATAGCACTACTACTGAAATAGTGGGATAATCAGGTGAAGTATTGACTGAACCATTTTCACTATTCAAGACAAGAGAAAATGCTAAAAAAACCATTATACCTAGGATAATTGTTGTTAAGGAAAGAATTATTATCATCCAGCGTTTTTCCAAAGATATTACCTCGTTTGAATATATTTGATTAATTTTTAGATCTTTTATTCAAAGATTATGTTTTCCGCAAATTCCTTCATTAAATAATTTAGGATGAAATCTTTAGGGAGATGAATCTTACCATCTACTTTAAATTGCTTAATTTCAGTAGTAAATTGCCCCTGTAGATAATTTAGAAATGATTCTGCAATAATCCGGGTTATTTTAGGATCAGAACCCTTTTCAGACACTATCGCACATAATAATCCATACCGTTTGACCATGAGGATAGAATTATTTGCAGAGTTAATAGATTGAAGGCTGTCTCTGGTTCCCATGACCCCAGAAGCGATATTATCAACTGCAACGAGAAAGCCAGGCACTAAATCAGCATCTAACTCATCATCTAATCTCTTGAATTGATGTGAAGCGATTAAGAGTCCTGTAGGTAAATAAATATACATTCCCTTTAGCTTAATTCGCTTTGCACTAATTTCTTTATTAATCTTTTGAAAGAACCATTCAATTGCATCATCTAAGTTAATCCCAGTTTTGATAGAGGTCTCAAAGATTTGATAAGGACGATTTGGATTTTGGCTTAGATTACTTAATTGGAAGATGTCCATAATTTCAGGGATGTCTGCATGGGGTACTAGATCTATTTTATTTGCTAATATGAGTAAAGGAGCAGTTTTATTCCAATCTATGCAATTCCAAAACCATTTAGCCGATTCCTTTAGCCGAACTTTATCGCTTGAATCAATAATGAAAATGATCCCATTTGAAAGTTGGACATAAGTTTTCCAAAACATTTCACGAAAATGAGTATGGCCCCCCAGATCAAAAAGATTGAAGTATCCTGCCCCATCTTCATCTTCCCATGTTTCTATATCAATGCCTCGTGTAGGAATAACGGATGAACGAAATTTTCCAGTTTTAAGGCGTATTGTAAAGGAAGTTTTTCCCGCATTCTCAAGGCCTACAATAGCGATTGGGATCCTTCGCTTAGACGAGTGTTCACTCACCTTATTCATCTAAACAATGATGATATTAAGTTTTCATAAATTTTTTTTCTTGTACTTAAAAGATATAATAACGCTGATACCAAAATTAAAAGTGATGTACTTAGTTATATTCATCTAGATTGGAATCACCTTCATGAGCGAGTTGAAAGATGCCTAGTTTAAGCCCTAACTGGACCCCTTTTTCTAAGTAGTATTTATATTTCGGTAAATCATCTATTTGTTGATAAAGTTCAGCAAGAGCCATGAGGGCAAAACAAAGTTCTTGATCATCACCAGTTCCTTCAGCGACTTCTACAAATGTATGATAATCAGAAATAGCATCATGAATTTTTCCTTGAGCTAGTTTGTATTGTACTCTATTAACCAATGGGCCTATTAATAACCATCGGGCTCCAGACTCAGTTGCGTAATTTATAGCTTTTTTAAAGTAATCGTTTGCAAGAGAATATTCTTTTTTGGAAACAAAGGCAATTCCAATCCTATTGTAAAGAATTGAAAGTTGAGTTTGTGCTTTAATCTCCTGTGCTATATCAATAGCTTGATCGTAGTAATCCAAGGCAGTTGAGACACGTCCCAAGTTATGATAACACTGACCAAGTACAGTTAGGGCCATTGTTTGAAAAAAGCGGTGTGGAAAGAGTTCTAATTCATCCAGAGTATTTGTAAGCATTCTTATAGCCTTTTGAATTTGACCACTCGCCCGTAATGAATAAGCCTGACGAATATTCGCCCAAGGTAACACATACGCTTTAATTTCATCAGGTACATTATTCTTTGTTAAATATTTGGACAATTTGCTTTTTATAACATTTATATGAGCATAATCCCGTTTAATCGAATAGATATAAAGAATGAGGCCCATACTTTCAGCAAAAAGCATCTTATCATTGGAATGACCTTTTAAATCTGCTTTATTAACAATTTCTAATGCTTCATTAGTATGGCCTTGGAAAGCTAGGCCTAATGCATAAAATAATATTACACCTAAATGAGGGGCATTATTAATCGTTAAGAAATAAAGCTCATTTAACTTCACCAAATCCCCAGCCATAAACAATAATTTGGCTTGAATATAATATAATTCGGGAAGTTCAGAGTCAAAGTGCGTGTGTGAGGTAATAAATTCTTCTAAACTGTTGCCAAGTTCCTGAAAATTCAGAGTTTCCCAAGCTTGTTGCCGTGACCAGTTTAAGAGTTCTTTATGAAGAGTGAGTGAAAGACGAGGTAGATGTACAACAATTTCTGGAACTAATTCTAAGAATGCTTCCATGAGTTATTCTTCACATTAGAAAAAATAAATGTATTCTTTCGATAAAATTAAATCTTTCCAAGTATAGAAGTTGATAAAAATCGTATATGATAGTCTCTATCAAGCTGATTTATTATAGTGTTTAAAAGGCCAGAAAAGAAACAATCCTGTAAAGCATCTCCTCTAGGACAAAGAAAACACTTTGTACACTCAAGAGAGAATGTTGTGTTCTCACGGGAAATATGATGATCCCCTAATAGCATAGCAATTATGTGGTCAAGATGTTCTAGAATTGCCTCATCTCCCTGAAGTAGAATATGTTGAAAAATGTCATGATTACGATTTAGAATGCGGATCCCCACTTTTTTTCCAAGAATATTAAGATTATCAGTTTGAGAATGTTCTTCTTCCGTCATAAGTTCATCCTCAATAAGAAACATCAGCAGTTCGAGTTTTTTAGAAAGATTATTGATAATAAAATCTGCATGAGGCAAAAATCTCTCAAATAAGCGAACATCAACAACATCCTGATTCAATATGATTTCTGGAAATAGTTCAAAGAATTTTGAAAGTAATTCATCAAACTCAGCCTCACACCAGACAGTAGGAAAAGAAGATTCCAAAAAAAGAACGAAAAGTAATTGAAATCGTTTTTTAAAAAATAAGGTGACCTTTTCCATCTTAATGAAGTCTAGAGCGTCTTTTTCTACTTCACTTGTGTAATTATAAAGTGCAGAAATCAAGCCTGATCTCAAAATAATGTCAGTAGAACTTTTATCTTTTGAAGAAACATACCTTCTATGAAAAAGTACTGTTCCTGATTCATAAATGGCTAAAAATTCTCGAATAATCACATATAGTCCTCTAACGAATAATTCGAGTAGAATTTCTGCAATATACTAGGATTACTTATTATTAAAAAATAGTTTCCTACATCCTTTTTTCAACCTTTAAATAATAAAATGATGAGTGAAAACAATCTAGTATGGCAAGGAATTACAACATGGCAACGGACTCAGCGGTAGAACAGAAAATCATCTTTTGGATCTCAATAGGTCACTTTATGAATCATGCAGGTAATTATCTGACACCTAACCTGCTTATTTACCTCCAAACTGACATCTTTCTGACATACACAGAGCAAGGATTATTAGGTACAATTCCCTTATTTATGATGCTCTGCTTATCTACAATAGTTGGTTACCTTGGTGACCGTAAACCTACTTGGCGAAAGACTATGGTTTGGTTCGGTCTGATCGGTATTGCCTTCTTTGCCTTTATTATGAGTACGGCTCAAAGTTTCATGGCTTTAGCTATAGGAACGATCCTTCTAGGGATCGCTCTTTCAACATACCATCCGCTAGCTTTCTCTCTTATTAATAGTATGCCTAATAAAGATAAAAACATGGGTATTAATGCAGTAGCAGGAAATTTCGGGTCAGCATTAACACCATTGGTTGCTATGCTTATTGCTGTTAATTTCGGGGGATGGAGAATAGCTTTTTTAGTATTTGGGCTCGTTCAATTTATTTCTGGATTAACACTAGCCAAGTTTTATCCATCTAATAGAATGACTGATGCTTTTATTAATAGCCATAGATCTAAAGAATTAATCGCAGATAAACAGTTCATTAAAACTCAATTGATCTTTCTAGTAATAGTCTTAGTTGTTATCTCCGCTGCTCGAGCCCCAGTCTTTCGAACCCTATCTTATTTTACAAATGTCATCTTTGCTGATGCTTTTGCTTTTGAAAAAATACAAGCTTCGATTCTGACTGCAATTGCTCTCGGACTTGGGTCTTTTGCAGCATTTTTAGCAGGGTACATTAATAATATACGTATTCAAAAGAGAAAATCTGCAAAGAAGGAACGTGTTGCCATACGGATTAATATGATGTTATTATCAACCGGACTAGCAACCTGCTTTTTGCTAATCCTGGCCTTTTTTCAAACTAATCCAATCTCTGTTCTGATCATCTACTTCAGTTTGACCTTTTTTTTCTTTTTAGGAGCATCTATACTCCCTACCATTATTTCTGAGGTAACAAGTGGGATTGATATGGGACAAGCCTTTGGGGCATTATTTACTGGAGCAACACTTACTGGGGCACTTTCTCCTACTATTTTTGGTTGGTTTGTAGATAATTTTAGTTTTAAAGAAGGATTTTTCTTTTTAGCAACCGTTGCATTTATTTGTTTTAGCTTAATTCTGCTTTTTAAGGGTATATTTAACTTTTATTATGATTTTAAATCCAAATAGGCTGGAAATATACTTGAGAGATCAGAACTTTTCAATCTTTGATAAAGCATTTTCAATTGGGTTGACTTCGCTGTTACTTTTTGAATTTAAGATTATTTTTTGAATATCATCCTAAGAAAGTTTTTTTTGCGAATCTTTTCACTAGTAGCTATATTTTATTGAATTATATTCCGATTTTTATTGTAATAACAATTGGATATATTTTATTTCAAAAAATCCCTAAAAAGGTCAGATACACTAGTAATTAATCTCAAGAGGATTTTTGAGAAACTAATTTCGTTGCTGGGGTATAAGATATCCAATCTTTTTGAAAATTCTTTGGACCAAAAACCTCCAATCCTCTTTTTGTTCTCCAGATCTTAGGTGCATCAATAGCCAACACTACTACCTTCCGGTTGATTTTAAAGTCATCTTCCCAAGGAGTCAGTCCTAATCCTGTTTTTTCGTCAACAATGATTATACTATCAGGACATGAAATAAATTGTTTTTTATCAAACCATGTAAGTAAATATTCATTTTGATAAAATACTTTGAAAAAGTGATTATTATCATTTCTTAATTCAATGATTCCAAATGTAAACCCTCCTTCTTCAGTTCTGTTAAATTTTGTAATTTTTCCTTCAAAGACTAGACATGCCTCTGGAATGGCATTTAAAATGGCTTGAATGGGATTTTTATTATCTCGTGTAGCTTCTCGAACAATTTTGCCAAGCTTAATGGCTTTTGATAAGGTATTGGGTATAATAGCCTCTTCAGCTTGTTGTCCTGTCATTGAACACCGTGCAACTCCAATATGACCGTCAGAAAATCGTGAAATAACTCTTGCAATGTATTCACCACGTGAATCATCAACTGTCTCTTCCACAATGATCTTATCACCAAATTCACTACAAATACTAAAAGGGAAGATTGGAATATTTTTTACAGTTGTTGTGCTAATAGAGATCTTCGGTTTACTCCTTCCACAACAATCACCATCAACTACTATTCTATCCATTAAAGCGGCAGTATAAAGGGGAATAATGGAATTATTGGGGCCTAATTCAGTCGCTATAAATCCTGTAAATTGTATTCCTATATAATCCTCCAGTACAGCCACTGCAGATATCATTGGATTTTTTATTACACTTTGTAAATCCTTCACAACATCTTTATCCTCCTCACTGATTCCTCCCCCAACTAATCCTATAATACACAGTAAATCGTTTTTTTTCAAGGAGGATAATGAAGCTAGCTTAAAATTTTTCTCCATGTTGTAAACTTCATCAATAAGATTTAGTGCCTGTTTTTCGCTACCCCCTCCGCCATTTGCTAATATTTTTGCACCAATTACTAGATCATACGCCTCTTGTTTCGATAATTCTCTTATCATTTGCTTTCACTACAGCTTAAAAGTTTATTACTAACATCATTCTTTAAGGGTGAAATAAATGAAATCATTGCAAACTACCCTAAAAATATCATTACAGGAGCATTTTGCCGCTGTTATTCAAATGCTTGACTCAGCAATTAATTTATGCCCAGAAGAATTGTGGCATTCACTAATCGATGCCCCAATTTGGCAAATCGTTTATCACTCAATCTATTATCTTAATCTCTATATCGGGGATTCTAAGGAAGAACGAAGTAGCTTTAAAATTCCTAAGTTTGATATTAAGGATAAATTATCTAATTTGGATAATAGAGGAATTGAAATTATTTCTAAGGAAGCTATCAACGAATATTTAACATCCACCACGAAAAAAGTCAAAGCTAAGTTGCAAGACTTAGATAAAATTAATTTAAGTGATATAACTGTGTTCGATTGGTATAAAACAAATAAATTAGGAATGCTGTTCATTACCCTAAGACATACTCAACATCACATTGGAGCTTTGAACTCAATTCTTAGAAGAAATAATATATTTGTTGAAACTTGGGTTGGAAAGGGAAGGTTATAAGTAGATAACTTATTTAAATTGGTCAATCGTATCTTTTTAGGCTTTTTTTAAATATAAATCAAGATAACATATGAAACGGGGAAGAGAAAGCTGTAAACTGTATTAGTGTTTGTATTTAAATTAAGACATTGATCTTTCCAATTTGAATAAGAAATAGAAATAATTTTCAGCAAATCAGGATTAAGAGATTTTTTTATAGATTCTTCAATAATTTTCTGATTTGATTTTTCTGATTTATAAGGATATATATTACCTGATATCAAATTTTTTCCGATTCTCTTCAGTGTCTTCATAGATCCGCCATTCAGCGACACAGTCGTTTTGTACCTTTGCAACCCAGATTGCATGGTCTTTTTTCCCTCCCTTTTTCCATATAGCATATCCAAGAATAATTACAGTCTCCTCTCGAGATTCAATTCTTGGAAAATAGTTATGATATTCAGGAAAATTATCAAAAAACTCTTTCCAGCCTTTAACCATTGCCTGTTTAGGACTAGTGACTTCGTTTTTACGATCAATAAATTTATGATCGTCTGTCATTAGATCTGCTAATATATCAATGTTACGGTTGTTGATAGCTTCATTAAATAACAAAACAGTAAGTTTAGGATCTCTTTTATTCAATCTTACATTCCATCCAAAACTAGGTATTAATTAGTAATCATAAATGGTTTTTGATATTTTAATACATTCTTTTCCCCTAATACCTCTTTCATTTCACTCATAAGAACAACTTTTTTGTCTTTATCCTGTATTAAGTCGTACGCAGTTTTATAATATTCTTCTACTCGAGGATCATCCTTTAAAGCTAGTAATCTCGCTATATTCCAATAAACAAGAAAATTATCCTTACTAAATCGCAAACTCTCTAATAATTTGTCTAAAGCTAAGGCGTACTCTTTTCTGGTGAAATAACGGAGGCCTAGGTTGAAATTCATCACTGCATTCTGTAAAATAAAATATTTATCAAAGAATAGCAGAGGATCGTCTTCTAATTTCGCTATATAAGAGAAATTTTTCTGAAAACTATTAGTATCACTCAAGCTCTTAATTAATTTATTCTTAATTTCTTGAATGAATCTTTGAAACTCCTCATTGAATTTTCCTGGCTTTTTCCGTCTTTTTTTCCATAAATTGATTATTTTCTTTTGAAAAGATATTTCTTTCAAGTATATTATTAGATCCTTACATTTATTTCTATTAACTGTGGTTAATATATCTTCATCTGCTAATACATCTAATAATTCAAGTGCCAAGGTTGGATTAGCTATTGATATATCCAAAATTGTCTTTAATAACTGGTTTTCATTTTTAATCTTGTCCAGAGATCTTAACATTTCATAAATTTTGTTTAAATGATTCAATTCTAAAAGAGTTTTTTCTTTTGAGGGATTAGACTGCATAAATCTGTAAACTCTAGTCCTATAGCGTCCATGAATTATTTTTTGATCAAAAATCTTTCCTCCTGGCTTATTACAGCATATTCTTAATCCTTTCCCATATAGATGTGTTTTTGGTTTTTCCTTATTGATTTTTTCGAATCCTGATTCTTGAAGCATATTTCTTAGTACTTCAAAATTTAATCCTGCTTTATGCTGCATACCATAGAAATCTATTCCAAATAACCATTGAATACACTTTACTTGTTCTATCAGCATTTTTTTTTGTTTTAGATCTTTTATCCCCTTTTCTAGATCTGGTACTTCGATGATTAATTTTCCCCCCTTTATTAATACTCTGTACCATTCATTGAGTAAAAAATTTATATCTACCCAGTCAAAATGCTCTATTACATGGTATGCTTTTATTGATACAACACTGTCATCCTTTATTGGTAGAAAAATAGCATGAGCAATTATATCAGCAATTGAGTTTTCATCTATATCAATGTTTAGGCACTTTGGATTATAATTTTCTCCACATCCTATATGTAAGTTAATTTCATTGACCATTTGTTCACTACTCATATGGTAATATACCCTTACTTATTTAAGATCTCTCTTTCAATTCTACAAAAACAAAATGGATCGTTATGGCATTTATTTGTTGTACTTAATGATACCGAGTTACAACCCCCTTTACAGTTTTCTCCAAACCCACAGTTCGAACAGTATTCTCCCAATTTATTCTTTTCAAACTTCCTATTATAGGAAAATGCGTTTTCGTTTTGCCATATTTCTTCTAAACTCTTTTCGCGCAGATTTCCTTCGATAAAACGATCATTTCCCATTGCTAGACAGCCTACTACATCTCCTTGACAAGTAATGCCTATTGTTGTTCTTCCTGCTGTGCATCCATCCCAGATAAAATTCTCCATTAATTCTGAATGGTACCCCATACAATGAGCTCCTATTACTGGCATATTTAGAAAATGATGCTTTGCTCTCCATGATGCAATTAATAAACCAACAGCATAAAATTCTTCATAGGAAAGCATATCAGTTTTGTCAAAATTTCCAAATGGAGATGCTAATTGAATTTGCCAATTTACTCCCTTGTTATAGAT
>WOR8_10008810_pt1 | contig 13895 bp, 7 predicted proteins | sample DeeMarSeWOR38_10_FD_19890 | JGI IMG/M metagenome (IMG submission 19890) | reverse complement strand
CCGTCAAGCTTGAAAAAGACGTGAAAACCCTCCCAATCTCCCTCGTGGTCGTTGAACCCGTTGTAGCCGCCGGCCCAGTCGTTATAGGGGTAGTAGAACCAATATTGCAGGTCTAAGTAGCCGGCCTGTTTTGTGGTTCGGTAGTAATAGGTGTAGTTCCGTTCCCTTCCCTGGCTGGCTTCGTAGGCATCGATCGCCGACGTCCTGACGTGCTGCGGAAGCTCAAAGCGGGGCAGGTCCTCACGGACGTCGCCTTCTTGGTCAGCGTGTGCCTTGCGTAGCAGCAGATCGTTCCACCAGAAGAGTTGGGTGGCGGCCTTCGTCTTTTCGCTGAACCAATCGTAGGCGCTCCGCGCCCACGCCTCGGTCCAGGTGACCAGCGGGTTTTGAGACCATTCGTAGAGCAGTCGAACCGCGCCCAGGCCCCATTGGCTGGCCACTTCCACTCCGCTTAGAGGGCCGGGCGTTACCGAATGCAGGAACACGTGGCGGGAGCCTCCGTGGCGTGAGAGATCGCTAGGCGTCACCTGACCCCTGACGATGATGGGTTCCTTCTCTCCTCGCACATACAGGGCGCAATACGTCAGAAAGTCATCTACGGCCATAGGGAAAAAGCGTTCCCCACGCGAAAAGCGCATGATGGGGGCGTACTTTGCGTGAAGTTCGTCAGCGGACACTCTGCACCTCCTCGTTTAATCTGTTTGCTCAAAGGGGACGACGGTCCCCGCTGCTGCTTGGGCGGAAGCTGCTTGGTTGTGGTATAATCCGAATGCCAAATTTAACGACTACGGGAGAACACCAATGCATCGAGACATTATCGCTACCGACAAAGCCCCGGCCGCGGTTGGACCCTATTCCCAGGCCGTGCGCGTGGGCGACTTCGTCTTCACTGCTGGCCAAATTCCCCTCGACCCGACCACCGGCCAGCTGGTCGAAGGGGGTATTGAGGTGCAGGCCCGCCAGGCGCTGACCAACGTGAGCGCCGTGCTTGAGGCGGCTGGCACCTCACTGGCCAATGTGGTGAAGACCACCGTCTTTCTGGCCGATATGGGTGAGTTTAAAGCCATGAACGGCGTCTACGCCGAGTTCTTCCCCGAGGCGCCCCCCGCCCGTTCGGCAGTGCAGGTGGCCGCCTTGCCGCTGGGGGCGCGCATCGAAATCGAGGCCATCGCCATCATCGCTTAGCCTGGCTCAAGGCCACATTTCGATCCGGGCTTCATCCACGCTATTCCTGGTGGGGCAGACCAGTGTATCTGCCCCTACCAGCCCCTGACCTTCCGCGGGCCAGTGGCCAGGCTGCCCTGGATGAGATTACCGCTCAAACAGCACCACTGCCAGCCCGCCTTGAGCCAACTCAAGGGTGGCGCTGACGGGGATGCCTTCTGCGGTGATACGATAACTTCCAGCTCCCAGCGGCGCGAACTCGAGAAACGTAGGGCCGTATTCCGGTTTGGTGCCGGTCCGGTTGGTAGTGCTCCAGCTCCCATCCGCCGACGAAATGCGCACCAGCGTTCCTATCTGGCCTTGCACGCTGACTCGAACCACGCCAAACCAGCTGCCGGGGATGCTCGTGTTGGTCGGGATGCGGACGCGCCACTCTCCGGGCTGCGGAGTCGGTGTCGGGCTGGGTGTCGGCGTCGGGGTGGGGGGGACCGGCGTGCCTGCCCCCGTCGGCTCAAACAGCACCTGGGCGACCTGACCGGACTGCAGGTCGATAGTCACGTTTACGCCCAGCTCCTGCGGCGTGATGACGTAACGCCCTGGCACCAATGGCGCAAATTCCAACGCATCGGGGCCATATTCTGGCTTGCTACCGACGTAGTTAACCGTGCTCCAGCTGCCGTCCTGTGAGGCGATGGTGACTGGAAGCCCGTAGCTGCCGCGCACCCAGACCCGCACCACACCGGTCCAGCCGGAGATCAAGATGGGATCCAGCTCACGTCCAGTCCAGCCTGGGGACGGCGTGGCCGTCACCGGGCGAGTGGCAGTGGGCGTTGGGCCTGGTGGGGTGGGCGTGGGGGGCTCGCCCTCGAATTGGTAAGCCCCCAGCAGCATCTGGTTGCTGTAGATCAGCACGGCCAGGTCCGAGGAGGCAAGTCCGGTCGTGTCGATCCAGGGGGAGTGGTAGGGCTGGCCGGGCAGCGTCTGGGTGACCGTCTCGTCGAAGAGAATCGTGTCCTCGCTGCGGCGCAGCAGCAGGGTCCGCACGTTGGCCCGCGGGCTTGTGGTGGTCACGTGCACTCGAGCCTGGCCGGGTCTGCTTTCCAGGTGAAGAGCAACCTGGCTGTTGGCCCAGGTTAGACCCCCCAGCCCACTCACCGGATACCACTGTTCGTTCCAGGTGATGCGTTGACCGGGTTGCAGCCGGCGTGTTTCGGCGAAGGTGGGCGCTACGCCGCCGTGCATCTCCACGTACGCCGAGCCTTCGTCAGTGTACAGGTCAGGCGGGAGGGCGTCATCTCCCCAGCCAAAGCCGAAGAATTTGACTCCCTGCGCCAGGCCGCTGTCATAGGCGCGTACCACGCCCTCGTCGTAGCCCGCGTCGTAGACGGCCTGGAAGTCGCCAGCCGCCTGGGGGCGCTGAAACCAGCCGAACCATTGACGCCAGTTGCCCAGCCGGCTCCAATCTACCCGGTTGTAGATTGGCCAGCTCATGCCCTCCCACGCGTCGGGTAGGCGCGGATCGCCGGTGGAGTGGACTGTTGCCTCGTCGCCCGGCATGATAAAGCGCATATCCTTGCTGGGCGCGTCCCCCGGGCCGGGGGCGAGCATGGCGTTCAGCCAGAATTTGTAATCGATGGGCTGGTCGGTGGGGTTTTCGATGCTGGGCGCGATGTGGAATAGAGCCTGGTCATCGAGCAAGGTGATAGTCACCATGGCCCGTATGCGGTCGTCGGCGTCGGTATCCCAGACGGTAACGCGGACGCCACCTGTGCCCGTCAGGGTACCTGTGCCCGCTAGGGTACCTGTGCCCGCTAGGGCATCAGCCAGGTCACTGATGGCGTATTGCCAGGGTGTGCCCCACTCGTAGCCGTGCTCTTCCACGGGCAGGCCCCATTCCATACCCCCGACTGCCAGCCACCAGCCCATCTCCGGCGGCCCCCAGGGGCTGGGCTTGATCACCGGGTTCTGATAGAAGATGTTGTTGCCGGTAGGCTTGAAGATGGCCTGGTAAATGCGTCCTCCCAGTTCAGGCAGGATCGACAGTTTGAGGTAGTCGTTCTCCAAAACGATGAGGGTGTAGGCCCGATCCTCGACGCGGCTCGGGTCGTACCGGCTGCGGTCCAGTCGGTAGTAGGACAGGTTATAGGTGGGGTTGAACTCCTCCACCAGGGCTGGTTCGACGACGTAAGTCGGGATGGTGATGCTCGTCGTGGTGACCGTCGTGCGGCTGGAAGGCGCGGCAGCGACCGGGCCAGACTCGGTCACCGGAGCCTGTATGCCGAAGAATACGATGCAGGCCATGGCCGTGATAACCAGCGGGGCGAGACGCATAAGACGGGCCGGCCTGGGAGCGATATGGCGCCCCAACCGCGACAGGCGGACCGGCCACATACCGTCCGTAGAGTCCTGCACACTCACCGGTTTACTCCTTGTGGGGCACTCGCCCACTCCGTTGTGCGGCTTAGAGACATCCCTACATATCCCGAGCCTATCTTATCATTTCTGAAATAATATGTCAACCACCAGCGGGAAACAAAAACAGACCTCTCCGCGTGGGGAGATCTGTTAACATAACTCACTTCTGTCGCCAACGCCTGGCTGCTAAGCTTGCTCGGAGGGTCTCTCAAGATGTCCGGGCCGATTGGCCTCAGGCACGGCCTTGCCCGTAGACATACTATCGAGGCTGGTAAGGTACCTGCGCGGTGACGTATGCGGTGGGGGCAGGGGGCTCACACGTGCTGGGCGGCCAACAACACCCCCACAACGATGATGCACATCACCACCAAGAAAATAGCGAGTTGAGTTCTATCTGCGCTCACGAAATTGCTACCACCTCAAATAAATGCTGATTACACTCTATCAGATAATTACATCGCCGGCAATATGCTTTTGGTACCGGCTGGTCCATCACAGCCATCACGCCCATAGTTCCCTGCCACGCATAGCTGTTTCGAAATCCTTTGGCGCGACCCTCTTTGTGCTATGACCTGCATGCCGGCGTGCTGGCATCCTGGGCTATGGCCCACACGCTGCCAGCGAAATATCATCGAACCAGGCGGCGGTGATGCCCGGCGAGCTTTTGTTGAGGACCGTGAACCTGAGTATCGCGGTCTGGCCCCGGTAGGTGGTCAAATCGAAGTTGACTGACTGCCAGGTATGAGCGTTACTTGTGGCAAGCTGGAAGGTATAGAGTACCGTTCCGCCGCTGTCGAGCAGGACCACGTACACACGGTCGTCATCAGGATTGGTCGAGGTGAGAGAGTACCAGAAGCTGAGCGTCACGCGCGTAGCGTTGGTCGGCAGGCCGACCGTCTGCTGGACCGACGAATAAAGAAACCCATCCTCATCGTCTGACTCCAGGCCCAGCCGGATGGCCTGCTTACCACTCCGGACGTGAGCCGAGCTGTACACCCCCGGCCAGCCGCCGACGAATTCCCAGGCCTGGTCCGATTCTGCCCCGCCGTTAACCAACAACTCGGGACAGATTCCTAACGGCTTGTCGCCACGCACGAGCACAGGTAGCAACAAGCGTTGGCTCAAGCTGGCAGGGTCCACGACAGATACGCTCACTTCCAAAGGCTGGCTGGCGGGGTCGAATTCGGCGAACCAGCCCGCGCCCTGGCGGTACAGGTCCCAACGCAGCGTGTAAGTCCCGGCAGCCGATGGTGCGTTGAGCGTGCCCGTCATCGGGAGCCAGTCACCAAAAGCGACCTCGCTCGAGAGCGAGCCAGCGTCTGTCGTTTGCGAGACTGGCGTTCCATCCTGATCTAACCAAATGTAGCCCAGGTACACCTCACCGGGCCTCCAGGGCGCCAAGCCCGCGTTGCGCACGCTCAAGCTCACGGCGATGCTTTGACCGGCCTTAAGAAGCGACGGCGTCTCGTGATCCTCAAACCGCACATCGTGGTCGGGCAGGCGTGACCATGCCTCCGCGCGCAGGGCTACCAACTCATCGTACAGCGCCTCGCCCGGGCAGGAGGTGGCGTTGTACCACTGGCCGTCGAGGTACTGGCTGTAGTCACGATGGCCGGCCAGTCGATAGAGGGTCAGGGAGGGATCGTCGTAAGGATTGGTGAAAGACACCTCCTGGCGTGGGTCTATCACGCGGCGGCTGGCGGTCCAGGCCATCAGATCGGCGATGGCGTCCAGCGCGGCCGGCGACGGGGTTTGTTCGGGCGAGCAATCGTCCGGGTCATAGCAGCCCAGCAGTGCCACGCCCAGGGCCCCGCTATTCCAGCGGGCGGTGTGCGCGCCGATGACGTCGTCGCCGCCGTAGCGCCCCTCGTAGACGTTGCCGAAGCCATCCACCAGATAGTTGTAGCCGATATCGCCCCAACCTCGGGTGACGGCGTGGTAATAGTAGATGGCCTGTACCTCGGAAATTGGGTTGCTCCCGCCAGCCGTCACCGTGTGGTGGAGCACCATACGCCCCACCGGCGCGTATTCGGGGTCCCAGTCCAGGTAGATAGGATCAGCGCCCCACGCCTGCCGGGAGATGATGATGGGCCTGTCAAGCGCCGACGGGTGTATTGCGGCCGAAGCGACCAGCGCCTGGGCGGGCGCGGGGGCGTCGCTGGCGTCGATCAATACCACGGTCAGCTCGTGAAGATTGGGCAAACGCGTCGGCGTCAGCGCACTCAGCGCCACTTGAACCTGGACAAATTGGGCGCCGTCAAAGGCGACGATGTTCTCTCCGTAGGTGCGCCCGTCCGACTGAGTCTCCGGGTGGTAGATAGGATACCAGGGACTCCACGTCGCACCATCCTGGCTTAGGCGCAGCTCGACGGTCAACCCGCTTCCGTCAGTCGTGTCGGACCTCCAGAAGACGGCAGCGGCCGTCACCGCAAAGGGTGTCTGGTGAACGGGCGAGGTGAAGCGTCCGGCGGCACGGCCGTGGGCCAAAGTAAGTGTCCCGTCATCCTCATCATCGGCCGCGACGGCCAGCCCCTCCAGTGCACCGGCACGCCAATCAGCCTCGCTGGTGAGTGTCCAGTGCGTGGCCTGGGGCTGGGGAGGCGCGTCAGCAAACGCTGTTGTCCCTGTAGCCAGCAATGCACAGCATGTCGAGATGATGATCGCCGCCACCACCGGGCTGAGGCGGTACTCCGTTTCCATAGCCTGGCGTCCCATCTGACCTTAGTTTGCGTAACCCCTGAGAATAAGCGGGAATCGGATCTTGTAGAGGTCTGAGGCGTAGGTGAGGCGCACTTCGGTGGTCGTTTGGCCTGCGCTACCCCCCGAGGGACTGGTGCCGGTTACGATGACCGTCGTGGCATAGGTGCCATGAGTCGCGGGACGGGCAGGCACCGCCAGGCTGAAGCTGCCTGGCGAAGCGGCCGATACCGTTCCGGAGTCGGCAGAGACTATTTCCAACCACGGAACAGGGGGCGAGATCGTGGCACTCCAGTTGATGGGTTCTGCGCTGCTGGTGGCGATTTGAACGCTGGCTGAGGGGGGGAACGGACCGCTATCGTCGTCAATCAGAAAGCTGATCTGGTCGGGGGATGTTTGTAGGTCCATCAGCGAATCAATCGCCTGCCAGGCGTTGATGCGGCCGTGGCCGAAGTAATCATCTTTGCCAGGGGCTCCCAAATCAACGGCAGCCGATTGTATCACGTCGCGCACTTGGTCGTTCGTCAGGCCCGGGCTAAGCGACCAGACGAGGGCTGCCAGCCCGCTCACGTGGGGAGCCGCCATAGAGGTGCCTTGTTGGTAGCCATAGCCCCCGAGCAGGGTGCTGTAAATGCTGACGCCCGGGGCAGCCACATCCACGTAGGGATGGTGCTCAGAAAAGCTAGCCCAGTCATCAGTTGAGTTGGTGGCTGCCACAGCCATAGTGGTCGGATAGGCCCCGGGGTACATGAGCGGATTATCGTAGTATCCCCCTCCGATCCAGCATCCACTGCCGCAGTTTCCAGCGGCGGCAACCACGAGGGCGCCTTGGTCCTTAGCGTACTGGATGGCATTGGCTAGCGTGCTGCTGCCGCCAAGACCTCCGAGACTCAGGTTTATGACGTCAGCACCCTGGTCTGCAGCGATCGTGATGCCGTTGGCTACCCATTCGTAGCTGCCACTACCGTTGGAGTCGAGAACTTTGACCGGCATCAGGCGCGCTCCCCAGGCGACGCCAGCCACACCGCTGACGTTGTTGGTGCAGGCCGCGGCAATCCCTGCCACGTGGGTGCCGTGGCCGTGATCGTCATCGGGAGTCGAGCCGGGACTGACGATGTTCTTGCCGCTGGCCAGCTTGCCGGGGCAGCTAAAATCGGGGTGCTCCAGGTCAATCCCGGTATCCACCACAGCGATAACAACGTCGCTGCTGCCGGTGGTGACGTCCCAGGCAGTCGGGGCTTTGATCTTGGCTAAGCCCCACTGGTATCCGTTCTGGTAGTAGAAATCATTAGGGTTCGTGTCCAGGGCATAAGCGATGTAGTTGGGCTCAGCGTACAGCACGCTCGGGTCCTTGTTCAATGCCTCGATTATCTGTTGCTCCTGGCCAGCGTCGACCGTCACCTTCAGCACATCAATGGCCGCGATAGCGCCGGCCCCCTGCAGCCCCTGGGCGCTCAGCACGTTTTGGGCACCCAACCGGCTGACGGCCGGCTTGAACTTAACCAGCACTTCGCCAGGTACGTATGGTGCTGGCGAGTCTCCGACGTTGCCTGCTGGAGATGATGGTGGCTGTCCCGCCTGTCCCGTCGGGGCCTGTGGTTGGGCGGAGATGGGTAGCGCTATCAGCGCTACCAACGTTAACGTAGTGACGAAGGGCATGACACGGCCCATCATAAAGCGTCTTAAGTCCACTTGGTTTCGCCTCTAAGCTCTTTAGATATCGCTATCAATACTCAACGTAGTTATAGTCGCTCAAGAAACCTGGCTTTTTCTCAAAGGACCAGGTTTCTCCGTGGTTTCCTCGTTTTGCCTTGTCACCATCATACACGCAAAACGAGCATATTTCAATGACCCAATGGTATCATACCCCGGCTACACGTCCTCTCGCATCTTTTCCCACTCGGGTCGCGCAGCCGCCTTCTCGAACTCCAACTCGGCGGCGGCCGCCTTCATCTGCTTCTCCAGCTCTTTGATGAGCCGGGCCAGTTCGTCCTTGGGCATCTCTGGAGTGACGACGTAGGCTGCGCGCTCTTCGGCCACCTTACGCACCCGGTCGGTCAGGTCACGTATCTCTTTCATGATCGAGCGCGGCTCGATGCCGTGCGCCTGGTTGTAAGCAACCTGCTTGGCTCGGCGGCGGTTGGTCTCGTCGATGGCTCGCTTCATCGCCTCGGTCAGCTTGGCGGCGTACATAACGACCGTGCCGTTCACGTGACGCGCCGCCCGCCCGATGGTCTGGATCAGGGCTTGTTCGGAACGCAGAAAGCCTTCCTTATCGGCATCCAGAATGGCCACCAGGGACACCTCAGGTAGGTCCAATCCCTCGCGCAGCAGGTTGATGCCCACCACCACGTCGAAGACGCCCAGACGCAGATCGCGCAAGATCTCCACCCGTTCCAGGGTGTGGATCTCGCTGTGCAGGTAGTGAACTTTGATCCCCATTTCCATCAGGTAGTCAGCTAGGTCTTCGGCCATACGCTTGGTGAGGGTGGTGACCAACGCCCGCTCACCCCGTTCGACGCGCCGATTGATCTCGCCCAACAGGTCGTCGATCTGTCCTTCCACCGAGCGCACATGCACCTCAGGATCCACCAGCCCCGTGGGGCGGATGATTTGCTCCACCACGTGGCCCTTGGATTTATCCATCTCATAGGGTCCGGGGGTGGCGCTGGTGTAGATAGCCTGATGGACGTGATCCTCCCATTCCTGGAAGTTAAGGGGACGGTTGTCGAGCGCGCTGGGCAGACGGAAGCCGAAGTCCACCAGCACCTCTTTGCGGCTGCGGTCACCGTGATACATGCCCCGGATCTGTGGAACGGACATGTGCGACTCGTCGACCACCATCAGGAAATCGTCGGGGAAGTAGTCGAGCAGCGTCCAGGGGGTGGAGCCTGGCTCACGCTGGCTCAGGTGGCGGGAGTAGTTTTCGATGCCCGAGCAGTAACCCACCTCGCGTAGCATCTCCAGGTCGTAGCGGGTGCGTTGCTCCAGGCGTTGCGCCTCCAGGAGCTTGTCTTGGTCTTTTAGTTCGGCCAAGCGCTCCTCCAATTCCGCCTCGATGTCATCCAAAGCCTTGACCAGCTTTTCCTGCGGGGTGATGAAGTGCTTGGCCGGGTAGATGTCCAGGCTGACGTGTCGGGTGAGCACTTCGCCGGTCAGGGCATCGATCTCGGTGATGCGCTCGATCTCGTCGCCGAAAAACTCCACCCGGTAGGCCAGGTTGCCGTAGGCGGGCATAATCTCAAGGGTGTCACCCCGCACGCGGAAAGTGCCCCGCTTCAGTTCATAGTCGTTGCGGTCGTAATAGATGTCCACCAGGTGGCGCAGCACCTTGTCTCGCTTGCGGACTTCCCCCTGGCGCAGGTTGACGATCACCCGGCCGTATTCCACCGGGTCGCCCAGGCCGTAGATGGCGCTGACTGAGGCCACGATGAGCACATCTCGCCGCGAAAAGAGAGCCTGGGTCGCCGCCAGCCGCAGCCGTTCGATCTCCTCGTTAATGCTGGCGTCTTTCTCAATGTAGGTGTCGGTGCGGGGGATGTAAGCCTCCGGTTGGTAGTAGTCGTAATAGCTGACGAAGTATTCGACCGCGTTGTTGGGGAAGAACTCTCTGAACTCGCTGTACAGCTGCGCGGCCAGCGTCTTGTTGTGGGCCATCACCAATGTGGGACGCTGGACGGTCTCCACCACCTTGGCGACAGTGTACGTCTTCCCGGTGCCCGTCGCGCCCAGCAGCGTTTGGTGGACGACACCCTCTTGAATCCCCGCCACTAGCTGGTCGATGGCCTCCGGTTGATCGCCGGTCGGTTGAAAGTCAGAAACTGCCTTGAATTCGGGCACTATTCTCTCCTATGCGACGGATAGAACACAAGTTCGGAAGCTCCATTATACCTCCCACCGGGGAATTCGACAAACGCCGAAATGATTGCAAAACGCGTCGGGAGGTGATAGAATAATAGAGGTGGCATGCTACGCTCTTCCCCGACTGGGAGATAATCGCGATGACGTGGAATAGACTCGACTGGCTGGCAATCCTGGCGTTAAGCCTGATGCCTCTCATTTTTTTTGCGCCGGTGGTCTTCCACGGACAGACGTTCTTTTTGCACGACATCTCGATCATTTATGTGCCCCAGAATGTCTTCAACACCCGGACGCTGCACCAGGGCGAACTGCCTCTCTGGAATAAATTCCTCGAAGGGGGCTTCCCCTCCGCCGGGGAGCCTGAGGCGGCACCGTTTTATCTTCTCAACCTGATTCTGCTGCTTCCCTTTCCCATCACCACGACACATACCTGGTATGTTGTCGTGCACTATATGCTGGCCGGCGTTTTTACGTACCTACTCGTGCGTTCTGGTTTGAGCCTGGGACGCGTACCCTCCCTCATCGCGGGGCTCACCTTCGCCTTTAGCGGCACGATGATCGCTCAGTTGACCAACTTCACGCTGGTGACGACCTTGGTCTGGATGCCCCTTATATTCTTTCTGTTTATTCGAGCCCTCGACAGGCCAAAGGTGGGATATGCGGTATTGGCTGGCCTGGTCATGGCAGTCCAAATCTCAAAATCGCACACGCAGATCTCGCTCTACACGGCCGGGATCCTGGCATTATACGCCGTCGTTGCCGTAGTGATGAAGTTACGAGCCGGTAAGGGCATCCACTCACTGGTTCCAGTTGGGTATCTTTTGGTGACCCTCCTGGTCAGCGCCGGGCTGTCGGCCTACCAACTAGCGTACACGGCCGAGCTCATCCAAAGATCCAACCGTTCAGCGGGCCTCAATTACGCCGCGATGACGGCCTTGTCTTATCTTCCCCGCTATCTAGTTCAATTCCTGGTCCCCGACTTTTTCGGTTCCTTTGAGAACTACGTGGGCCGCGGCAACTTCCAGGAAGTGCGCGCCTATGCGGGGCTTCTGCCCTTGCTTCTAACTCCACTCGCATTTCTAAAGCCGAGGCATTGGCGCGTGTGGTTCTTCACCACACTGGTGATAATTTCCGTCGTCTTGAGTTTTGGCAAGTTCACGCCCTTGTATCGGGCGCTTATCTATGTGCCGATATTTAACTTTTTCCGCGTGCCGTCACGCTGGCTCTTTCTGGCCACGTTTTGCATCTCAATTCTGGGTGCTTATGGGGCACAGAAACTGGTTGACTCGAGCCGGCCAGATCTTCGGATGTCCAAAGGACGTGTCTATTCAAATATCCTGCTCTTCCTGCTCGTTGGGCTGCTGATGATTGGTGTCGTAGTCACTGTGTGGGATTTGGATACCTGCATCACCTGCGGGTTGGGAGACATTTTCGATAGTCCGGAGACCTTCACCACGTATTACCATCTCACGGAACGTGATCCGGACGATCGCGCTTACCTTGTCATCGAGCCAGTGCAAGGGAACAGCTTCGAGCTCGAGCAGAAACGAGAGGAGGAGGCATTCCACCAGCGTGCCCTGTTGGCCTACCGCGATATGCTGCGCTCGTTATTCCTCTTTACGGTCATGCTGGCAGCGGGGCTAATACTGGTCATTGCGCGCTGGCAAGCCCTGATAAGCTCGCGCGTGTTCAAAGCGCTGGCGTTGTTCTTTGTGGTTTTCGACATACTGGCCTACGGTGGGCTTTCGTATAACCCAACTACGGAAAAATCGTACTATCTGGAGCAGCCTGACACGGTTGAATTCTTGAAGCAGGTCGAGTCATCTGAGCCATATCGAATATTCCCCACCAACCGCTGGATACCTTACCCCCATAATGTGGGCTATGTTTTGTCAACGCTTGCCTTTAACATCCCTTCCCTGTATGAAATCGAGTCAATTACGGGGGAGGCCACGCTGCCACTCAGGCGGCATACAGGCTATATGATGCACGCCATCGGCCCCGCCGGGCAGGCGGGGGGCCTGCAGATGTTGAGTATCGCCAACGTCAAGTACGTCATCAGCGAATGGGAGTTGGAGGATAATCCGCGTCTCAAGCTGGTCTTCCGGGGAGATAGACAGAAGATTTTTGAGAACTTGAGCGCCTTGCCGCGCGCCTTTGCTGTGCATCAGGTTGAGGTAATCACGGACGATGCCGCGATACTGGATCGCCTGGCAGACGCATCGTTCGACCCAACGACCACGGTTATTCTGGAAGAACAGCCCGCCCACCCACTGCCGGCCCGGCTCCCCGGGACACCGTCAACCGTCCAGATAGTGGCCCACGCGCATAACCGGGTTGCCATGGACGTCGATATGGCGGATACCGGCTTCCTGTTTCTGTCGGACGTCCACTATCCGGGCTGGAATGCCTACGTGGATGGTCAAGCGTCTCGCGTTTATCGGGCGAATTATCTCTTTCGGGCAGTTGAGGTGGGCGCTGGCGTGCACAACATCGAATTTCGCTACGAGCCGCTATCATTTCTAATAGGTTCAGGTATAACGCTGTTGACGGTAGCGGTACTAGTTGGCTGGGGGGTGTTCGCTTGGTCTAGAACTCGTCGCTTTCGTGCGACGCGGCCATTTTCAGAGCAGACCCCATAGCGGGAGGGAGGTGGCATGATGAAAGCCCAAAGCGTAGGGCAGGAAATGGGCAACGAAACGGGGGACACTCCCCGGCTGAGCGATGCCGAAAAGGAGAAGCTGCTGCGCATCGCGCGTGAAACACTGACCGAATACCTGACGGTCGGCACTACCCCCGAATATTCACTGCAGGAACCTGGTCTTCTACAAGAGGTGGCTGCCTTCGTCACCTTGCGGAGGCGGGATGGTGAGTTGCGGGGATGCATCGGTCGGGTGGAAGTCTCGCAGCCGCTCTATCGCACTGTGCAAGATTGTGTTATCTCGGCGGCCACCAACGACTTTCGCTTCCCACCCGTCACGTCGGCCGAGCTGGATAGCGTCCTCATCGAAATCTCTGCCCTCTCCCCCTTCCAGCCGATCCGCGCTCCCGACGAGATCCAGGTCGGCCGGCACGGGCTGCTGATCCGCCGGGATCTCCGCGTCGGCTTGTTATTGCCCCAGGTGGCCAGTGACCGGAATTGGGACCGCCAAGAATTCCTGCGCGCCATCTGCCTTAAGGCCGGCCTTCCCAGCGACGCCTGGCGGGATGCCGACCTGTACGTCTTTACGGCTGAGGTGTTCGAGGAAGAAGATGGGAAATAATCAAGCATAACTCTGTTCTAGCAAAGCCCTGAAGTATTGCTCGGATCTATCCAGATTTTGGGCGGACCAGCGGGGAATTAGCCCCCCTGCCTGCGCTGCTGTGCGTTCAAGAATTTGGGAGGCGCCCGTTTGCCTCTTGCAACAACCTGTTGTTTTTTGTGCAAAGTTGTGGTATAATTGATTGTGAGAGAGTATCGAATGCTACGCGAGAGACATCGCTCAGGTTAACCCGGGCCGGGCCAGCGTTGTCCGCCTCATCTTCTGCAGTTGCGCCACGTCTTCCACCTCCGCGCTGCCGGCCCAAGCCGGTAGCGTGGTTTGTTTTCTTGCCTCACCGCTCGTGCGAAGCTGACACAAACCTTATCAAGACAGCAGCGACAAGTCTCATTTTGTACACAAAGGAGGTCGTACCATGTCCCGAGATATGAGTTTGCTCAACCCTGAGTTCCGAGCATCCGTCGAGGAGGTGCTGGGGGCCTGCCGGGCGCTCGGCAT
>WOR8_10004288_pt1 | contig 13911 bp, 19 predicted proteins | sample DeeMarSeWOR38_10_FD_19890 | JGI IMG/M metagenome (IMG submission 19890) | reverse complement strand
GTCACACTCCCCGCGTGGGTATTGACGACATTTCGACAGGGTGCCTGGGGCGCATGGGGTCGCCTTCCCTCAAGCTAGAGACCGCTACTAGGCGCATTCTTCGATGCCAGCTGATCGGCTATGGGCGCTTGGGCATGTGCGGATCTAGCTTGCCTCACGTTAGCTAGTGCTCACCCGCGGCCATGCGATCGATGGGACTGAGGGTGCGTGGAGGCGTGCCCCCCTCAGTTCTCCCCCCATAAAAATTATCGTGTTTTTGGTTTGTTATTTAGTTATGGTGTTATGATTGTTTCTCTTTAACTAGGAGTGAATGTAATGATTAAGGTAGAGAGTGGTGTTGCTATGCCTGAGGAGCGTGGGTTTAAGAGGGTGAAGGTTGAGTATCCGTATGGTGAGATGAATGTTGGTGATAGTTTTATGGTTGATGGTGACGGGAAGAATTTACTGGCTACGGTATGTAATAGGAATGGTGCTGCTGGTAAGAAGATGGGGAAGAGGTTTACGGCTAGGAAGGTGGAGGGTGGGGTGAGGGTATGGCGGGTAGAGTGATTGGATGTAGTTGTTGCAGGTGGAGTGGGATGGTGGAGGAGGATTTATATTGTTATTTATGGCAGAAGTGGTGTTTTAGGAAGTGTAGTAAGTATGAGAGGGAGCCTGGGGCTGACGATGGTGGATCAGAAGTTTGTGGTGAATGAGTTATTGAGGTATTACGCTTCTGCCAAGCATGATGTTGTTTATTGCGATGAATGTTTAAGGTTATGGCGGGAGAGGAGTAGGGATGTTGGGGATAGTTGGAGTGGTGCTTACCGTGAGGTATTGAGGCGATTGGGGGATATGGGATGAGGACGTTGGATTTGGGATGTGGTGATAGTCCTCGTAATCCGTTTGAGGTGGAGGAGGTATGGGGTATTGACATACGGGAGATAGATAGGCCGAACGTGAAGAAGGCTGATCTTGTTCTGGATGCAATACCTTTTACTGGTGATTACTTTGATTATGTGACTGCCTATGATTTTCTTGAACACATACCCAGGTTGATTTATTACGGTACCAAGCAGAATCCGTTTATTGAGGTGATGAATGAGATTTACAGGGTTCTGAAGGTGGGTGGGGTGTTTTTGAGTGTTACTCCTCATTATCCGTATCCAGAGGTATTTAGAGACCCAACGCATGTGAACATCATTACGGATGAGACATTCCCTTTGTATTTTGATGATGTGAATATGTGGGCCAGGAATTATGGGTTTAAGGGTAAGTTCAAGATATTGAGTCAGGGAAGGCAGCCTCCGCATTTGATTACGCATATGCAGAAGGTGGGGTGATGAAGGCTGAGATACATACGCTGGTTTGGCCTAATGTGGACAATCGGATTACTGAGGGTCATGTAGCGGTCACGCGGTGGTTTGGTTTGCCGGTGACGTACAGCTTTCAGCAGTTTCCGCATGGGTTGTGGATGGATTCCGTCATGGAACAGGCTACGACTGATGTGGTGGGGTTCTTTGATGCTGACTGTGTTCCTACCAACGTTGAGATTGTCGAGCAGTCGATTGATTACGCTGCAAAGCACAATACGTTTGTGGGTATTGCCCAGGCTAGTAACCACATTGGGCTTAAGGCGCATGTATTTGCGGCTCCGGCTTTTTTCTTCATCAGTAAGCAATGCTGGCTGGATTTGGGTAAGCCCACGTTTTCGGAGACACAGGATTCAGACGTAGCCGAGAACGTGGCTTATTGCGCCATCATCAAGGGCAAGCGTTACCGGGCGCTATACCCTACCCACTTCGAGAGAGAGCCTCTGGAGGGACTCTGGAGGCTTCACAACTACGGCCTGTATGGGATAGGCACCCACTTCAGGGGCGGGGTCTATCATTTGTACCAGGGTCGCTTTCACACCAATGCCGGACTCTTTGCAAAGCGTTGCCGTGAAATCATTGATGGCAGTTTTACTACTGATGGCATGTTTAGTTCATTTATGGACTATGAAGGGAAAATTGTTCCGTGAAAACCGTAGCGGTTATTACCGCCACTACGCTCAGGCCGGAGATTGATAGAACTATCCAGAGCGTTAAGGAACAGACTTACCCTTGCCAGCATTACGTCATTGCAGACGGCAAGCCTTTCCAGACAGACGATCCTTCGATACGGGTTATCAACCTGCCGGTATCTACTGGCGCTAGTGGCTACATGAATGGCGGCATTTGTGCCGCTTCAGCGTTTCTGTGTACCGAAGATTATGTCTGCTGGCTGGATGATGACAACTGGTACGAACCCGACCATGTTGAATCACTCATCAAGACCATTGGCGATGGGCCAGCCGCCTTCAGCCTGAGAAAGCTGGTCAACGTCGATGGCAGTTTCTTCGACTACGACAACTTCGAGAGCGTAGGATATTGGGGCGGCCTGGTAGACGTTAATTGCTACATGCTCAGGAGAGACTTGGCTACCGGCTTCGCCTCCTGCTGGTATCGGCAACATAACGGTTTGATGATCGGTGATCGTGTTATGTTAAATGCCATGAGAGAGCATGGTGTTGACCTTAAATGCTCTGGCAGATACACGGTTAATTACAGGCTAAATCTCAAGCGCGATCTTCGGGCGTATTTCAAGGCTGGGAACAAGATGACTTGGGATACATGGAACGGCAAGTATCCTTGGAGCGAACCCGATGAAGTTCGACCTGAATAGGTTCTATAACTTTTGCTCTCACCTTAAGATCGAGACAAAAGATTGAGACTAAAATAAGGAATGTCTGTTGCAAAAACTTTTGTAGGCATTCCTTGTGGTAAGGGGCATGATGGTCTTCGGTATGAAAGCACCGGCCAGTGTTTTCATTGTTCCCGTGAATGGTATCAACGTAACAAACAGCGCAAAGCTGATGAATATCAGCAGAGAAAAGAGTCCATCAAGGAACGTAAGTCTGAAGTTGCTAGAAAGTATTACCAGCGAAATAGAGAACGACTCCTTGTTCAGCAAAAGAAATATTACGAGCAAAACAAGGCCAAGTGGGTTAACAAAGCCCATAAACGACGTGCAAGGGGATTACCTTCTCATGTCAAGGCAGAAGATCTAAAGCGTTTGACAGATCTTCAACAGAACAAATGCGCTGTATGTCGAATTGATCTGACGAAGCGACATTTAGATCACATTGTTCCGCTTAGCAAAGGTGGTACGCATGAATTCAAAAACCTGCAATTCCTTTGCCAATCTTGCAATTTAAACAAGCACGCAAAAGATCCAATCATTTTCATGCAAAGCAAAGGGTTTCTTTTGTGAGCAAATTTAATTTAGATTCCTTTTATAAATTTTGTTCTCATTTAAAAATAGAGAGCAAAGAAAAAGGTTTAGTCAAGATGGACACCCTGCTAGGCACTCAGACCTATGCAATGGATGAGATTGCCAAGGGACTGGAGGAGGACGTTCATTTCTTCGTCATCCTCAAGGGGCGGCAGCTAGGCGTCACCACCATCAGCCTTGCCCTTGATCTTTACCAGCACTTCGTCAATGGCGGCTTGCAGGGAACGCTGGTAACAGACACCGAGGAGAACCGGGATATGTTCAGGTCTACCTTGGGCATGTACCTGGAGGGACTTCCGAAAGAATGGAAGATTCCCATGATGACCCATAACCGTAACCAGTTGACCCTGAAGAACCGCTCAAGACTGGTCTATCAGGTCGCTGGATTGCGAGCCAAAGGTAGCCTGGGTCGAGGCAAGGCTATTACCTACATGCACGCTACTGAGACTAGCTCTTGGGGCGATGAGGAGGGATTGGCCTCCCTGCTGGCCTCCCTTGCGGAGAATAACCCGCTACGCATGTATATCTTTGAATCGACCGCCCGCGGTTTCAATATGTACCACGACATGTGGAATACGGCTAAACGGGCCAGGACGCAGAGGGCGATCTTCATTGGATGGTGGCGTAACCAGTTCTACGCTGCCAAGCAGGATACTGACGTTTATCGCACCTATTGGGATGGCAAGCTATCCTCGGAAGAACGTGAATGGGTGCGTGAAATCAAGAAGATTTACGGCTATGAAATAAACAGCACACAAATGGCATGGTGGCGCTGGAAGCTCCATGAGGGCATCAAGGACGAGGGACTGATGATGCAAGAGTTCCCGCCAACGGAGGAGTATGCCTTCGTGATGACGGGCACCAGTTTCTTCTCTACGGCCCGTTGTACCGATGCCATGAAGGAAGCCAAGAAAGCCGATTACGAATCCTTCCGGTTTTCCCTTGGTAGCCGCTTTGAAGATACTGAACTTATCAAGTCAACAGAGCGCCTTGCTACCCTCAAGGTATGGGAATACCCAACTCAGAACGGCTATTACGTCATTGGCGCTGACCCTGCCTATGGTTCCTCTGATTGGGCAGACCGCTTCTGTATTCAGGTTTATCGCTGCTATGCCGATGGATTGGATCAGGTAGCCGAGTTTTGTACCCATGAACTCAATACCTTCCAGTTCGCATGGGTAATCTGCTATCTGGCGGGCGTCTACAAGAACAGCACCCTGAACCTTGAAGTGAATGGGCCTGGACAGGCGGTATTGAATGAAATGCGTAACCTCAAGAGACAGGCCGCTTCCATCTATTCCCAAGGCGGTAGCAGTCTCTATGACGTTCTAGGACACATGCAGCACTACCTGTGGCGTCGTAATGACAACATGGGCGGGGTGTCCAATAGCCTTGGATGGGTCACTACCCATAGCTCCAAGGAACGCATGATGAATTACTTCAAAGATTACTTTGAACGCGGAATGCTCAAGGTCTACTCGACTGATCTTCTGGACGAAATGAAGTCGATTGTTCGGGACAACGGCACCATTGCCGCCGCTGGCAGGGGTAAAGATGACCGCGTAATCGGCTCTGCCCTGGCTACAGCCGCATTTGCAGAGCAGCTACAGCCTAGATTGATCCAGAACAGGGTGACAAGAGAGTTCAACAACAAAGACGACTTCAAGACACCCGAGCAAGTGGCCTACGGACGCTCTGTAAGCAACTACCTCAAAGGCATTGGCATCGACGCAGGGAATAAAACCAATGTCTAAGATGTGGGAACCCCTCACGCAACAGGAAATACATCAGCGTGTTCAGAACATGATTGATGGTCAATGGGCATACATGCCTAAAAACCTGTTCTTGAGACTGCTGCCAATGGACTTCAGGGACTTCCACTACATTTTTGACAAGAAATCCCGCAGGATGAGCTTGCTAGAACAACGCAGACTCACTCGAGCCTTGAGATTGATGGAAAACGGGGAAGTAAAAGCCGTCATGACCCGCATGGGTAATGATCTGGAGTTCAGCACAACTCCAAAACCCCGTTTAGGCAAAACAATACGAATTAACTATGACGTTAATAACGGTTTTACATTGAAGCCTACGATTTACAACAAACAATCATATAACTTACCTAAATTGTTGACAAAACCATAAGGGGATGATAAATGGCACGGGTGCTGAAAGACTATAAGTGCGCTGCTCATGGTTTTTTTGAGGCGTTTGAAGCTGTTTGTCCTCATGGATGCGAAACGGTGCAGCAGGTATGGCTGACGCCGCCCGCGATCCAGAGTGCAAAGACCAAGTTCACGGACAGCACCTTGAAGGGACTGGCTTCAGAGTTTGGTATGACAGACCTGAGATCAAATTCCGCTGGAGAAGCTCAGAAATCTGCGCCGGCGCAAAACCCTTTTGCAGTTCAGTGGGGTTCTCCAAACCAACTTGGCAATTTCAACCTGAATTCTATTCGTGGTGAGCAGGTTTCAGGATTGAATGCAGTAAAAGGCAATTCAAATCTACAAGGGCCGAAAACGGCATCGTATATTCAGGATCACGAAAACTTGAAGATTGACAAGTGAGAATCCCGAATGATCCGCTGACGCGCGAGGAGTTTTATAACGACCTCGTTCGCAAGTGCTTGGTAAGCCGCGAGGAGCGCAAGGGCGACTACGAAACCCTACGCTCCTATTACCTGTTCGGTGCGTCTGGTGAGGAAAACCCGGCACCTTTCAACAAGATTTTCCCGCACATTGACCAACTGGTTTCCTTCCTGTACGCAGCGGAAACCACGCGCTTTAGCATCGTCTTGGGCGCTGGCGTTAATGTGTCTGAACACAAGAAGTCGCCCAAGCTCGTCCAGCGTCTTAATGACGAATGGTATTCGAGCAATGCTGACCTCGTTTTTGGCGAGGCTATTAGTTGGGCCATGTGCTACAACAGCACGTTCGTCAAGCTGATCTGGAAGTCGGGCAAGGTTCATCCCTACATGGTCGAGCCTTCCATGATGGGCGTCTTGCGTGAGGATGTTCCGTATCTGGACGACCAAGAGGCTTTCGTTAATACCTACTACATAACGAAATCAGACCTCTGGAGCCGCCTATACAACCATCCCAATCGGGATAGCATCCTCAACCGCATTACTGCCAGCATCAAGGCGCGAGAGGACATTCCAGAGGGCGTCAGCCGCATCGTCATCAGCCAGGTGAACCCAACCATCTACGGGAACACCAACCTCAACCTGTCCGGCTACAACCGCTATAAGCCGCGTGTTGACGAACCGACAGTTGAAATGCGTGAACTGTGGCTGTGGAATGACGAGATAGACGACTATCAATGCGTCACCATTGCAGACCCCGGCGTTGTGATTTACGACCGTCCGGGCGAGCAGATGTTCATGAAAGGCGAGCATCCTTTCATCCAGGTATGCCCGTCCCCGAAATACGACTACTTTTGGGGTATCTCGGAAGTCCAAAGGCTGATCGGCCTTCAGGACATGAGAAACCGCCGGATGAATGAAATCCTTGATCTGCTAGGCAGACAAGTAAAGCCGCCAACGGCGCTGATTGGTTTCACCGGCATCATGGACGAAAAGAATTTTGCCCTGAACCGGGATGGCGGATTGATCGCTACCGACATGCCAAACGCCAAGGTCGAACAGTTTGCCCCTGCTCTGCCTCCCGATCTGTTCCGTGAGATCGGAGAGATTGACGCAATGTTCGCTGAAGTGTCAGGCATTGTCAGCGTATTGCAAGGACGAGGAGAGGCCGGTGTACGTTCCTCTGGACATGCCAGCCAGCTTGCCAAGCTAGGTTCTTCGAGGGCAAAACAACGCGCCTTGAAGATTGAAGATAGTCTGGAAAAGATGGCTACGCTCTACATGAAAATGCTTCAGGCTTATAGCGCCGAGCAACTTGTAGACGAAGAAGGCAACAAGTTCATTCCAGAGCAATTTACGCATGACTACTATGTAAAAGTAGATGCTCACTCTAATAGCCCGATCTTTGTGGATGAGTCCAGGGCATTGGCGTTTAACTTGTTGAAGGTCAAGGCAATTAATCGTGAGCGCTTGATTGACCTTCTTGACCCGCCAATGAAGCAACTCATCAAGGAAGATTTGAAGAAGATCGAACAGGGTGAGGCTATGGCGGCAATGGCGCAACAGGCGCAAGAGCAGCGTAAAGAACAACTGAAAGCGGTCAAATGATGGCAAAGGACATGACTGGCAGCACCGTGGCGACGACTCGTTCGCCCGATCAGCCTCGAGCCAAACTCACTAGCGATGTGAGGAATGAAGGGCCAGGTGCCACGATGAATCGCTTTGCCATCCGTAACACGGCTCCGCAGATGCGTAGCCAACAGCAAAGACGCAGTTACAGGGGATGACTTTTCAGGAGACTGACCATGAAGCGCGGTAAGGCTCGTAAGCACAAGCGGTAAGCCGCTGACAAGGGTAGGGGATGGTTAACACAAGGAGAGGCATCATGGCCCGCAAAGCTCGCCGCGCGAAGCGCAAGTAACTTGGATGTGGGTTGAACCCACCCAAGGGGAGCAAGGGATAATTACAGTTATTCCTTGACTCCCAACTCAAAATACTGTAGATAGCATTCCTGTTAGAAAGCACTCACTAACATGGCTGACCTGAATCCTGCAATGCCAATGCCTATGCCTCCCGGCGCTGCGCCCGGAGATACTGGCGTTGCTCCTGCGATTGGCGGGCCTGACGCGACTGCGCCGATGCCTGGGCCGATGGCTACTCCCGAGCCTAAAGAGGGACTTCGCCAAGCGGCGATGATTAACGTACAACTGGCTATTGATCTTCTCACGCAGTCTTTGCCAGCCCTAGGTGGCACCTCTGAGGAGGGCGGGGCGGTGTTGAACGCGGTCAAGAGCCTTACCAAGAAGTTCGGCAAAACCGAGTCCAAGACCAAGGAACTCATCCCTGCCGAGATCATGCAGTTGATGAAGAACCTTCCGCAAGCTGGTGGTGGCAGTCCTGCTGCCAAGGCGATGATGGGTGGCGCTCCCGCCCTCCCGCCTGGTGGCCCTGTTCCCCCGCCGCCCGGACTTCCCACGCCGCCTACACCCGTTTAGGAGATAAACATGGAACTGTTCAAGCCCAAGGCCGGTGCGCCGCTTAACCCGCTGGCGACCAATCAGCAAAACGGTCAAATCACCAATCAGCCGCGTTATTCGATGATGGGTGGTCTGGACTCTGCCAAGAAGATTGGCACGAAGAACAAAATGAACATCGTCCCGCCGGGCGATGGCAAGAAGGTCATCTAGTAACAAATAGGGGATAACTATGTCGCTTGAGAACATTTCGCCGGATCAGATGCGAGAACTGGCAGAGCTTTCCAAGTCTCTGTCTGAAAATCCTTCTACCCGCGCTCAGTTTCTTCGCCTTACCAAACAAGTAAGGCCGGATGTAGTTATCCCCGAGATTGAGCTTCAAGAGGCTCAGTCAAAAGCTTTTGAAGATCAAAACGCCAAGATTCAAAGTCTCGAAGCCAAGCTCGCTGAAAAAGAGCTTCTTGAGAACTACAACAAGTCTCGCCAATCCCTGCTGAAAAAGGGACTGGTTGAGAGCGAAGATCAGATCGCAGAGGTTGAGAAGGTCATGGTTGAAAAGCGCATTGGCGACCATGAGGCTGCGGCTGAATACTGGCGTTACATGAAACAGGCTGCTGAACCGACTCCTTCCAGCTTTGCCGGCCAGCCTGTGATGAGCAAGTTTGATCTGAAAAACTACTTTAAGAACCCTGTGAATGCAGCGCGTAGTGCTGCGGCAGAGGCGCTTACTGAGCTTCGGAAGAATCCAAAGGTTGTCGGATTCTAGTTTTTAACTAGGGGATTGGTTTAAGGAGAAAGAAATGCCGATTGGCGGCGGGATTATTCCGGCAACCGGATCAACGCAATACACCGAGTTGACCTATGTCACTCGTCGGGCATTTATCCCCAAGATGGTGGTGCAGATTTACAACAGCACCCCTCTCCTGGCGGCTCTGATTGCCAACAGCCAGTCGGCTACTGGTGGTGTTTCGTCGGTCACGGTTCCGGTGCAAGGCGCACAATTTGTCAACGCGCAATGGTCGGATTATTCCGGTTCGTTCACTCAACCGAGCGTTCAGCAAGGCGCGTATAACGCCGAGTTCAACCTCAAGCTGCTGATTGCTCCGGTTCCCTTCCTCGGTATGGAAGGTGCGGTGCAACAAGATCACGCGATCATCCCGCTGATCGAAGCCCGCATGAACGATGCCACGCAGACCATGATGGACGCGATGGCGACTAGCCTCTACACCAACACCACGAACACGCAGCAGTTCATTGGCCTGAATGGTTCGGTGGACGATGGCACGGTGCTTGGCACCTACGGCAACATCAACCGCAGCACCTATAGCTGGTGGCAGTCCAAGGTGTACGCGGCTGGTTCGGTGAACCCGACCCGTCAAAACGTGCTGCAATACATCAGCGGCACGGTCAAGAACGGTGCGGAAGTCCCGACCTTTGGTGTCTGCGGCTTTGGTACCTGGACGCTGCTGGCTCAGGACTACGTTGGTCAAGAGCAGTATGTGATTACTCCGGGTTCCGGGTTTGATGGCGATGCCAATGGCCCGCAAGCGGCGTTCCGTGCGCTGATGGTTGCTGGTGTGCCGATCTACCCCGATCCGTACTGCCCTGAAGGTACTCTGTACCTGCTGAACACGAACTACCTCTCGCTCTACATCCATGAGCAGGCGTCGTTTGCGTTCACCGGGTTTGAGTCCACCCTTGCGAACTGGCAAATTGGCTATGTTGGTGCTGTTCTGATGATCGCGGAACTGGTCAATACCAAGCCTAAGTCCATGACCAAGGTCACGGGCTATAACTCTCTGACTCTGTAAGGGAGATAAAAAATGGCTGATAAGATCATTGTTGCAAATACCGCGAGCAACACGGCTGGCTCTTACTTCCAGCCTGTTGTTCTGAGCAGCGTCGGGGCCGGTAACACGACCCTGATGACTAGCTCGGTTGTGATTCCGGTGGGTGATTACATGACGCCTGGCAATGCCAACGTCACCATCGAAATCAATGCTTATACGGGTACGGCTAATGCCTGGACTACGGTTCTTGGCAACGGCGTCGGCGGCTACATCACCTCGGACGGTTACAACGTCCGTGCGAATGCCACCACCGGCACTCAGTCGATTACCCTGTACGCGATCAACAAGGGCAACGCCGCTTCGCAAACGTACGTTTCGTAATAGGAGTCTAAGATGGCTGACTCTAATTGCGTTGCAAACCAACTGCCAAGCAGCTTTGGAAGCTATGCCGTGGGCTTTGCCCAAGCGGTTAAGCTCTCAAGCACGGGCAACACGGTTGCGAACCTGTCTGTTGTTGGAACTAGCGTCATTTATCGTCGCGTAACGATTGCCAATGCTACTGGCAGCGTTGCTTCGGCTAACGTGGCGATTCTGACCAGCAATGACGGTAACCTGTCGAACGCGATTGGTAATGCTACTCTGCTGACTACGATTAGTGGCTCGACCAAGTATGTTGATCTTGGTCTTGGCTCTAACGTGGGCAACACGGTGTATTCCAATCCTGCGCTGTTCCTTCGTGTTATCACCGCCTCTGGCAACAGCAATACCGTGAATATCACGGTATATGGGGATGTTGTCACGCCGTGAACGTCTTTGTAACCAACAACGGCAAGCAGCTTCTTGAGGACGGCTATGCTGGAAAGCGTTATGTTTTCCAGCCTGGTCGGACGATTGAGATTCCGATGGATGCTGCTGTCCACATTTTTGGTTACGGCAAAGACGATAAGATGCCTTGTTTGATTCGGCTTGGGTGGCTGAGAATGTCAAACGAGGTTGATCTTGCGATGAAGAAACTTGGGGAATTCTCCTTCAGGGAGGCTTCTCCTAAAATTATCCGCGCGTCATCCCCCGTGGATAAGGATGGAGCGGGGGTGAGGCTTAACGGCCAATCCCCCGCGAAATCTTTTCAACAACCGAATACAGCCTCGGTATGATGAAGCATGGCTTCACTTTCGTCGTACATCACGGAAGTCCGGCGACTTCTGCACGATGCCAACGGTAATTTCTATAGCGATTCAGAGCTTACCGATTACATCAACGAAGCCAGGACTCGGCTAGTCAGGGATACGGGGGTTCTCCGTACTCTGCAATCAGTCACGCTACCTCAGAATAGCGAGACTCTTTCTTTTTCGGCATTGCCTAATGGCATCAATACGCTTGATGTTCTGAACATCAATCTGTATTGGGGTAATACGCGCATTCCTCTGCGCTACCTTGCCTGGACGGACTTCAACGCTCAACTGCGCTACTGGCAGAATTATGTGGGACGCCCGGTAGGGTTTTCCATGTACGGCCAGCAGACTATCTACTTCGGGCCGGTTCCAGATCAGGATTACCAGCTAGACGTAGATACGGTGATTATGCCGAATGCTCTGACGAGCAATTCTTCAGTCGAGCAGATTCCTGATCCTTATACGTCGCCTGTCGCGTTTTACGCTGCGTACAAGGCAAAGTTCAAGGAACAGAGTTTTGGCGAGTCTCAGATATTTAAGCAAGAGTATCAAAGGCAAGTTCAGAGTGTCTTGAACAGCACCTTTACTAGACGGATGCCTAATCCGTATCAGATGAACTACTAATGGCTCAAGTTGCTGAACAAGCTAAAAGATACCATGTATCAAAGGATTTCGCGGGTATAAATACCAAGGCGAATCGTACGGCTATCGGCCCTAACGAGTTTGCCTGGATAGAGAACATTCAGCCTATCGGGTATGCAAATGCTCGAGCAGTACCGGCTCAAAGCAATGCCTTGGTGACGCAGGGTGGCGAGACTTTCTACGCTTGCTATTCTGCCAACATCAGCAACACGGATTATGTGTTCCTGTTCAGCACCACAGGCAAGGCTTTCCAAGTAAAGCTGTCCGATTACACCGTAACCACCATTGGTTCTGCCGGGACGTTTGGTACGTCAGGCGCGACGATTGCCCAATGGAAGAATGAGCGGATTGTAATAGCCACCCCAACAAAAGGGATATTTACCTGGGATGGCACCAATCTAGTGTCAATTGGTTCGATCCAGACAATTACGGTAACCAACGGTGGCAGCGGGTATCCTGCAAGCACCACGGTCACGTTAGGCGCTCCCAATCAGACGGGAGGGGTACAGGCTACTGCCTCGCCCACGATCAGCGGTGGCGTGATTACGGGCATCTTGGTTAATGAGGCCGGTTCTGGCTATACAAGTGCTCCTAGCGTCACGATTACCGGCTCTCCTGGCGTAAATGCTTCTGCCACGGCTACCGTGTTCTCTCAGAATGCTTCGTCCATAGCTACTTACAGCGGCAGGACTTGGCTAGGCTATCAGCGAGACTTGTTCTATTCGGCGGTAGAGACTTACAACGATTTTGGTACTGAAACTGCCGGATTTGTAGTCTTTACTGACGAAACGCTGCACAGCAACATTACTGCTTTGCAGTCTGCAAACCAATATCTGTATGTGTTTGGCGTTGACTCTATCAACGTGATTGGTGATGTTCGTCTGACGACTGGTACGCCAGCCGTTACCATTTTCACCAATACGAACGTCAGCGCGTCTATTGGTACGGCGTTCCCTGATTCTATTTTCCCGTACTACCGTTCCATTCTGTTTATGAATCGGTACGGGATGTTTGCCTTGACTGGTGCCACCACGACAAAGATCAGCGATGCGCTGGATGGCATTTTCCCGTATATCGACTTCACGCTGCCGATCAATGGCGGTCAAGGCCTGATTAACAACATTCTGTGTGCTGTTTTTCAGTTCACCTATAACGACCCGTCATCTTCTCCTCGCGTGATACAGGCAGTATTTTTCGAGAAGAAATGGTTTATTACCAGCCAAGGTACGGGATTGGTAACTCTGTGCGGAGCGCCCAAATCCGGCGTTCCTACGGTCTACATTGGTGATGCGACCAAGCTCTACCAGGCTTACGGCAACACATCTGCCAATGTATCGACCACATTCAAGAGCGCCTTGTGGCCCCTGAATGACCCGATCAGAGACAAAGAAGCCCTGAAGTTTGGCGTAGAGGCTACTTTGACTAATGCTGCAACTATCAATGTAACCGTTGATAGTGAAATAGGAAGCTCTCCCGTTTATTCGTTGACCAACATCATTACTTGGTACAACAACTCGGGGGTTGTGATTCCTTGGGTAAATGGTAGTTCTGTGACGATAGATTGGTTGTATAGCGGTGGGTATGCGCTATACAAGTCTGATGCGGAGCAATGGGGTAAGTATTTGGGATTGACGATTACCAGCACTACTCCTGGTTTGACTTACAACACACTTGAGCTTGAACACGAATTGAGAGCGAGGTTCTAAATGGCCGTTCCCTATACTTTTGGTAGTGCTACATCTGCGATTCCGTTGTCGCAGTTGGATAGCAACTTTGCCACAACGATCACGCTTGGCAATACGGCTATTCAGCTTGGAAACACGGTAACTACGCTGAATAACATGACGCTGGCAAATGTGACCGTTTCCAGCGTAGCCAGCGCAATTACTGTGCCCCAGGGAGGAACGGGACAGACGACCCTGACGACTGCTTACGGTGTCCTGTGCGCTGGTACTACG
>WOR8_10009213_pt1 | contig 13917 bp, 10 predicted proteins | sample DeeMarSeWOR38_10_FD_19890 | JGI IMG/M metagenome (IMG submission 19890) | reverse complement strand
AGCGGCCGCCATCGAATATCAGCAATTTTTTGCGTGCAATTAGCAACAAATTCTGAACATGGTATTTTTCATGGTATTACAGCTTGACCAAAAAAATAAGCCATTGAATATAAAAGATAAAAATGGCTTATTTACAATAGAGTGGGAGTGACCTGGCACTGGCAGGCAATGGCTGGTACTGACCGGCGTCACAGCAAAAGGGGGCAGATTGAACCTTCCCAGTATAACGGACACTTTTAATCAGAGACTTAATTAATGTGTCTGGAAAAACAGGGGAAGTCCGATCTGTCCGTTCCCTGTTATTTAATTCGATGTCGAAACAGCCATCCCGCAAAACTCAGAGTCACGAGTGCGATGATCACCATGGGCCAATAGTAAGGTAACAGCAGGTCGAAGTTGTCTCCTTCCAGGAAAACACCGCGCAGTATGATCAGGAAATAACGCAACGGGTTGATGTAGGTGAGCGTCTGCACTGCTTCCGGCATATTGGCAATGGGTGTGGCAAAACCGGACAGAATCACTGCAGGCACCAGGAACAAAAACGCGCCCAGCATGCCCTGTTGCTGCGTCACCGCCAGAGATGAAATCATCAGTCCTATTCCCACCGCCGAAAGAATGAATAAAAACATTCCCAGGTAGAGTGCGCCCAGGTCACCCCGAAAAGGTACCTCAAACCAGAACACCGCCATAAACAGTATGAACGAGCCTTCAACGGTGCCGATGATAATACCTGGAAACGCTTTACCGATCAGGATTTCAAACGGGCGCATGGGTGTGACCAGCAACTGATCGAAGGTGCCCGCTTCCCTTTCGCGAGCTACCGAAAGTGAAGTAACGACGGTGGTGATTACAAGGGTAAGCAATCCGACGATGCCGGGCACGATAAACCATCGGGACACCAGGTTGCTGTTGAACCAGGGCCGCACGCGCACCGTGGCCGGTGGTGTCGGTCGACTGTTGTCCTCGGCCCATTGCTGGTTGAATTCACTGACGATGAGGCGCAAATAACCCAGCAGTAATAGCGCGGTATTGGAATTGCGCCCGTCGATGATCACCTGTGCCTCGGCGCTGCGCCCACTGTGCAAATCGGCACTGAAACGCGGCCCCAGGTGCAGTACCATCAATACCTCTTTATTGTTTATCAGCGGCTCGATCTGACCCTCATGGTCGAGATAAGCGAAGAGATCAAAGTTCGGCGAACCTGCTACCCTTGCCACCAGTTCACGCGACGGTGCGCTGCGGTCTTCGTTATACACGGCGAAAGGAATGTCGTTCAGGTCGAAAGTGGCCGCGTAGCCAAACACCAGCAGTTGCAATATCGGCGGCACTACCAGCACGATGCGGCTTTTCTTGTCCTTGAGCACCGCCAGCAGTTCCTTGACGGCGAGAGCAGTGATGCGTTGCAATGACTGTTTCATCTCAGTCCAGCCGTTTCCTCGATTTGCGCCGCGCCACGCCGAACAGAATCAGCATGATCAGCAACAGTGCGCCACTGTTGGCCAGCAGCACCGGCCAGATGTCACCGGCCATGAACAGGGTCTGCAACATGGCGACAAAATAGCGCGCCGGGACGATGTGGGTTATCACCTGCACCGCCTCGGGCATGGAGCTGATCTGGAATATAAAGCCGGATAATATAAACGCCGGTAAAAACGTGGCCACCAGCGCGATCTGCCCGGCGACGAACTGGCTGCGTGCCACGGTGGAAATCAGCAGGCCCATGGCCAGCGCCACCAGCATGTATAACGCCGAAGCTGCGGTCAGCACCAGGAAGGAACCGTGCAACGGCACTTCGAACAGCCACAATGCCATGGCAACGCTCATCAGCATGCCGCCCATGCCAAGCAGGAAATACGGCAGCAGTTTGCCCACGGTCATTTCCCAGATACGAATCGGCGTCACCATCAGTGCTTCCATGGTGCCCCGTTCCCATTCACGCGCCACCACCATCGAGGTGAGCATGGCTCCGGTGAGGGTCATGATCACAGCGATCAAGCCGGGCACCAGGAAATTGCGGCTGCGCAGCGCCGGGTTGAACCAGATGCGCGGCGCCAGTTCCACCGGCACATCCGGTTCGCGTCCCTGCGCCCGCGCGTAACTCATTAACCAGGTCTGCCATACGCCTTCGATGTAGCCTTGCGTAATACGCCCCTGGTTGGCGTCGACACCATTGACGAACACGCCGATGACCGCATCACCCTCAGTCAGCAAGCGGTCACTGAAATTACTGCGCAGCCAGACGATACCATCAACGTCATGGGCCACGAGTGCCTTGTCAGCCTGGTTGATGTGGCGATAGCTCACCGTATCGAAAAATTCCGATTGCTGGAATGCGCCGGTCAAACTCGCCGTGTTGGCATCGGGCTGTTCCACTACCAGTGCCAGGCGTATGTTTCTGGCATCCAGCGACACGCCATAACCGAACAGCAGCAACAGCACTAGCGGCATGATGAAAGCGATGGCAATGCTCGACGGGTCGCGCAGGATCTGTAAACTTTCCTTGCGAATAATCGCGCGCACGCGCATCCGGGTCGCCCGCCTCAAATTCATGCGGCCGACTCTCGGCGCTGTTCACGCCGTTCGATCAAACCAATGAACGCATCTTCCATACTTGGCGAAGCTTGCTGTTCGGTTTTAAACCGATCCTTCATCTCCGACGGTGTGCCCTCGGCCAACAACTCGCCCTCGGCCATGATCACCAGCCGATCACAGTAGTTAGCCTCTTCCATGAAATGGGTTGTCACCAGCACGGTGACGCCGGATTCGGCCAGCGCATTGATGCGTTGCCAGAACTCCCGTCGCGCCAGCGGGTCTACACCGGAGGTAGGCTCGTCGAGAAACAGAATATCCGGTTCATGCAGCAGTGATGCCGCCATGGCCAGGCGCTGTTTGTAGCCCAGCGACAGATCGCCGCTGGCAGTGTGTTGATAATCACCGAGTTCGAAAGTTTGCAGTGCCCAGTCGAGGCGGTGTTTACGCCGTTTCTTATCCAGTCCGTAAGCACTGGCAAAAAACTTCAGGTTCTCGTACACGGTGAGGTCCACATACAGGGAAAAACGCTGCGCCATGTAACCCAGGTGACTGCGGGCATGGGCACTAGCGCGGCGTAAATCATGACCGGCCACGGTGAGCTGGCCGGCGCTCGCGGGCAACAGGCCACACAGCATGCGGAAGGTCGTCGACTTGCCGGCTCCGTTGGCGCCCAGCAAGCCGAACACCTCGCCCCGTTGCACGTTAAAGCTTACATCCTTCACCGCGTAAAAATCGCCGAAGCGTTTCTGCACATTGGCCACTTCGATGACCGTGTCGCCATCCAGCCTGGCAGCGGGCTTTATAACCAGGTCAGCGGCGCCTGGCTGGTCCTGTTTCAGTGTGGCAACGAAAGCGTCTTCGAAACGGGGCTCCGCCAACTCGATGCGCACATCGTCGATGCCGGCGAGTGCTTTGTGCATGGCAGCAGTGTCATCGGTCGTGCGTGTGATCACGCGCACCTGTTCGTTATCGATCACCGCATCCATGATGCCGGCCTGATCACTCAGCCGGTGCAACAGGTTGCGCTTGCCGAGCCGTTTCGTGCCCACCAGGAAACTGCGCCCGCGCATCGGTTCGCTGAAATGCCTGAAGTTGCCCTGGTCGAGAATACGGCCCTGATGCATCAGGATCAGTTCGTCGCAGCGTTCCGCCTCGTCCAGGTAGGCGGTACTCAGCAGCACGCTGACGCCTTCATCATGGACCAGCCGATGGATGATTGTCCAGAGCTCACGGCGCGACACCGGATCGACGCCCACCGTGGGCTCGTCCAGCAGTAACAGTCGCGGTGTCCCCACCAGTGTACAGGCCAGCCCCAGTTTCTGTTTCATGCCACCGGAAAGTCTCCCGGCCAGGCGACGGCCGAACGGACCCAGCCCGGTCATGTGCATGAGATCTGCGTAACGGGAACTTCGTTTATCCAACGGCAGGCCCTGAAGGTCAGCGTACAGGTCCAGGTTTTCCTGCACACTCAGGTCTTCATAAAGACCGAAACGCTGCGGCATGTAGCCGACCGCCGACTGGGTGTCGATGGGGGATTGCACCACGTCGATGCCGAGTACGTGGATGTTGCCCGTATCGGGCAACAGCAGCCCCGTTGCGAGCCGCATCAGCGTGGTTTTACCGGCCGCATCCGGACCAATGAGCCCGGTGATCTTTCCGGCTTTTACCGCTACGCTGATGTCTTCGAGCGCGGTGATTTTTTTATTGTCCACATCGAAGCAGCGCGACACACCGTTGAATGTCAGTGCCGCCGGTGTGCTCATGGCTGCTCGAGTGCGGGAGAAGGAGTGGCTTCTGAACCTGCATCCGCACATTCCTGATCGGGTGTGCCTTCGAAAGTTTCGTTCTCATCGGGATGCAATATCACCGTCGCCGGCATACCCAGGCGCAGTTCGTTAGCGGTATTGCAGGCATAGACGCGCATCTGGTACACCAGCCGCGTGCGCAGCTCCGGCGTCTCCACGTTCTTTGGAGTGAATTCCGCGGTGGGGGAAATGTAACCAACCCAGCCGTCGTAGGTTTTACCTGGATAACTGTCGGTGCGGATCTCGGCCCTGACGCCCGGTTTCACCTGCCCCAGGCGAGACTCCGGCAGGTAGGTACGAACCCACACAGGATCAGTCAAGGCCAGCGTCAGCACCGGTGTCTGCGGGGTGACGAAATCTCCCGGTTCGACGATACGTTCGCGAATCACGCCCGCCTGCGGTGCATAGATTTCCGCATCCAGCAGTGCCTGGTCAATCTCCGCCAGCGCAGCCTCGGCCGCCATCACGTGCGCCGCTGCCACCCGGCTTTTTGCCTCTGCCACATCCGCATCATCCTGTGAAGACAGCTTCTGCTTTGCCAGCCGCTTGATGCGCTGGTAACTCAGCTTCGCGGCATGGGCCTCGGCCTCTGCAGCCACCATCTCCGCATGCAGCCGCTTGCGCTCGGCCTGCAACCGATCTGTGTGCAGTCGCGCCAGCAATTGCCCGGGATTAACTCGATCGCCTTCTTCCACGAAAATCTCGCCAACATGCTCGTTGCCATTAAAGGCCAGGCGCACTTCGCGTATGTCGATGTTGCCGTAAAGTACAAGCGAACCTGAATTATCACTGGAGGCGCGTTGCGTTTTCCAGTAGACAGCACCGGCAACAAGGGCAAGGATAATTACCACGAGGGGTAGCAGGGCTTTTTTGTTCACGGCTGCGCCTTGTTGTTAATCAGGATAATCGAATGATAACAAACAATTTTGACGTCTGATGCTATTAACCTGTCTGAGATATCCACCAGATCAAGGGGTCACAAAGATCAAGAAGATCAAGGAGCCAGGTCTTTGATTTGTGATGGGTTGTCTTATAGCTGTTCGATTTGACACTGTATCTACGGTCGGGTTCTTGTCAGCAAAGGACGCGGGGGTATGCGGCGGGTTTCAAATAGGTACTTGCGCTGCGTGTGACATCGAAGTCACTGGATTCCAGGCGTGCTTGTTTGGCTATTCGGTAAAATATCGTAATACCTTTCTTCAATAACTCCTGATCATGGTATTGTCAGGTGTGGCCACCGGCAAACCCGCGTCAGTACTGAATTTCCGCGGCTCGTTTACAATCGAGTGGGAGTGACCTGGCACTGACAGGCAGTGATTGGCAAAATCAGGTGGTAAAATTGGTATCCCTTTCTGGGAAAGGTCAGTTGGTTGATGTTGTTCTGGTGGCGGTTTTGGATTCTTCCCAGGGTTAAAAAAGATGTGCCAGTTGTTCATTGTGTGAATGGTGCAGGGTTAATCTTAAGCCAAATGTTATTGTTTCTGAGCATATCACGATGATATGTTGTATTCATCCAGAGCTTCAGCAAGCAGGTGTTCGAGGTGCAGTGCGTTACTGGAGTGGGGAATGGCATCCGTACTCCAGATGTGATTGATACCCGCCCTGTGCAAACGCTCCTGTGCGTTCCCAACGAACAGGGCATGGGTGACCAGTACTGAGATGCTGGCGGGTTGAAAGCGAGTTAGTTGCCGTGCTGTTTCTTCAAGCGTGTGACCCGTGCTGGCAACGTCGTCTACCAGGACGATGTGCCGGTCATGGTAGTCTGCATCAGGCAGGCTGACACGTACCTGCTGATCACCCAGACGTTCCTTGCGAGCGACACAGTAATCGAGCTTCCTGTCGCGGGCAATTGCTGCGACCCATTGCCTGGATTCCTGATCCGGCCCAACCAGTATGGGGCTATCCATTTGTTTACCCAGAAAGTCCGACATCACGGCAGTAGCGGCCAGGTTGATTGCAGGATTGACGGGAACTGCATCTTTCAGGCGGTGCACCCGGTGCAGGTGAGCGTCCACGGTGATCAATGCATCGATCCATTGCGACAGTAATGTACCGACGATTCGCTGGCTGACCGCTTCACCTGGCTGGAAAGCTGTGTCCTGACGCATATAGCACAGGTAGGGGGCGACCAGCGTGATACGTTTTGCCCCCAGCTCACGTGCAGTTGCTGCGGCCAGGATAAGTTCAAGCAGTTTGCTGTCAGGGTGATCCAGCGTGCGACAGAGTACAACTTGCTCAGGCGGTGACCCGGGCAAACGTATCCGGCTTTCTCCATCCGGGAAATGATGAATCAGTGCATCCGCATAGGCGATTCCTGCTGCGCTGGCCAGCCGTTGTGCCTGCTCGCGGTATTCAGGGAAGCCGTTGTGCCTGCTCGCGGTATTCAGGGAAGCCAATTAACAGGCAGCCAGTGTTGAATCGTGAAATCAATATGGTTTCCTTACAAGCTTTTTGATCCTGCTGCTTCAATCCGGTAACCGCTTTCGATCTCTGCCGCCTCTGAGGCAAAGCGGAAATCAGCGTCAAATACCGCGTGAATGGTGTACAGCAGGTCGCCCTGTCTGACTTCATCACCAAGTTTACGATGCAGATCCACACCCGCGCCCGGGTCCAGGGGGGCGCCGGCCAGGCGAGCGATGCGTGCCATTTGCAGGTTGTCGATGTCGGTGACTGTGCCGGATGCACCGGCCAGCACAGCTTTTTGCAGTTTGCCGGGTTCGGGTGTGTCGGGTTTGATTCCCTGCGCCTTGATGATCGCTTCCATCTTGGCCAGTGCGCGGCCGGAGTCGAGGATGTCGCGGGCAATCGCATAGCCCTGCCCACCACGCACATCGGGATCGAACTCCAGGATTCTTCCGGCCAGCTGCAGCGCCTTCTGGCGCAGATCAGCAGGCGCTTCAGGATCGTTGTTCAGCACCTGCATCACATCACGCGCCTCCAGCACAGGGCCGATTCCCCGGCCGATCGGCTGGCGGCCATCAGTAATGATAACTTCGAGCTGCAATCCCATGTGGTCCCCTGTGTATTCAAACAGTTTGCGCAGGCGCAGTGCCGCTGACTGGCTGCGAATTTTTGCCGTTGGGCCGACCGGGATGTCAATAAGGAGGTGGGTGGAGCCGGCGGCAATTTTTTTTGCCAGAATGGAGGCGACCATCTGGCCGGGTGAATCCAGGGACAGGGGCCGCTCAACCGAAATCAGGATATCATCCACCGGGGCAAGCCGGGCTTTTCCACCCCATCCAAGACAGGCGCGTTCCTGGCGGACAATGGTATGAAGCTGGTCCGGTGATAATTCCACATGCGCCAGTACCTCCATGGTATCAGCAGTGCCTGCTGGCGAGGTAATCGCGCGGCTGGAGGTTTTGGGTATCAGCATGCCATGCGCGGCGACGATAGGCACGATCAGCATACTGGTGCGGTTGCCCGGGATGCCGCCAATGCAATGCTTGTCGACAACCAGTGGTTCACTCCAGTCAAGGCGTTCGCCGGTCTCGACCATGGCGCGAGTCAGATGCCACACCTCATCCCGCTCCATACCGGTTTCTGCGCAACTGACCAGAAAGGCGGCCATTTCGATTTTCGAATAGCGGTTTCTTTTGATATCCCGGGTGATCCCACGGTATTCGTCCAGCATCAGCCGTTCCCCTGCGATTTTTCTGTGCACCGCCTTCAGCGAGGCCGGGGGACGCGCATGTTCCACCCGTACATCGCTTCCATCTGACAGATCCAGTTGTGCGAAGGCCTGTTCACTGAGTCCCAGTTCATCCGGAGACAGGATGTTTTCGTCATCGACGACATTAAGCACGGCGATCACGGGTGTACCGTCGACCGCCTGGTGTATCTCGATCTTGCTCAGGGCCTGAAAACCTTCACTGCGATAGACCGGGCAATCACGATGCAGGTAGGCAACGTTCTCACGGTAGGTATCAATACTGATCTTGCGAAGTTTTAATGTTTCCATTTCGAAAATATAACCATTCACTGTGAGCCGTCACGTTATCAATATGTTATTTTAAGACCAGTCATAAGGCTACGATAGAAAAATGAGTTTTGTAGACAGGAGTGATGATTGAGTGAAGGACTGTTATGCAGGCTGCAAGAAGGTTATGGCAGCGGTGGATTACATCGGTAAGGTGAAAGCATGATTACAGCCTGGATTCTGCGCGACGGACATTTGCAGCCGCAACAGGTAACTGCCGCGGGCCATCTGGTTTCGCATGCAGTGTGGCTGGATCTGGATAAACCCAGCTCTGTGGAGCTTCGCTGGATTGAGGAGGCTTACCAGCAAAGGCTTCCGGATATCCATGAACTCACAGAGATCGAAGCGAGTTCTCGTTTTTTTCAGGATGATGCAGGCTTACATGTGCGTGCGTTTTTCTTGCATGAGATACCGGATCAGCCCAGTAATGTGTCGGTCGGTTTCGTGCTGAATGAGGGGCGATTATTCACATTACGTGACGAGGCGCTGATAACTTTTCAACAGTACGGGAAAAAGCTTGAAACCCGACGAGAGTCGGCCACCGATGCGTTTGGCATCATGCTGGGACTGTTCGAGCTAAAGGTGGACCAGTTGGCCGATTTACTGGAGCAGTTGCATATTGAGTTGGAGAAATTAAATGCGAGGGTCTTTCATGCCGGGGAGCGGGATTTCGATGAAGTACTGACGCTGCTGGCTGCAATTCAGGACAGAAACGACAAAGCACGTCTGAGTCTGATGGACAAACAACGAGGGCTGTCCTTTCTGTTTCGCAGCAGAAGTTGCCCAAAGGACAAACTGCCGCTATTACGTGAGATCCTGCGTGACATCAACTCGTTGAATGAACATTCAACATTCCTGTTCGAAAAGATGCAGTTTCTGATGGACGCCACCACTGGCCGTATTAATACCGAGCAGAACAAGATCATCAAGATTTTCTCTATCGCCGCAGTGGTCTTTCTGCCGCCGACGTTAATCGCCAGCATCTATGGCATGAATTTTCGCTTCATGCCGGAACTATCGTGGCCGTTTGGCTACCCCCTGGCCATGATATTGATGGTATCAGCGGGTATTGCACCCTACTGGTACTTCAAGCATAAAGGCTGGCTTTGACGTAGCAAAGGGATTCAGGGAACTTTTATTATCTTGCCGATTACCTTGAATGGCCGTTAATACTGACATAGTCTGCTTCAAGATCAGTGACAGCATCAGTGCGATTATCTCGCCGGCTGCGTCATTCTACAACAAGGCCAGATCCAGGATCATGACAGTACCGGAAAGAAAGGTTGTTGACACGGTAAGTTCCATTGCCTGCGGCTGTTACGTGAGCAAACGGCATTTGCGTTGAGATTAAAAACCGCTACACAGATATGCAGCGCAGGATACTCTGGCCAGACGCATTATTGATGGTGTCGAAAGGGTGCGTATTGTTGACGAAGAGATACCGGTAAGTGCGAGCATACAGACCATCGGTGGCTTCTCTGTCCACGCTGACCAGGCGGAATTGCTGGCGTGGCATCAACAGACGGGCAATCCGAATACCACCTGTCTTGTGCATGGCGAGGAAAACAGCATACGCATCTTTGCTGAAAAATTACCGGACGCGCAGGTTGAAATGCCAAATCTGCATCAGGTCGATAACCTGTGGGGGTCTTGCTGATCGAAGAGACCATAGGGCTTTAGTCACAGACAAGCAGATCATATTCCTGAATAAACAGCGTGGTCTGCAAGCAAGCCTGGTCAGCATAAACTGGAACAAGCCATTGAAACTATGGAAAATGCGAAAGTGATACGCTTGCCAGTATGAATATGTTTTTTTGAACTCGCTGGACTCTTTTTTTTGCGTTGGATGAGCAGCTATGACAGGCTGTCTATACGTTCGAGTTTTGGACCGCAAGACGTTTATTCTTCCCGTTTCCCGGCTGATTTCCGCAGTAAAGTTGCATAAACGTCTCCTTGTCAGGGGCAGGCCATTCGCGTTTTTCCGGGCTGCCCCGGGTCTCGAGGTGGCGACTTGGATTTCAAGACTCCCTGGTAAGATATGTCTGTTAAAATGATAATGCCTCCGGGTTCTTTGGCTTGCTTACACAAAATGATGAAACTGTATGAAGGTATAAATCCTGTAATGAATAAATCAATTTTTATATTACATGTATCAGTTATCGCTGCCGTATTTCTGCTGTTCGCAGCAAAGCAATCAATATCGGGGACAACAGAGCAAGAGAGTGCAGCTTCAGTGGCCGCTGAACATTTACAAGGTGTAGAGCAAGAGTCACCTACGACCAGGGCTCGGCTTAAGTTGCAAAGTGCATACGGCCTGTATGAAAGCGGGGATATAGCGGCTGCCGGTCAAGATCTCGAAGAAGCCAACCAGTCGTTAAGAAAGGCTATTGAAGAAAAGGGAATTGCGAAAGAACAAACCCGGGAACTGGCGAATGAAATTCAGGCCTTGAGTGAGCAGTTAACGTCTGACTCAGAACAGCAGCAGAGTGCTATTTTACGCTATTGGCACCGCAGCACGGCGCTGGTGGCGCGGGAAATGGAAGATATCATTCATCGCTATAGCGCACTTTTAACTACTGAGCAAACACTGAAGCCGCTGCTGGATGCCAAGATGCACCTTTTTTATGCCAAGCATGATTTATTTACCAATCATAACGCTGAATTGGCGGAGTATGAACTCGGTAATGTAATTAAATATCTGGATGATGCATTCAAGACAGCGAAACCCGAAGTTAAAGATCGAATCATTAAGATACAAAATGGAGTGAAGGCATTAAAATATGGAGCATCTTTAAGTGACGAAGCCTGGCATAGCGGAAATGTAAACAATGCATTAATTGATGCTCAATCGAAACTCGATGAAGCCATGAAATATGCCACACCTGTGGACAGGGTCCGCATTGAAAAAGTCAAATCCGAGCTTGTCGAATTACAAAGAGACATCGTAAAGGATAGCGCGAAGCAGCATTATGATTCAGTCATGTATCAATTGGTCCAGCTGATACACGATTTATAAGAACTGAATAGAGTTTGGTATCTTTTTTTAACGCTACTGTTTATTAAGTATGCGATTTCGGTGCCTGGCTGCAACATGCAGCAATCGTTTGCACGGTTGGATGACTTTCGGGCGCGAATACAAATTCGCTACTTTCAAGTTGACCGCGACAATTGCTTGCGGCGCACTACAGTTTTCCAATGAAAACGATGCCGGCACTCTATACAGGTAATCGGCATCCTGCGGCGAAGAAGACAGCATGCGCGTCTTTGCCGTAAGGTTATCGGGCATGCAGGTGGAAATGTCAGAACCGTCTCAGATCTATACCCTGTTGGGGTCTTGCTGATCAGAGACATCGTAGTACTTGGCTAAGAGTGAAGCAGGTAAAACCCATTAATAAACAGCGTGATCTATAAGCAGGCACGATCAGAACACATTGGAGACTGCAGTGGATATTGTGGAAAATGCGAACATAATACGCTTTCCCGTTTCGACATGTGTGTCTGATAATCTTGTTGGCTTGATTCTGGCTGTTGCGTGTAAGTGTATTGTTTAACATGCCGGCCAATACCAATATAGCGAACAAAGACCAGACACCTGTTGGTGTTATTATTGAAGTCCATGGTCCTGTAGCGGTGATCTTCTGTGATACCTTGCCGCCGCTGCATCGAGCGTTATCCGCCAACCTCAATCACGAAAGCTATCTGTTCGAGGTCCATCAGCATATTGACGAACACCATGTCAGCGCGATCACCATGCATCGCAGTTCCGGGTTGTATCGTGGCATGAAGATATATGATACCGGTGCGCCATTGCATGTGCCGGTGTCACCCGACTGCCTGGGGCGTCTGCTGAATATTTTCGGCGAACCGCTGGATGATGGTGCCGCGCTGGCAACCCGGGAATTCCGTAATATTCATAGCAAGCCGGTACCTATTCATGAAGCCGTGGGTACCGGTGAAGTGCTGGAAACAGGCATCAAAGTCATCGACCTGCTTTGTCCCTTTATGAAAGGTGGCAAGACCGGCCTGTTCGGAGGCGCAGGTGTCGGCAAGACCGTGCTGATCATGGAGTTTATGCATGCGGTGGCGACGCTGCACAAAGGTGTGTCAGTGTTTGCGGGCGTCGGTGAACGTATCCGTGAAGGTCACGAACTCTGGTACGAGATCCGCAAGGCAGGCGTGTTACCGCAAACGCTGATGATCTTCGGCCAGATGGACGAGTCGCCGGGTGTTCGCTTCCGCGTAGGCCTTTCGGCGCTTACATATGCCGAATACTTGCGCGACACCATGCAAAAAGAGGTGTTGTTCGTAATGGACAATATTTTCCGCTTTGTGCAGGCGGGCAGCGAAGTTTCAAGCCTGCTCGGACGTATGCCGGCGACCGTAGGTTATCAGCCCACACTGATAACCGAAGTGGCGGAAATGCAGGATCGGATTCTATCAACGCGTCACGGTGCGATCACCTCGGTACAGGCGGTCTACGTGCCGGCCGATGATATGACGGACCCCGCGGTGAGCGCCATTCTGAGTCATCTCGATACCACCGTGATCCTTTCCCGCGCGCAGGCGGGCAAGGGTATTTATCCGGCGGTCGATCCGCTGCAGTCTGGCAGCAGGCTGGTCGGACGCCACACGCTGGGCTCCCGCCACTACGACATCGCAGAGGGCGTTCGAGAACACCTGGCACGCTATCATGAGCTGGAGGACATTATTGCGATGCTGGGTGTGGAGGAGTTGTCACCCGTGGACAGTAAAATCGTGATGCGGGCACGCAAGATACAGCGCTATCTAACGCAACCCTTCTGGGCGACGACTTCGCATTCCGGTATCGAGGGAGTTAGCGTTCCGCTGGAAAATACACTGGCTGACTGCGACGCCTTTTTATCGGGACGCTATGATGAAGTGCCGGAAGAGCACTGTTACATGCGTGGCACGATGGAAGGAATGAAGCCGTGAAATCCTTTACCCTTTTACTTCTCGATGCGACGCATTCGGAAGAGATCCACAATGTGACCTCTTTTGTCGGCGAGGATGCCTCGGGAAGTTTCGGCATTCTTGCGGGCCATGCGCGCATGATGACATCAGTCATTACCGGACTGGCCCGGTTTCGTGTCGGCATGGATGCCTGGCGCTACCTGGCCATGCCAGGCGGGGTGCTGTATTTTAATGACAATGTGCTGAGTATAAGCACGCGCCATTACCTGCTGGACGACGACTATATGCGTATCAGTCAGGAATTGCAGCAGCAGTTACTCACCGAGGAAGAAAAGCTGCACACGATCAAGCAAAGCCTGCATCGCATGGAAGAAGAAGTTTTTAAACGCCTGTGGGAAATGGGCCGCAAGCTTGAGGGCTGATGACCATGACGCAGATTGAAGAGCTGAAAAAACAGGTAGAACGTCAGGCGCGCAGAATGAAAAAAGCCGAGCGTGAACAGCCCGATCTGATCGGACAAACGATTTACATGGGAACCCTCGGCATCCTGTTCGTGCTGCCTGTAATTGCCGGTGTCTATCTGGGACACTGGCTGGACAGCCAGGCGGAGGGTTATTCTGTTCGCTGGACCATGAGCCTGATGCTGGTAGGCATCGTTACAGGCGCGCT
>WOR8_10004283_pt1 | contig 13918 bp, 10 predicted proteins | sample DeeMarSeWOR38_10_FD_19890 | JGI IMG/M metagenome (IMG submission 19890) | reverse complement strand
TGTCAAAACTGGCCACGCTCCCTAGAGGTCTGGTACTGGTAACCGGACCCACCGGCAGCGGTAAATCAACTACCCTGGCATCCATCATTGATGTGGCCAATCGCGCGCGCAAGGATCATATCATAACGGTCGAGGACCCCATCGAATTTGTCCATCAAAGCCAGGCGTGCATCGTCAACCACCGCGAAGTAGGTCTGCATACCGAAACATTTTCCAGCGCGTTGCGTGGTGCCCTGCGTGAGGATCCGGATATTATTCTGGTGGGCGAAATGCGGGACCTTGAAACCATTTCGCTGGCCGTCGAAGCCGCTTCAACCGGCCATCTGGTTTTCTCCACACTGCATACCTCCAGTGCCTATAAAACCGTCGACCGCGTTATAGAGGTGTTTCCGTCTCACGAGCAACCTCTGATCCGTTCAACCTTGTCCGATGGGCTCCGGGCGGTGGTCGCTCAAACCCTGTTTAAGCGCATTGATCGTAAAGGTCGAATCGTGGCCTTAGAAATTTTAATCGCCAATCCAGCGGTTCGCAATCTGATCCGGGAAGGCAAGACGCATCAGATACCGTCTATGATTCAAACCGGGAAAAAATACGGCATGATACTGCTAGATGATTATATAATGGATTTGTTCCAAAGTGGTAAGATCAGTGCCGATGAAGCCTACGCGAAGGCCAATGAAAAGGCGAGATTCAGACCCTTGCTGAAAGCACCGCCAACAGACTTTACCGAGGTCTGATGGATACGATAGGAAAATTTGGTAGATGCTGTAAAACATTAAATCTTAACCACGAAGGTCACGAAGAACACAAAGAACATAACTAAATTTTTTCCTTCGTGTGCCTTCGTGCGCTTCGTGGTGTGATTTGACTTAAACTTTTTTGCCTGCTCAAGTTTAACCACGAAGGTCACGAAGAGCACAAAGATTAACATAAAATTCTTTATTCTTCGTGCTGCTTCGTGTTCTTCGTGGTAATATAAGGAAAATCATCTGGCTCGCTAACGTATGATTTAAAACAACAAAGGCCGTAACATGAAAAAACAGGAAATCGACCATCTTCTGGTAAGAATGCTGGATTATCATCGGGATGTCTCCGACCTTAATTTTACCGTGGGAAAACCAATGCAGGTGGAAAGTGCCGGTGAATTAATCCCTGTTGATTTTAAGCCGAGTTTCAAGGCATTAACGCCCTTTCAGACAGAAGTCATCGCTCTGAATCTTATCAACCAAGACCGCCGTCTGACCAAAGCCCTGCTCCGCCAAGGATCTTGCGACATGTCTTACGCCTTACCCGGCAAAGCGCGCTTCAGGGTCAACATTTTCTCCCAAGGCACTAATATCTCTATCGTTTTGCGTAAACTGGAGTCTAAAATCCCGACCATCGAGGAACGCGAGCTGCCCAAAACCATGTTTCAGATTGCCAAAGAAATCAATGGCATCGTCTTTGTCACCGGCGCCACCGGTTCCGGTAAAACCACTACTTTGGCGGCCATACTCGATGAAATCAACGAAAACAAATCCGTGCATATCATCACCCTGGAAGATCCGGTTGAATATCAGCATCCCCACAAAAAATCCACCTTCAACCAACGGGAACTAGGCATGGATTTTGACAACTACGCCAATGGCTTGAGGGCCGCTTTGCGGCAGGCCCCCAAGGTGATACTGGTCGGTGAAATGCGCGACCGCGAGACGATTGAAATCGGCCTGCGGGCCGCAGAGACCGGTCACCTGGTATTAACAACCCTGCACACCGTAGATGCCGGCTCAACGGTCAACCGTCTTTTGGGAATGTTTACCACTGAAGATGCTGAACAAATTCGCATCCGCTTGGTCGACACGATGCGTTGGATTGTCTCCCAGCGACTGCTTCCCAAGGTCGGCGGCGGTAGAGTGGCGACCTTTGAAATTCTGGGTTCCAATTTGAGGGTCAAAGACCTGATTTTGAATGGAGAATCGCAAGGCAAAACATTTTACGACATCATGGAAAAGGGAAATGCCTTCGGCATGATTACCTTCGACCAGCATATTATCGGCCTATTTGAGCAGGGCTTGATTACCCAGGAGACAGCTATGGGCTATTGCTCGCAAAAAGGCGTCGTAGGTCGCGGAATCGATTCCATCAAGAGCGCCCGCGGAGAGGCGACTACCGATATCGGGAATCTGGAAATTGATCGGCACTATGCCAAATCCGTCCATTAATAAAGTTAGCCCGTTTCCCGTTTGCCGGTTAAAAAAATCAAACTCTTTCATTTAATTGCGGGCTCAACGGGCTTAACCGGCTCAACGGGGTAACCTAAAAGTAAGATGGAAGCTGGGCGTCCCAATCTAACAACGTATCGCAATTTTTGGTAAAAAGGTAGAATAAGGAATAAATGCAATGAATGTTATATGTAGCAATTGTCAAAGCAAATTCAAGGTATCAAATGAAAAGATTCCCGCCGGAAAACGCACCACCATTGCCTGTCCGAAATGTAAAGGCTATATTACCCTGAAGCCTCAAAGGGGTTCCGCGGGCGGTGGCGCTGCGAGCGCCTATAACGCAGCTGAGAAACCATTTGATTTTATCGAAGAAGACGGTCTGACGGCCCTGGAATGCGAATCCAATCCATCGGTCCGCAGAACGATTACCAATGCACTGGAGGTTCTGGATTATCAAATCACCGAGGCCGAAAGCGCCCGTGACGCACTAAAACGCATGCGCTATCACAACTACGATCTATTTGTCATCAATGAACTTTTTGATACTGATAACCCGGAATCCAATGGTGTATTGCTGTATATTGAAAGGCTGAGTATGGGCGTGCGGCGCAATATGTTCGTCGCTTTGATCAGCAACAGATTCCGAACGATGGATAACATGATGGCGCTGAACAAGAGCGTCAACTTAATTATCAACATTAAAAACATCGACGATATCGGTAAAATATTAAGCCGCGGAATTACGGACAACGAGTTTTTCTACCGGATTTTTCAGGGGACGCTGCGAGAGGTTGGTCGCGCCTAATACGTTTTAAAGGAAATGGCCCTTTTTCCGATATGCTTCGTTCTCCGCGGGTTTCTGCCTTCGACGTACACATAAGTACGCCTCAGGCAGAAACCCTTGTGCGGCCTTGCCTATCGAAAAAATTTCTCATTTCCACAATCCGCACTCAAATTTGACGCCCTAAGAATCAGATTTATAATTTATCAGAACAAAATAAAATATCCCTCCTATTTAGAAAGTTTGAGTTTCCGACGGTTGTAGAAGTGAAGATGAAGATTGAACAAATAGCGGATGATCTTTTCTTGATTCCGTTGACACCGCCGATAAAGGGTTTTAATGATTTTATAAGTGCCTGGCTGTATCGCGGAAGAACCACCTGTTTGATTGATGTGGGCCCGGCGGCCTGTGCTCCGGATCTTTTGCGTGCTTTGCAGGAATTAAAGGTCCGTCAACTGGACGCCATCTTGCTCACTCATATTCATCTGGACCATGCTGGTGCCATCGGCGAAATTTCAGAAGCCTTTCCAGGCACCCCTATCATTTGCCATCAGGCTGCCATCCCGCACTTGGTCGAGCCATCGCGTCTTTGGGAAGGAACAAAAAAAGTTCTCGGTTCCATGGCCTTATCTTATGGTCCGATAAAGCCGGTCTCTAAAAATCGGCTTCAGGCGGCTGACCGCTTTCAGACCGAATCCATAACGCCGATCATCACACCCGGACATGCGGCGCATCATGTCAGTTATTACACTGAGAAATACCTGTTTGCCGGCGAAACTGGAGGCGTCTTTATTTCGTTACCAAAGGACCAGTTTTATTTGCGCCCGGCCACCCCACCGAAATTCTTTCTCAACAATGCGCTGCAGAGTGTCGAAGCCCTTATTGCCTGTCGCCCCCAAATGATCTGCTATGGGCATTTCGGCGTCCATCCCGATGCGATTGAAATGCTACACATCCATCGCCGTCAACTTCAATTCTGGGAGCAGTTGCTCAGAGAAATTGCCAATAGATTCGCTCAAGCCGATCGTGTCTCCGGGTGCTTGGAGCAACTCTTGCAGGAAGACAAACTGATGGCCACTTTCGATCAATTGCCGCCCGATATACAGGCGCGCGAAAAATACTTCCTCCAAAACAGCATCACGGGATATCTGGGTTTTATCGATTCGGAAGGATAGGTTGGAATAGATTCAGAGGTTTTGGATTGCGGGTTACGGAATTTTGGTTGTTTGAATTCCCGAGGACAAGTACAAGGACGACGACGAGGACGAGGATTTTATGCTCCCTATCGTACTCGTCCTCGTCCTCGGTTGTTTTCTAATTGAGCCGCATTACACAAATAGTGGGCACCAACGCCCGCTGCATAAATCAGTAGCCAGAAGCGAGAAGCCAGAAGCTAAAGAAGGTGACACCTGACACCTTAGGATGAGGATTGATTGGCAATGACTTTGAGGCCTGCCAGTGTCAGTGCCGGCTCAACCACTTCAATCGTTTCGGAAACATTGAATAGAAGTTCAGCCAGACCACCGGTGGCAATGACCTTGGGTTTAGTGCCCATCTCCCGTTGCATGCGCCTTACGATTCCATCCACCAGGCCGGCATAGCCGAATATAATGCCTGACTGAATGCTCCCGATGGTGTCTTTGCCGATGACTTTTTTCGGTGGGCTAAAAATTTCCACACGTGGCAGCTTGGAGGCTTTTAAAAAGAGGGCTTCAGACGCAATCCCTATTCCAGGGCTGATGGCCCCACCCAGGTATTCGCCCTTTTCAGAAATGGCGTCGAATGTCGTGGCTGTACCGAAATCAACCACAATCAAACTCTTGTGGTACCGTTGGAAGGCGGCCACGGCGTTCACAATTCGGTCTGCACCGACTTCCCCCGGATTTTTTATCAAAATGGGCATGCCCGCACAATTTTTCGCATCAACCCACGTGGGTGGCTGACCGATATACTTGCGGCAAAAGGCGTCCAAAATGGTGACCATTGGCGGAACCACGCATGAGATAATGGTTTGTTCAATATCAGCCAGATGGATGTTGTCCGCGGTAAACAGGCTGTTGACCAACACGTTGAATTCATCTTCAGTCGTATTGCGTTCGGTATGGATACGCCAATCGTTTCGCAATTGGTCATCCTGATAAACGCCCAGGACCGTGTGGGTATTGCCGACATCAATCACCAGAAGCATATCATTTTCTCCTTGCACAATTTTCAGGCATCTAAATTCCGAGGTTCAGAATTTCAATTGTTGAAGATAATTAGCACGCCTCTGGCTGCTGGTCACTGGCTGCTGGCTGGCGGCACTGATCTCGGGCTCAAAGCCAGTAGCCAGAAGCGAGCAGCCAGCGGCTAAAGCACGGAAGAACTGAACTTTTGAAAGTTATCCTTTGAACCTTTATGCCCGGGAGGCTCAATCTTCCTGTGCTGCCCGCATGGCATCCAAAATTCGAATCGTGGCCCAGGTGCTGGCGACATCATGAACCCGCACGATATGCGCGCCGCAAAGTACTGCCGCCGCAACCGCAGCCTGGGTGCCGGTTTCAACAATTGGCATATCCGGCGGGATATCGTCGCTATGCGCGTCTTTTAGCAATTTGCGGATAAATACCTTGCGAGAGGGGCCCACCAGAATCGGCGCGTCCAAGGCGGCAAAGGATGGCAACTGTCGGATCAGTAAAAGATTATGCGACACCGTTTTGCCAAAGCCGATCCCCGGATCAATGATGATGTTCGACTTTGCAATACCCTGCAGCTCAGCCCGTTTAATCGCGTCCTTTAAAAAATCGGATATCTCGCCGATCAGATCCGTATAGGATGGCGACAATTGCATGGTTTTGGGGCTGCCCAGCATGTGCATGAGCACCAGTGGTGCACCACAATCTGCGGCTACTGCGCCCAAATCCGGGTCAAAGCGCAGCGCAGAGATGTCGTTGATAATCGATGCTCCGGCATTGATCGCCCGCTGAGCAACTTCGGCTTTCATTGTATCAATGGATATGGGGATGGAAATTTCAGCGGCCAGTTGCTCAATGACTGGAATGACCCGTTCGATTTCCACATCAACTGGAACCGGGTCAGAAAAGGGCCGGGTTGATTCCCCTCCAATATCCAAGATGTCGGCGCCCTCAGCTGCCAGTTTCTGTCCTTGAGCCACCGCGGCTTCGGTGGTGAGAAATTTTCCACCATCGGAAAATGAGTCCGGCGTTACATTCACCACACCCATGATTCGTGTTCGATGGCCAAATTCCATATCGAAACCGGCCCATGATAGCCGATATGTTTTGGGGAAAGCCGGCATATCAGGATGGATCGGCGGCGGATTCAGTGGTGGTTTCTTGATCGTCTAAAGGTCTTGATGGAAGCTCGATGCCGGGCCGCAACTCCTGAATCAACTCATCCAACTCTTTTCCAAGAACGGTTTCCTTTTCGAGCAGCACCTCCGCCAGCTTGTGAAGGATATCCAGATTTTCATTTAATACGGTTTTGGCGCGTTCATAGGAATTCTTGATCAAATTATTGATTTCGTCGTCAATTTTTTGGGCCGTCGCTTCGGAGTAGTCTCTGTGCTGGGCAATTTCACGACCCAGAAACACCTGTTCTTCACCCTTGGCGTATGATAGCGGGCCGAGATTGTCGCTCATACCCCAGCTTCTGATCATCTGTTGGGCAAGATCAGTGGCTTGTTTAATATCGTTGGCGGCACCGGTACTGATACGATTAAAAACAATTTCTTCCGCCACCCGTCCGCCGAAGGCAACCGCCAGCTCGCTTTGGAGTTGATCTTTATATTTAAAATCCCGTTCTTCAGGTAAAAACCAGGTAACGCCGGCAGCACGACCACGCGGTATAATGGTAATCTTATTAACGGCATCGGTTTCGGGTAAGAATCGCGCTACCAGGGCGTGTCCGCCTTCATGATAGGCGGTAACCTTTCGATCTTCTTCCTTGATGACTTTAGATTTGCGCTCAAGACCCATATAAACTTTGTCTTTGGCATCCTCAAAATCGACCATGCCGATTTTTTCTTTATTTCGTTTGGCTGCCAGCAAGGCCGCTTCATTGACCAGATTTTCAAGATCGGCGCCGGAAAATCCGGGTGTTCCCTTGGCCAGGATAACCGGATTGACATCCTTGTCGATCGGCGTTTTTTGCATATGGACGCGCAATATTTTTTCACGGCCACGAATATCGGGCATTGATACAACGACCTGCCGGTCAAAGCGACCGGGTCGCAGTAGTGCCGGGTCCAGCACATCGGGCCGGTTGGTAGCTGAGATCAAAATCACGCCTTCATTGGATTCAAATCCGTCCATTTCGACCAGCAGCTGATTCAGTGTCTGTTCCCTTTCATCGTGGCCGCCGCCCAGTCCCGCTCCACGGTGACGCCCGACGGCATCAATTTCATCAATAAAGATGATACACGGCGCATTTTTTTTGCCCTGAACGAACAAGTCTCTGACCCGGGAGGCACCTACGCCGACAAACATCTCAACAAAATCAGATCCACTGATACTGAAAAAGGGTACCCCGGCTTCACCTGCAATAGCCCGTGCCAAAAGGGTTTTGCCACAACCGGGGGGTCCGACCAGAAGAACCCCTTTGGGAATACGTCCACCCAGTCGTGTGAATTTTTTGGGATCTCTAAGAAATTCTACAATTTCAATCAATTCCTCTTTAGCTTCATCGATCCCGGCGACATCCTCGAAGGTCACTCTTTCGGACTGATCCGACATCAAGCGGGCTCGGCTTTTACCAAAGGAAAGTGCTTTGCCGCCGCCAGCCTGCATTTGGCGCATAAAAAAGATCCAAACGCCGATCAAAACGATCATCGGAAACCAAGAGACCAGAACGGACATATACCATGGATTTTCAGATGGGGGTTTTGCGCTGATGACAACACCTTTTTGACGTAGAATCTTGATCAAGTCGCTGTCCTCAGGCGCAAAGACTTTAAGCCGATTGTTGTCGACATCGGTTACAAATAGCTCCTGGCCCTGGATAACCACTTGCCCTACCCGTTCATCGTCCACCATTGTCAGAAAATCAGTATAGCTAATGCTGGTTTCAGCCAGATGCTGTTTACTGAAGAGATTATACAGCATGACCATCATCAGCATGATGACCAGCCACAACGCCAGATTTTTATAGAATGGATTCAAAGACCATTACCTCCTATGAAATTGAAGATTGAATATTGAACATTGAAAATTAAAAATACTGCATCACTAGTTGTTAAGTTGACGAATTCCGTTAGTATTCAATTTTCAATCTTAAATATTCAATACCTTTATAGTATCCTTTACCTAATCATAAATTTCAAGTATCAAATATCGCCCGGCGCTAAAGATGCGCACACGTCTTTAAACTAAAGTGAAATTAATCATCATCGCGCCTTAGGCAAGCAAAAGTTCGGCTTTAAGCACGCGGCGAGTTTGGGAGTCGATTTTAACTGCGTTGTCCAGCCGGTGCCCCGCAACCCAGATGATTTTGTCGCGGCTGAGAACGATCGGGCATTTCATGCGTTCGATTCTGGATATTTTGTGATCGATAAAAAATTTCTTTAGCTTTTGGTGACCACAGGTACCTAACGGTGAGAATCGATCGCCGGGGCGAAAATTTCGGATGATCAGTGGAAAGCGTAGTTTATCCCTGTCCAAATAGGCCGTCTGAAGATCGTTTGGACGCCAATCTGAAACTTGATCGAGTGGCATTTCACTGAAACGGATCATCATTCCGGTTTCTTTGATCAAAATTTCACCGTCCATCGCGAGATGATAACTGTAATCCGACACTATTGGGGATAGGTATCCGCCGGCAGTGTCACGGTTCTTTTTTCGGACCTTCGATACGACCAATCGATCAGAATCCCTCCAGACACGGATGCCGTTCGGAAGTTCGCAGATGCCGCCCTGCAACCCTTGTTTCGCTAAATTCAATATCGCTTCGATATGAACAAAGGCAATTCGCCGCAAGTTGCCTTTCACCTGCAAAATGGCTTTGCGGATCAAACGCCTTTGAACTGCGACCGGTGTATGCTGGAGTTGGGCAATGCTCAGTTCGCGTCTGCCTTGTTCCTCGAATACAAGTGCATCTTTGTAGATCGACTCTAAAAGATTTTCGATCCACTCCTCTTCTGCAGATAAAATAGCGGCTAGCCGGTTAAGTGAATCGACACATTTTGGATTGTATTCAGTCTGTAAATTGGGAATCAAGCGGGTTCGAATCTTATTGCGCAAAAATTGCGAATCCCGATTTGATGAATCCACGACATATTTCAGATCCTGGGCCACCAGGTAATCCAGGATATCCGCATGTCTCAAATTGATTAGGGGTCTGATAATCTTGTCAGGTCTCGTCGGCGGCACACCGGCCAAGCCCAATGGACCGCTGCCGCGCAGCATCGCCATCAATACCTGCTCGGCATTATCATCTGCATGGTGCCCGAGTGCAATTTTCTCATAGTTGTATTTCGCGGCAGTGCGGTGATAAAACCGATAGCGCACCTGCCGTGCCGCCTCCTCAAGCGACAGATGGTGTTTTTCTTGATAGCGGCGAACATCTCGTTTCTCTAAAAAGAGGGGCATTTCAAATTGTTCCGCTAAAGCAGTCACAAACGCTTGATCGCGCTCGGACTCGTTTGGGCGCAGGCTATGATTGAGGTGTGCAATGGCCATTCGCAGTCTATATTTCGGTGCGAAAGTTCGCAGGATATGAAGTAGAGCCACTGAGTCCGGGCCGCCGGACACACCCACCAGCACCGCATTTCCGTCTTGGATCATGGAATGGGCGCGCAGGGTTTGATCAACGATTCGAAGGATTTTTTTTTCGATGGCGGAGTTTGATGTGACTGGGTTTTGTGTTGACATGAAATTTGTAGTTTAAACGTAAATTTGACACCATGAAACGGTCGCCGAGCGCACTGCTCTGGTAAAAATTCTCATTCCTTTCAATTATCTATGGCAGCGACCTTCAGAAGTCAATATAAAACGCCGCTTGCCGCGTTTGGGATTGCGGGTTGCGGGTTGCGATTGTTTGGTGGTTTGAGTTCTCGATTTTTTTATTGAAAAATATGACTTATGCAGTATGCTATGATTGGTTGTGCTAGGCGGGGAGCTAGCGGTGCCCTGTTCCCGAAATCCGCTTATGCGGGGCTGAATTCCTTCTTGAGGGTCTTACACATAGAACGATGCAACGCATTTTGATCGGGCGCCACGCAACAAACGGTCACGAACCTCGTCAGGTCCGGGAGGAAGCAGCGATAAGTGACGCAGTTTGTGTCGTGGACCGATACCGGTCATATCGATGCCTTGCGAATTCTATATAGATTCGACAGCGGGTGCACAACCATTTTTTTTGGTCTTTGATGCCAGCCGTGTCGGATTGCATGCCCATTTTGTATACCTAATTCAAGTCGATTGAAGTCTGTGCTGGGCACATGCAGCGCTCAGATTGATGATGCTTGGCAGCTGGCCTAAAAAAGAGGGCTAAGCCCCTTGCAAATTATGGCATAAAACCTTGCCGACGCGTTCTTGACATCGTTTTAATGTGCATTACTTTCCAATCGGCATATTTCATTATGTAAAAAAATCAGGAGAAAACGCCGGCTTATGTCAGAAAAAAAGAAAATTAAGATCCAAGTTGAACCAGACGAAACAGCAGAAGGTGAAGACATCGAAAAAATTGATCCCGACGATAAACAGTCAGATGTCGACAAGCATGAGGCAGTGGAAAAAGACAGTGACGGGCCGGCCGATCCTCTGAAAGAGTTGGAGGCCAAACTGGCCGCCAAAGAAGAAGAAGCCCAAGAAGCACATGACCGCTTATTGAGAGTCTCAGCCGATTATGAAAATTATAAAAAACGGTCCGCCCGCGAGATGGAGGATTTTCGCAAATATGCCAATCAATCTTTGCTCAAAGAAATGCTTTCCGTAGTCGATAATTTGGAGCTGGCGATTAATGCCGCAAAAGAAGAAAAAAATGCCGATAAAAAATTGATTGAGGGGTTGAACCTCACCCGCAATGAAATGTTGCGGGTATTTGAAAAATTCAATGTCAAACCCATAAAGGCGCGCGGCGAAATCTTTGACCCGGCGTTTCACGAAGCGGTTATGCGGGAAGAAACCGATGATTATCCTGAAAATACCGTCATGAGTGAATTTCAAAAGGGGTATTTGATTCACGATAGGCTTCTAAGACCTGCCATGGTGGTGGTTGCTACACCAAAAAACAACGGTGATTAACAATCATTTATACATTCAAATTTGCGTAACAAAGGAAAGTCAAGGAGGTAATGGAAAATGTCTAAGGTTATCGGAATTGATCTCGGCACCACAAACTCATGTGTTGCGGTTATGGAGGGTAGTGATGCCAAAGTCATCACCAATCCGGAAGGCGGCCGAACAACGCCTTCGATCGTCGCTATTTCAGAAAGTGACGAGCGACTGGTGGGCCAGATCGCAAAGCGGCAGGCAATCACGAATCCTGAAAATACGGTTTTCGGGGTTAAACGTCTGATTGGTCGCAAATACGCCTCACCGGAAGTACAAAACGATATTAAGATCCTGCCTTACAAGATCGAGCAAGCTCCCAACGGCGATATCCGCATTAGCATCAAGGGTAAGCAGTATAGCCCGGCGGAGATCTCCTCGTATGTATTGGCCGATATTAAACATTCCGCCGAAGAATACCTGGGAGAAAAAGTAACCGACGCAGTCATTACGGTACCGGCCTATTTTGACGATAGCCAACGCCAGGCAACTAAAGATGCTGGCAAGATTGCGGGCTTGAATGTATTGAGAATTATCAATGAACCGACAGCGGCTTCACTGGCCTATGGACTGGATAAGAAAGGCGAGGAAAAAATCGCCGTATTTGATTTGGGCGGCGGAACATTCGATATTTCAATCCTTGAAATCGGAGAAGGGGTTTTTGAGGTTAAAGCCACCAATGGTGATACCCATTTAGGTGGTGAAGATTTCGATTTGAGGTTGATTGATTATCTGGCAGATGAATTTAAAAAGGATCAGGGAATCGATCTTCGCAGCGACAAAATGGCCCTGCAGCGATTGAAAGAGGCCGCCGAAAAGGCCAAGATGGAACTGTCGACCTCAATGGAAACGGATGTCAATTTGCCTTTTATCACCGCTGATGCCAGCGGTCCCAAGCATTTAAATATCAAACTTACCCGAGCCAAACTGGAAGCGTTAGTGAGTCATCTGCTGGACAAATTGGAGCTGCCCTGTCGAACGGCTTTGAAAGATTCCGGCCTGTCGGCCAAGGATATCAACGAGGTGATCTTGGTCGGCGGCATGACCCGCATGCCGGCTGTTCAGGAGCGCGTAAAGAAAATTTTTGAAAAAGATCCGCACAAAGGCGTTAACCCAGATGAGGTGGTCGCACTGGGGGCTGCCATCCAGGGCGGCGTGCTCAAAGGTGATGTCAAAGATGTCCTGTTGCTGGATGTGACGCCGCTTTCGCTGGGTATTGAAACCCTCGGGGGTGTAATGACGCGCCTGATTGAAAAGAATACCACCATCCCGACAAAGAAAAGCCAGATATTTTCGACCGCTGCAGACAACCAGCCGGCGGTTTCGATTCACGTTTTACAGGGTGAACGTGAAATGGCGGCCAACAACAAGACGCTGGGTCGCTTTGAGCTGGTCGGTATACCGCCGGCTCCCAGAGGCATCCCCCAAATCGAAGTGACCTTTGACATAGATGCCAACGGTATCGTTAATGTCTCTGCAAAAGACCAAGCCACCGGTAAGGAGCAATCCATTCAGATAACGGCATCTTCGGGTCTGTCGCAGGAAGAGATAGACAAGCTGGTTAAAGATGCCGAGATGCATGCTGAAGAAGATAAGGCTAAAAGGGAATTGGTTGAAGCCCGCAACTCGGCCGACGCGTTGATTTACTCTACGGAAAAATCAATTTCCGAGCTGGGTGATAAGGTTGACAGTGAAACCAAAACCAATGTTGAAGCACAAATCGCGGAGCTGCGCAAGGCAATGGAAGGTGAAGATGCCGCTGAAATCAAACGGGTCAGCGACGAGCTCACCAAAGCTTCCCACAAGCTGGCTGAAGCCATGTACCAGCAGGCATCGCAAAACGAGCAGCAAGCCGGTGCCGGCGCTGGAGGAGCCGGTGGACAGGCCGCCGGTGACAGCGGTGCAGCGGATGAAGATGTGGTTGACGCTGATTTTGAAGAGGTCAAAGACGAAGACAAAAAGTGATTTTGCCTCACACATTTCCAAACCCGCGGAAGGCCCCTTCCGCGGGTTTTTTTCAGTGTTTACAAGTCGTATAAAATTCGTATTATATAGTATTATTTGGATTTTTTGCTGTTTGGACCGCAATTTACAAAGGAGGAATGCACATGGAAGTGACAAAAGTTCTTTGGCCCACAGATTTTTCAAGCAGCTCAGAAAAGGCATTACCCTACGTAACATCATTGACCCAAAAATATCAGGCCGAAATCCACGTCCTGTATGTGATTGAGGATATTGCCCACCATGATGGCTGGTATGGTGATTTTGATCAATCACATGTAAAAAAATTAATGGAATATGCCGAGAAATCAGCTACCAAAAGGCTGGAACAGGTTTGTGAAAAGTATCTGGATGGATGTCCGCTGTACATTAAGCACATCGCCATTGGTGATCCGGCTCAGGAAATCTTAAAACTGATCGACAAAGAAAAAGTGGATATGGTGGTGATGGCCAGCCATGGCGAAAAAGGTCACTATCGCTTCGGCAGTGTGACAGAAAAAGTGGTCAAAAACGCTCCCGTGCCGGTGACCACCATTCCCATTGAGGCGTAATCCGGTTGTAGAGGTTAGATGGCGGCTTATTTCTGGTCGCTAGCTGCTAATTTATGAAGGGGCGCTGGTTCCACCCATTTGTCCAATTCGGATCAATAGGAAAACAATCGAGTACGA
>WOR8_10004281_pt1 | contig 13919 bp, 12 predicted proteins | sample DeeMarSeWOR38_10_FD_19890 | JGI IMG/M metagenome (IMG submission 19890) | reverse complement strand
TGCATAATCTGCGATGCGGATATAAACCGTGTTTGGGTTGCAAAACAACCGTGGGAAAGCAGGATAGAGTACTTTGCGTCCTGCGGTAAAGCTGCACAACGTTTGAAAGCTTACGGTGTCCCCGAAGAAAGAATTCATTTAACGGGTTTTCCTCTTCCCAAAGAAATTTTAGGTGATGAAAATCTTTCCATCCTTAAAAAAGATTTAGCTCAGCGGTTGTTCTATCTTGATCCCAAAGAAAAATTCTGGGCGCGTCATGGCAGAAACGTAGAATACTTTTTAGGGAATGAAAATTGCATTTTTCAAAATAAAAGAAAATTAACGATAACGTTTGCTGTCGGCGGTGCAGGAGCGCAAACAGAAATAGGTGGTAAAATCGCTAATAGCTTAAAGGATAAATTAAAAGCCGGTGAGGTGAATTTAAATCTTGTTGCGGGAATTAGAGAAGAGGTGCGTGACTATTTTCTTTCTGTAAAGAAAAAAATTGGTCCAGAACTGGAGAATATCAACATCGTTTATTCAGAATCTATGCGGGAATACTTTGAATTGTTCAACCGGAGTCTAAGGGATACTGATATTTTATGGACGAAACCAAGTGAACTTTCTTTTTATTGTGCGTTAGGAATACCAATAGTTATGTCTCCTGCAATTGGTTCGCAGGAGAAATTTAACAGAAAATGGCTGCATGAAATTCAGGCCGGGATAAGACAGGAAAATCCCGATTATACAGACCAGTGGCTGTATGATTTATTAAACAGGGGAACACTCGCTGAGTCTGCATGGGATGGATTTCTTAAAGCGCGTAAGCTGGGTACATTCAAAATAATGGAAATGATTAAAAATGGAAAAATAGTAAGAGAATCTCATCCGGTATTAAGATAGTTATTTTATGGAAGAAAAAAGAAAATATTTACTTATGTATTTAAAAACCGGGGGAGGACACCTGGCCCCTGCAAAAGCCGTTCATAATTATTTGAAAGATAATTTTTCGGAGTCAGTTGAAACACAATTAATTTACGGGTTTGAAAAAACTCCGCGTTGGGTACGTTTTATAATTGAAGATGGTTACCGGATCCTTCAATACAAAGGGAGGTGGTTCTTCGAATTTTTATATGCATTGAATAAAATTCCTCTGTTTGGCAAACTTAGCTGTTACTCTGTTGCCGGTTATATGAGGCGATATCTCGAGAAAACAATTTTAAAGGAAAAACCGGATAAGATTATAATATTTCACTTCTTTTTGATCCAACCGATTTATAATATCTTAAAGAAGAATAACCTAGATATAGAAGTACACACAGTCGTGACAGATCCTTTTACTCCTCACCCGATGTGGTTTATGTGGGGCAGCATAAATTTTATTGTTTTCAGTAACAAGTTAAAGGATAGAATCAACAAAAAGTTCAAAGAAGAAATTTCAGTGGCTTTTCATTTTGTGCTTGACAATAAATTTTCCGGAAAGATGGATATTGAGTCTATTGATTCGGCAAAATCAAATCTGAATTTCGAGTTGAACAAAAAGGTGATATTGATTCTTGGCGGAGGAGATGGCATACCTAAAGGTAAAAAGATTTTACAGGAACTGCTAAAAGCAAATTTAAATGCACAAATAGCAATGGTTTGCGGCAAGAATGATGTACTGCTGAAAACTGCAAATAGACTTAAGGAAACATACAGTGCGAATAATCTTAAAATTTATGGTTATGTGGATTTTATTTATGAGTTGATAAATATCTGCGATGTTGTTATAACTAAATGCGGTGCTTCAACAATTATGGAGATTCTGAATTTGGGCAAAGTCTCCGTGGTAAATGATTACATCTGGGAACAAGAGCAGGGAAATATAGATTATTTAAGAGAAAAAAAGCTAGGCGTATATGAGCCTAAAATAAAATTGCTTCCGAACGAAATTAAAAAATTACTTGAAGATGAAGAACTGTACTCTTTCTATAAAACTAATATTAAAAATGAAAAAATTAGAAATGGAGTTAAAGAAGTTTCAGAGTATTTAATTGATGCTTCAAATTTCTATAAAGCAGGAGAGCAGCAATGAAAATTCACTTTATAATATTTAGCTTAATCACAATATTTGTTAATTATGTTTCAGCATCAGCACAGCAAGATGTGCGCGATGTTGATAATTTTAATCTTTACAATACCCAGTTAAAATTATTAAACTCCCGATTCGTCGATGATACTTTCCATATATATATAAGTCTGCCTGATGACTACAATAATACTGATGAACGATATCCTGCATTATATGTTTTAGACGGCGATATTTCGTACGGAATAGCCGCAGGAATTACCCGTTACCTTGAAATTGGCGGTAATATTCCGGAATTAATTGTTATTGGAATCGGATATGGTGCGATTGATAAGAGTGCAGGCAATAAACGTAACAGGGATTACAGACCGGGTGAGAACGGTGGAGCAGAAAACTTTCTAAAATTTATAAATGATGAATTAATACCTTATGTCGATGGAAATTTCAGAACAGTAATTGAAGATCGCACAATTACCGGTTACTCGTTAGGTGGCTTGTTTGCCCTATACTCGCTTTTTACGCAACCAGATATTTTTAATAAATATGTCGTTGGCAGTCCATATCTTATTCCGGATAATTTTGTGATATTTGATTATGAAGAGCAGGCGTCATCAACCTTCAATGATCTTTCAGCAAAAGTTTTTATATCGGTGGGGAGCGAGGCATCTGAGGAGAAATATTTCAATCCAATCGATGAGCTGGTTTCAATAATTCAGACGCGTGAATACCCCAATTTAATACTGGAAACAAAAATTTTTGATGGTTCCGATCATCTTGTCGGACCTCCGGAGGTCATCACTCACGGGTTGATTTCTGTTTTCGGCGAATAAATATTTTTTAACCGGACTTATTTTACTATACATTTTTATATGGAGGCAAAAATGTATGAGATACATGTAAATTACATTTCAATACTAGTAGCTGCGGTGATATCTTTTTTTATAGGGGCGTTATGGTATTCGCCATTACTTTTTGCCAGACAGTGGGTGAAAGCAACGGGTAAAACGAAAGAAGAGATCGCAAAAGGATCAAGTACATTTGCTTACGTTCTGACTTTTATTGCATGGTTGATTGCAATATATGTTCTGGCTGTAGTAATTGATTACAGCGTTGGTCTGGATTCGTCCCCCCAATTTCTTTACGGAATCCTCGCTGCATTTCTTTGCTGGTTTGGATTTGTTGCTGCAATCAGTCTTATTCATCATTTATTTGCTCAAAGATCAATAATACTGTGGTTTATTGATTCCGGATATGTCCTTGTCTCTTTATTAGTCAGCGGGGCAATTTTAGCAGAATGGAGATAAATTATGCAGCATGTTAAATGGTTTGATAAAAAATTTAACTTTAATTTAGATCAGAATGAGTTTAATACTGTTCTTTCAAAATTGAATGAAACACCCGGCAGAATTTCGGAACTTGTTGAGAATGTCCCTGAAGAAACTTTAATTAAAAAGACTGATGATAAATGGTCAATCAAAGAAAACATTGGACATCTGATTGATTTGGAAGAGCTGCACAGCGGAAGGATAGATGATTTTATTAATAACAGAGATACGCTTCGATCAGCCGATTTAAATAATACAAAAACGCACCAAACCGGACACAATAAAAGAGATGTTAATGATTTAATTGCTGAGTTCAAAAGAGTCCGTGAGCATTTTATAAAAAGACTTAGTGAACTTGAAGAAAATATCTTGACTAAGAGTGCTATACATCCCAGGTTAAACCAACCAATGCGACCAATCGACATGGCACAGTTTGTTTTAGAACATGATGAACATCATTTGGAGACAATTAAAGAACTGATCGAAATACTTTCTCCTTAAATCGTAATTGAATTTAATCAACCAGTTAGCAATTCAATAGCAGACATCTCTTGCTTGACTGAAAGACTGAAAAAGATAGTTCTTTTCTTTTTCCCTCTCCCCTGCCTGCCGGCAGGCAAGTTTGGAGAGGGTGGGGAGAGGCTTTTTTTATTTCCAGTTTTTTTCTCCGGCAGTAATTCTTAACAGAAGGTGATTCTGTTTAGGCGCAAATGAGCAGGTCGCGTATTTTGTAAATACACACGGCGGATTATAGGCATAGTTAAAATCAATTATCATTTTTCCTGTTAAGTCCGGTTTATCCGTATACAAATACCTGCCGGCACCATAAGTCTCTTTTCCATTAGTTTGATCAGCAAAAATAAACCAGAATCTTTCTCCCGTATCAATGGCATCTAACCTGTATTCTTTACCGTTAACTGTAAACAGAGCAGCACCGGGAGATCTTTCTTCTGCTACTGTCCCAAGCTGTGTTGGCAGTGAGATTATTTTGGGTGGCTCGTATCTTTCAAATTTTGCTTCAAGTTGCCAGTCATCATTTACAGGAAACCTTTCAATTCCTTCAAACTCTTTTCTTAACGGTGCATCAGTATTACGAAGTCTTATGCCGTATTTTTCATCTCGTTTAATTATATACCAGTGCAGAGTTCCAAGATCGAGAATTGTCGGATCGCCTGTAAGATCGTTTTGTAATATTATTTTTCTGACCGGCTCACCGTTATTTGCTACTATTACATTATCACTCACATTCAGTGTAAGGGTTGTATCCAGTAAAGTTATTGTACCGATTTTGTCCGGGGTATTTTCCGGAAAGACTATATCGTTTCCTTTATCCGATCCAAAGGTGTTTTCTCCTTCTTCAAGCCAGTAAAGTCCAACGAGTGTAAGCCATCCGTTTTCGTCTTTGAGTCTTTCTATTCTTTTTTGATGCCATTCGTTTACTTCTGAAATGTATTCAGGTGAACCCTTTTGCTCCAGAATTTCAGTTTTACAGGAATAAAATATGATTGTAATTGTGAGTATCACAAAAAAGGAAAGGAAAGTTTTCATTTGGTGTCTCCGTTAATCAATTCAATGTTCAAAGCTAAACTTTTGATAAGGAAAGTCCAATTGAGGATTTTTTGGTGTTATGGATCAGGCATAAAAGCCATTAAATAGTAAAGGATGATAACTTTTAGAAAAATGTCATCTCTGTCTTTACCAAGCCTCTCCTTAAGGTAGGTTTGGTGGGGCTATTCCTCTACTAAACGCATAATCAACAACTTCTTTGAATTCTGAAGGAGTGATTCTTCGATTTAATTCTTCGTATTTGTGTGCATCATATGCAGGTCGATATTGATCCATTATGTTCAGGTAAGTATTGGTTGAGACCTCATCGGCTATAAAATCAATTACAGCTTTAGAACCAGCAATATCATTCGGTAAAACGAGATGACGAACAAGTAAGCCTCTTTGTGCAATTCCTCTTTTACTTATCTTAAGATCACCAACCTGTCTATGCATTTCTTTAACTGCAAGCTTAACTCTTTCCCAGTAATTCTGGACACCGGAAAACTTTAATGCATTTTCATCAATAGAGTATTTTATATCCGGCATGTAAATATCAACTATGTCTTCCAGCAATTTTAAAGTTTCAACCGATTCGTATCCGCCACAATTATAAACAATAGGAAGTTCAAGTCCTTTTTCACTTGCGAGGATTAGTGCATCAACAATTTGTGAAGTGAAATGCGTCGGCGTGACCAAGTTAATATTATGACATCCCATCTGCTGAAGTTGAAGCATTGATCTTGCAAGATCTGTAATTGAGTTTTTATTTCCCATGCCAAGATGACTTATATCATAATTCTGACAGAACTGACAATCTAGATTGCAGTTAGTGAAAAAAATTGTGCCCGATCCATGCGAACCAACTAGCGGAGGCTCTTCACCAAAGTGCGGTCCCACACTTGATATAATCACTTCATCCGTTGAATGGCATTCTCCGGTTTCACCTTCAGTTCTTTTTGCCATGCATTCATTCGGGCATATTTTACATTCAACTAATAACTGATGCAATGCTTCTGATCTTTCTTTTAATTCAACGGGTGTTAGTTTTTCTAAATATAGAGGAAGCATATTAATTAGTTCTCAAGTTGCTCATTAAAGCCGTTCCATAGGCTCCAATTGCAAAGACCATCACCCAAACAAATCCGAGTTCAACAGCAACAATCGTCGCAAGAACAGCACCAATTACTGAAAAAATACCATTAATTCCCCAGGCCCAGGGAATTTGTTCCCCTTGGGAAGACAATCTTTCTGTTGCAAGCAATCTTAAACCGGTCGGAAAGGGCATTCCCATAAAGAATGCCGCGGGTGCTACGATCAGCGTTGTAAAAAAAATTTTTACAGGCAGACTGAAAATGATCGTTAATTTAAGCAAGAAGGAAAGCAGAACAGCATAAAATAATAACAGAATTAAGATCAATACTATAATTCCAATTACCCGGTTTGGCTTAGCCTGTATTTTTTGTGAAACCAGACTGCCGAAACCTGATGCTACCAGCATAAGACTTACGACAGCCGCAGCGGCATAAATTAAATTTCCGAAGTAAAGTGTAAATCTTTGAATCAAAATTATTTCGATAAACATGTAGCCCAGCCCCAATCCGCTAAAGTACATAAATGTACGTAATTTACCAGTTCCTCCGCCCTGACTTTTGCGGATTAGCTTGGGCATACCATTAACTTTCCGTCCAATCTTGAAAAGCGGAATGATTATAAGTACAATTGAAAGAATTAAAATTTGAAAAAAAGTTATGTAAAGAATAATGAGTCCAACCTCAAAAAATGCGACTGATTGATTCCCGAAAAATTCCGCAAGTTTTAAAATACTTTTTATCTGAAGAAATTGTGAGAAATAAGGTTTGTCATCTGTTGAAGGCTTTATGTTGAATTCATAATCAGAATATAATTTTTCTCTTTCCTCCTGCGATTCGAAGATTTTAATAATTATTGAGTAAAATAGTTTATCTCCCAGTTTGTTGTAATAATCTGCCTCTTTCACATCTATATTCGATAGAATCACAGGATCAAACTTCATCTCCTTGCAAAAGGCTCTAATACTTTCAATTTCTGTGTGTGTAATAGGTTTTCTTTTCAGGATGATGGTTATCGTATTCCAGTTTTTAATTGCGGCAATATGCTGAATGGGATATTCTATTCCTCTCTCGTAAAGCATTTCTGAGATTGTGGTTAAAAGTTTAAATGGATTTTTGTACGGGTAATCAATCCAGGTGCTTAGGCAAATAACACCATCACCATTCAATTTAGAAAACATTTCATTGAATGATTCTTTTGTTAAAAGATATTGTTCCTGCAGAGCATACATTCCGGATGTACCCCCGAATGCATCAACAGTGGGAATTGAGATTAAATCGTATTTTGAATGTGTGGTTAAAAGATATGTCCTTGGATGAGTATTTTTTATTCCCACAGTAGAGTGAATATAATGCGAATCATTTTCGGGGAAATAACTTTTTACTATTAGTTCCATCAGTGCTTTGTTTTGTTCAACTGCTGTTATCGATTCAGCATTATTAAACAGTGCCTGCTGCACCAGTCTTCCGGTTCCGGAGCCAAGAATCAATACATTTTTTCTCTCATTAATTATATATGGCAGAAATTCAGTTGAATATTTGAAGTAATTTATTGAATCTGGCATAACAGAAGTTAACGGACCGAGCCAATCCCCATTATTGAACACAGCATTCTCAACCCTTACCCGGTATGGATAAATAATACTTAAACCCGGTGCATATCTAATGTGGTCTGAAGAAATAATTTTAAGCAGACCGTAAGGACTGCTTTCACGGGCAACTACTTTTGTCTCGGGCAAATTAAGAGCTTTCGACAGACTTTTATATTCGGATAATTTAAGTTTTGGCGGGTTCACGTAAATAAATGTAAGTAAAGCAACTGTTATTGCGATAATAATTGAAAATCCGGAGCGGATTTGCTTAGGAACGACCAGTATGCCGGAGAAAAATGCGAGGGTGGCTAAAACTGCAGTAAGTTTTTCGGGAAAGAAAAGCCACATTAAAAAGACTGCTAATACTCCCCCAATACCCGATCCGGTCATGTTGGCAAAGTAAAACACCCCGATGCGTTCAACGTTTTTAATGAATACTAAGCCGATTGCCAGCGCACCGAAAAAGAACGGAAGCAGGAATATCAAATAAGTTGCCGCCAGTTTCCAAAGATGATTTAAATCAGCAAAAAGTTTATAAGAATCAAAATAAAAAAAATCAGTTTGAGAAAGACTTACGGAGATCACCATAAGAAGGGATGAAACGGTGATTAAGATAGGCAATGCTATTTCACTTTTCGCTAGAAGCTTCTCTTTAAATAGTGATAAAAACGTTCCGGCAGCTCCAAAACCAAGCAGTGCAACGGAAATAACCATATATGCAAAATGATACCACTGAACGATGGAAAGTATTTGTATTAATAAAAGCTGGTATGCTATTAAAGAAACAGATAGAAGGAAAATTGAGAATGAGAGCTTAACCGGATGTATTTCACTTTTTCTCAATCGCCCCTCGTAAAAGGAACAAAACGCACGGGCAACAGGGTAGTAGTAAAAACCTCTTCACCTTTCTTCTCAACAAGTACAAGCATTTGCGTCAGGTAAGGCGAACCAACCGGAATAATCATTTTTCCGTTGTCTTTTAACTGTTCAATTAATGGAGGTGGAATGTATTCTGCAGCGGCGGTTACGACTATTGCATCAAAAGGTGCGAATTCCTGCCAGCCGTAATATCCATCAGAATTCCTGCAATATACATTTTTATATGCCAGTTCCTTTAATCTTTTGGTTGAAGAGTTGTAAAGCTCAGTGATGATTTCAATAGTATATACTTCATCCACGATTTCTGCCAGCACCGCTGCCTGATAGCCTGAACCTGTTCCAATTTCTAATACTTTTTGACCAGGTTTTGGATTAATTGCAGCTGTCATAAATGCTACAATGTAAGGCTGGGAAATTGTTTGGCCGTACCCAATTGGGAGAGGACTGTCGTTATATGCTCTTTCAATTGAATTGGGTGGAACAAATTTATGACGCGGGACCTTTCTTAATGCATTAATCGTTGGCTGGTTTGTTATTCCCCTGTTTTCTATCTGTTCAGTTACCATCTCATCGCGGCTCTTATTGTATTTATCATCCTGGGGGACACAATAAAAAAGTGAAATTAATATGCTGAAAATAATTATTGTCATTTTCTTCTCTAACACCTTTTGAGAGAACCTATTCAGTTAATGTTCTGTTTAAACTTAAAAAAAATGTACGGTAAGTTCCAGATGTGCCGCGTTCTATTATGCTCAATAAGATGGAAATTGAGCTTGTGTTTATGTGGACTAATAATATATAATTGTGATATTATTCTTTGAATTTTAGAACTCTTAACAAAATGATTCAAGAAAAGGTAATAGGTAAAACCTATTCGCTTTATGATAATCAGGATACTTCCGACTTTTTTTTTAAAGATCTGAGCAAAGTAACAGATTCCATTCTTCAAAAGGTAAAAAGTCCATCTGATTTGGTGGAATTTTTAAGAAAAAACTCAGGACATAAAAGAAGGCTAAAAACACAGATTAAAAAAAATCCAGATAAAACCTTGCTGGGTGATATACTTCACCTAACTGATGATTCACTCGCAAGATATTTTACAGATATAAATTCCCATCTTAAAAATCTTTCACTTACGGAAAAGTGTGGTTCTACTCTGGCTACATCCCGGGAGCAGTATCTGCTTTATATGATTGAAATCGAAATTGTGAATCGCGTGAATAAAGAAGAGTTCAACCTGTCTGAACTGAGATATGCATTTTTACCACATTGCCTGCATGATCTGGATAAAGATTGCTTGTCTGCTTCCGATGGAACGGACTATGTTTGTAAAAGCTGTTCTAAAAAATGCTCCATAAATGCTGTGAACAAATTGATGAAGTTCAGGAATATAAAAGCATATATATGGAGGGAAGCGGATCTTAAGAAAATTTTTAAGCTTGCAAAATCAAGTGGTGAGAACATAGGTGTTTTCGGTATTGCCTGTATTCCCGAGCTTGTAAACGGATTACGGTTATGCGCAAAGTATGATGTGCCGGCAATTGGTGTTCCACTCGACGCAAACAGGTGTGTACGATGGATGGGGGATTTTTATCCTAATTCCGTGAACGAAAAAAAGATTTTGTCATTATTAGATTGAATAAAGGAATTAAAAATGAATTATAAGCTTCTTGGAAAAAGCGGATTACGTGTTTCGGAACTTGCATTAGGTACTATGACTTTTGGTGAAGAATGGGGCTGGGGTTCAGATAAAGAAGAAAGTAAAAATGTGTTTGATGCTTACGCAAACTCGGGTGGAAATTTTATTGATACTGCTAACAGGTATACTGAGGGAACATCGGAAAAATTCGTCGGTGAATTTGTTGCATCGGACAGGGATCATTTTGTGGTTGCTACAAAATACACTTTTCATACACGTAGAGATGATCCAAACTTTAGTGGTAACCATAGGAAAAATATGATGCAATCACTTGATGGGAGTCTTAAACGACTCAAAACAGATTTCGTCGATCTTTACTGGTTGCATGCATGGGATTACACTACTCCAGAGGAAGAAATCCTTCGTGCACTTGATGATATGGTAAGAGCGGGGAAGATATTATATATTGGAATTTCTGATACTCCGGCATGGATTGTTTCACGAATGAACGCAATTGCTGAACTAAGAGGATGGTCACAGTTTGTTGCTCTTCAAATAAAATACAGCTTACTTGAAAGAACGGTCGAGAGGGAACTTCTTCCCATGGCAAGAAAATTAGACCTCGCGGTAACTCCATGGGCAGTAGTTGGTGGAGGAATTCTTTCCGGAAAGTATAATAAGAATAAAAATGAAGAGGGAAGAGCCCAGCATTATAAATCATTAAAGGAAGATCATCTTAAAATTGCTGACAAAGTAATCAAAATTGCAGATGAAGCGGGATGTCCACCTTCACAGGTTGCAATTAATTGGGTTAGACAGCAGCCGGGAGTGATTATTCCCATCATTGGTGCTAAAACAGAAAGTCAGTTGAAAGAAAACATCGATTGTATGAAATTCAATTTAAATGAAGAACATCTGACTAAACTGGATGAAGTAAGTAAAATAGATTTGGGATTTCCGCATACATTTCTGGAGAGCAGCAATATAAGGGATATCACCTATGGTGGAACTTATAACAAGATTGAGAATCATCACAAGTTTTAAGAAAGGAATAGAACACGGATCATTTTGATTTTTTTATAATCTTTGCTGATCATAATTTATCTTAAAAAATCAGCGTTCTATTAAAGCCAATGATGAATAAAAAAATAGAAAAAAGTTTCGGAAAAAATGAGCTGATTATAATCCTATCCTTTGCAATGATAAAATTGATCATCCATCTCTACACTAATGCATTTGCCGGCTATGGAATTTTCCGCGATGAGCTGTATTATCTGGCTTGTGCCAGCAGACCTGATTTTGGATACGTTGATCAGCCGCCGTTTTCAATTTGGATTCTTGGTATAATTCGTTTTCTGATGGGAGATTCAGTATTTGTAATTAGATTGCTGCCTGCTGTTTTAGGTGCAGGAACGGTTTTTTTAACGGGACTGATCGTAACCAGGCTGGGTGGCGGCAAGTCTGCAATTCTGATTGCATCTCTCGCTGTGATTTTTGCACCGATTTTCCTTGCAATGAACACATTCTACTCTATGAATTCTTTCGATATTTTTCTTTGGGCATTAGCTTTTTATTTTATCATTTTAATTTTTCAGCAGGATAAAACAAGTCTGTGGATTTGGTTTGGAATAATATTAGGGGTAGGTCTTCTAAATAAGGTAAGTTTTCTCTGGCTAAGCTTCGGATTTTATATTGCTTTGTTAATTACGGATAAAAGGAAACTACTTAAAACAATCAAACCTTGGATAACAACCGGAATAGCTTTTTTATTTTTCCTTCCTTTCATTATCTGGAATGCTACTCACGACTGGGCACACATAGAATTTATTCGAAACGCACAATTGTATAAATATTCTGGTATTACAAGATGGGATTTTTTAAAGGGAATTTTGTTAATAGTAAATCCTGCTTCTGCAATCATATGGTTACTGGGTCTATACTATTTATTCTTCTCTAAAAAAGGAACCTGCTTAAGGATACTTGGAATAATATTCATAACAACGTTTCTAATTCTTTTTGTGAGCGGGAAGAGTAAATCTGAATATATTGCCCCTGCATTCATAATACCCTTCGCTGCAGGCGGTCTTCTCCTTGAGAAAATTAATAAAAATAAATATTGGGGTTGGTTTAAGCATGCTGTAATAATCCCGCTTATTATTACAGGTATTATGATCGCACCGCTTGCACTGCCGATCCTACCTGTAGAAAAATATATTAATTACGCTGAGGCTCTGGGCTTTGGACCTAATACATCAGAAGGGAAAAAACTATCCGAACTTCCCCAATTTTATGCTGATATGTTCGGATGGGAAGAACTTGCAAAAAATGTTTCCCTTGTTTATCAGCAGATCCCAGATGATGAAAAACCTTTTACTATAGTCTACGGGGGCAATTACGGAAGAGCAGGGGCGATTGAATACTTCAGTAAAAAATACGACCTGCCCGATGCTGTCTCACCGCATAACAATTTTTGGTTCTGGGCAGATACTACCCGGGAAATAAAAAACGTAATTATTATCGGCGGCAGTATTGATGATCATTTGGATTCCTGTAGTAAAGTTGATTCTGTATTAGTCCATGAAGCAAATTATGCAATGCCCTATGAAAACAATCTTACAATTTTTATTTGCAGGGGACTAATCAGAACTTTGGGGCAAATATGGCATAGCGACAGGCACTATGAATAAAAAGAATCATTTGAGAATATTAATAGCAAGAATCGACCGTATTGGTGATGTTGTCCTTTCAACACCGATTCCGCGTGAACTTAAGAAAGTTCATCCGGAAAGTTTTATCGCAGTATTGGTCAAGAGCTACACCAAGGATATCTATTTTAACAATCCCTACGTTGATAAAATAATTTTATTTGATAAAGCTGAAAACGAAAAAGCAGGGTTTTTGGGGCTTGTAAAAATTCTGAGAAAATATAATCTGACTCATGCATTTATGCTCCTGCCGAATGAAAGGTTAAACTGGATTTTGTTTTTCAGCGGTATAAAAGTAAGAATCGGAGTCGGACACAAACTCTATCAGATTTTAAGTCTTTCAAAATTTGTTGACAGGAAAAAATATATTCCTCTTCGGCACGAAGCAGACTACTGTTTGGATATGGTTAGAAAAGTTGGAATTGAACCTCAGTCTATCGAACCGGAAATCCATTTATCCTCTGAAGAAACTTTAAAGAGTACTGAAATTAAAAAGAAACTTGCGCCAAACGGGGAGTTGCTAATCGGGATAAATACAACAAGCGGTAAATCGTCACCAAACTTAAGTACAAAAGAATATTTAAACCTGATAAGTATGTTACTCGCGGACAAAAACATTAAGATATTGATTACGGATAATAACCCGCCTGAAAATGTAAAAAATATTAATAATGTTATTTATCCGAACATTGGTTTATCACTTCGTGAAGCAATAATTAATTTTAATGCGCTTGATGTTTTAATTTCTGCCAGCACCGGGCCGATGCATATTTGTGCTGCTCTTAAAGTCCCGACGATTTCCCTGTTCTGCCCATTAACTGCCTGCTCTCCTGGATTATGGGGACCGCTAGGCAACATATCTGAAATAATTTTACCGGAAAAAGATTACTGTACTACTATGTGCCCCGGCGATCCGCATATCTGTGATTTTAGCGGAGAGGGAGGGATTAATAGTAAGACAGTTTATGATAGAGTAAAATCATTTTTAATCAAAAATAAAAGAAGCTAATTCAAGTATTCAGTATAATCTCTATATTTAGAATGTGAAAAATCATTCACACCTTAAAGCTATTCTGCTTGCTCTTTTCGTGACCTT